>Ga0247742_10003315_pt1 | contig 10192 bp, 12 predicted proteins | sample UWRJL208509C2_FD_180944 | JGI IMG/M metagenome (GOLD analysis project Ga0247742, IMG submission 180944) | Plant litter microbial communities from Arlington Agricultural Research Station in Wisconsin, United States - UWRJ-L208-509C-2 | ecosystem: Environmental > Terrestrial > Plant litter >... | reverse complement strand
TAGCTTTTCGGATTTTTTTTAATTGCTTATTGATCCATAACGTTGAATCCTTATGTGGATAAGCCAAAAGCTGATTGATTAAAGCAGGAATTCCGTTTTTATGTACGTGTTCATTGTAATAGTAAAAAGGAATAGCATAGGCATTCTCAGGAACCTTAAACGAACTTTCTTTTGAGATTGCGATCAGGTAAGATAAATTCTGCGCCTTTGCACCAATAAAATTCATGCCTCCTGCAGGTATTGTTGCCAAATCAATAATGCCTTTAGTAAGCAAATCGGGAGAAAGTTTTCGTTTTTTTACTACTGCTTTTGTACTGATTTTATTGGCTGTGGTTTTAAGGTAAAAGGTATCAATGCCTATTTTTAACTCTGATTTTGTATTAAGTAATTTCAATATTTTAGGATCTTCAAAAGCTTTAGTATAAGCCATTATTGGGATTCTCCTGTTCTTACCAAGCAGCATCAGGTGGCTTAACGGAGTCTGTAGTTCATTAACTATAATTCCTTTTACATTAGGTAATACGTCAGGAGTACCGTCCAGAATAATAATCTCATTTGCCCCGGGTTTTACCGTGTCAAGCTGCTTTACTGTATAGGCTTTTAATATACCAATGGTTTTACCGGAAACAATCTGCTGGTATTTGACTTCATTAAATATATAGTCTGAAGTAATGCAGGGCATGCTGAGTTTTTTCTGGTTGTATAAATCAATTTTATCACGACTGTTCAGATAGAATTTCAGATCTTTTCCTATAAATATTGAAGTACTTATCAGTGTATAAAGCTTTTGGATCAAATCTGTAGGCATGTGGTCCGAAGCTGCGAGCTCCATAATCCATTTATCAGTTCCTTTGACATGATTCAGGTTGCCCAATAGAAATTCCCGGTCTTTACTGGTATCGCTATAATTATGATAATTAAATTCAACCAGCTCTTTCGTATAGCCCAATTCCTGCGTCACAAAGCTGTAATGCAATCGGATAAGATTACTGTTGAAATAATAGATTTTTTTATTCTTTAGGTCATAAATAATTTTTACGGATTCGATATTCGAAAACTTATCACTCAAAGGTTTTCCTTTCAGTGCTTTATAGACTTTGTAATTCGGAATTGACGAAACATAGGTTTGTGCCGTTGCACTAAAGCAATAAATAACCAACAGGAATAACAGTAACCTTTTCATAAAAATATGTTCTAAAATAAAGATATATAAATAATCATCAGTTTCTCTTACAGTACTATAATTTTATCTAATGTTAATAAAGACCGTTTCACTATAATTATTCTGTAAATTTGCAGCAGATTTTTAATATTCAATATAATGAAACGTGTTGTCGTAGGTCTTTCCGGTGGTGTCGATTCCAGTGTTGCAGCTTATCTGTTGCAGCAACAGGGATATGAGGTAATTGGTCTTTTTATGAAAAACTGGCATGATGATTCTGTAACTATTTCCAATGAATGTCCGTGGCTGGAAGACAGTAACGATGCATTATTGGTAGCAGAAAAGCTGGGAATTCCTTTTCAGACAGTAGATCTTAGCGAACAGTATAAGGAAAAGATCGTTGACTATATGTTCAGCGAATATGAAAAAGGACGTACGCCAAACCCGGATGTTTTGTGTAACCGCGAAATCAAATTCGACGTGTTCATGAAAATAGCATTAAGTCTTGGTGCCGACTATGTAGCTACAGGACACTATTGTCGTAAAGGAGAAATAGAACAAAATGGCAAAACCGTTTATCAATTGCTCTCAGGAAAAGATGATAACAAAGACCAGTCTTACTTCTTATGCCAGTTATCACAAGAGCAATTAGCTAAGTCGCTATTCCCAATAGGTGAATTGACAAAACCGGAAGTAAGACAGATTGCTGCAGAGATGGAACTGATTACAGCCGAAAAGAAAGACTCACAGGGTCTTTGTTTTATCGGTAAAGTACGTCTTCCAGAGTTTCTCCAACAGAAATTACAGCCGAAAGAAGGACTCATTATCCAGGTAGATAAAAATGATTCTGTATTCAGCCTTACAAAACCCGAAACTGACTCCGAGCAGGAATTACTCGCATTCGAGGCCCAAAGCCTCCCTTTCTCAGAAGCTATGGGGAAGGTGGTAGGAAAGCATCAGGGTGCGCACTACTTCACCAACGGGCAGAGAAAAGGCCTTGGAGTAGGAGGCACAACCGAGCCATTATTCATCATAGCAACAGATGTACAGACCAATACAGTCTATACAGGATTAGGAAGCGAGCATCCAGGATTATTCAAAAAAGCCCTATACGTAGAGAAATCAGAGATCCACTGGATCCGTGAAGATCTAAAGCTTGCCGATGGTGAGAAAATGGAAGTAATGGCAAGGATCAGATACCGCCAGCCATTACAAAAAGCGACCCTGCACCAGTTTGACAGCGGAATGTATGTTTCTTTTGAAGAAGCCCAGTCGGCAATCACAGAAGGGCAATTCGTAGCCTGGTACCATGATGATGAACTGATAGGATCAGGAGTGATTTCATAAATACAAAGCATTTTCAAATAAAATAATAAACCCCGGTTAAGTTTTTACTTACCGGGGTTTTATTTATAAAATATTAGAATAATAATACTTGATCTTTAATCTCGACAATCTAAGACTAACGAAGTTAGTATTTTGCGTCTTAATTCACTACAATACAATCACCACAATACCTTTGCGACCTTGCGCCTTTGCGAGAAAATAGCCCATTTTAATTCGCTATTTCCAACAAAATAAACGATTTATGCAAACTCTCATCACCATATATATTCCTCAGATTTTCCAATGAAATGGTCCCGGTAATATACCCCGATTGATGATTCAGATATGACTCATCTACATTTGCAAACTGCGCTTTAAATCCATCGGCATCCTTAACCTCATGTCTCAAAAATACCTTCAGTTTCACATCATCAGATAAAACCAGATCCTGCTGCTGCTGGATCTTTTTATACTCATACTGGTAATCATAAGTCAAAGCAGAAATATCAGACAGTACTGCCGAAGCTGTAGGATGCGCACCCGCACCTTTACCAACAAAAAACTGCTCGTCAGCAAAGCTGGTTTTGGTAATCACACCATTAAATACATCGTCTACATTATAGAGCCTGTCATCAGCATGAACAAATTTAGGTAATACAAAAGCAGATAATGTCCCGTCAGCATTCTTGAATGCCTGTGCAACTAATTTAATTTTAAATCCTTTCTCCCTTGCATATTTCAATTCAAGGTCCCCAATATTGTTAATCCCAATATTAAACAAATCTTCAGGTTTTGCAATATAACCAAACGAATGCGCCAGCAATATCAACAGTTTGTATTTGGCATCAAATCCGCCCGTATCCAATATTGGATTGCTTTCTGCAAATCCTTTTTCCTGTGCCTCTTTTAATGCCTCTTCATAAGACAGATTGTCCTTAAAGGTTTTGGTCAGTATGTAATTGGTAGACCCATTTACGATACCCTGTATGGATTCCAACAGGTCATTATCATAATACTCCTCCAGATTACGGATAATCGGCATACTCGCACAACAGGCAGCCTCGTATAAAAGTGGTACATTGTATTCACGCTGTAATTCCAACAGTTCCGCAAAATGCTCGGCAACCATTTTCTTATTGGCAGAAACTACCGCCTTACCGCTTTTTAAAGCACGTGTCACAATCTGATAAGCCGCATCAGCATCGTCAATCAGTTCGACAATTACATTGATCTCAGGATCATTAAAAATATCATCCTGATTGAAGGTGAAGTTCTCCGCACCGATCTCACGTTTCTTATCTTTATCCTTAACACATATATTCTTGATATTTGCTTTCAATCCGGGAGTTTTTTGAAGTACTTCATATAATCCGAAACCTACACATCCAAAACCGAACAAACCGATATTTAATTTTTTTCTTGACATTAAAAGGGAAATTTTAAATTGTATTTAAAGTAGAAATTAGGCTTCTACAGAAATGTTAGTATTATTTTTTACAGCAACCTCAAATGCCTGTTTTAGATCGGAGATCAAATCATCAGCATCTTCCAGCCCTACAGAAAGACGGATAAGACTGTCGGTTACGCCAGCCTGGTAACGTTTCTCTGCCGGAATAGATTTATGTGTCATTTCACAAGGAAGACAGCACAAGCTTTTTACACCGCCAAGACTCTCCGCCAGTTTGAATAATTTAGTACTCGAAACAATCTGTGTAGCGAGCTCCTTATCATCAACCACAAGATCAAAAGTCACTACGCCACCGAAGTACTTCTGCTGGCTTTTTGCAATCTCATGATTCTGGTGTGTTTTCAATCCAGGGTAGTATACATTTTTGATTAACGGCTCTGTAGTCAGGTATTCTGCTATTTTTTGTGCATTCTCTGCGTGTTGTTTGATTCTTAGGGTCAGTGTTTCAATACCACGAATTACCAACCAGCTGTCGAATGGCCCAAGTATCGCACCAGAAGCATTCTGGATAAACTTGATTCTTGCTCCCAATTCTTCTGTAGCCGTAATAACCAGTCCGGCAATAAGGTCACTGTGTCCTGAAATGTATTTGGTTGCACTGTGAACAATAAGATCTGCGCCATAATCAATTGGCTTTTGCGCAATAGGAGAGGCAAAAGTATTATCAACACATAGCAGTACATTGTTATCTTTAGCAATTTTACCTATCGCACGGATATCAGCAATTTTAAGCGTAGGGTTTGTAGGAGATTCGATCCAGATTAAAGCTGTTTTATCAGTAATTGCTTTGGCAACGTTTGTTGCATCAGTAGCATCAACGTAAGTTACCCTGATTCCAAATTTTTCATAAATGTGTGTAAACAAACGGAAAGCGCCGCCATAAATATCATCAACAGCAATGATCTCATCACCTGCAGAAAGTAATTTTATCACCGCATCAATTGCCGCAAGTCCACTCGCAAAAGCATATCCGTTAGTTCCATTCTCCAGTTTGGCAGCAATATCTTCGAGTACTTTTCGGGTTGGGTTGTTGCTTCTGGCATAATCAAAACCTTTATGAACCCCGGGAGCGTCCTGTACAAATGTGGAAGTCTGGTAAATTGGCACTGAGATAGAACCTGTTAATTCGTCAACTGGAATGTGATTTAAAATTTGAGTCTGCTCTTTCATCTTTTTAGTTTTTAAGATTGTTTGTAAAATATTTTTTGCTTTTAAAAAAAATATTCAAAACCAGATATCGAAAGGAGCAGAAATAAAAAATGCTCTTCCGATAAGTCAGAAGAGCATATAATATATTTGAAGTATTATGTACTATTTTCTAAGCTTATCTATCCCTTGCAAAGCAAAGGGTTGAATGTGGCACCTTATTCGAAATGTGAACAGGTTGCCAAGACGTCATAGGGTCAATTCCCTCGGTCTTTCTGGATAAGAATAATCTTTTAAAGAACTTGAGTGCAAATTTAGATTAAAATAAATGTAATATCCAAGCGATTGTTGGATATTTTTTTAAAATAATTTTAAATGGTTGAGGATTAGTGTTTTTAGTTAAGATATTTAAGGATTAGATAATCCCGGTATTACTATTTTTAGTAATATTACAATACTTAACAGCCAAAATGAAAAACGAAAAGCCAAAAAGAAAAAGGATTATAAATCCCGCATCACAGCCTATACAAGACCCGGAAGCCTATATCCAAAACAGTTGCTCGGATAATGCCAAACATATCAAAACTTTCTCAGAACATATTGAGACTGAGTTTTGGATTGATAAACACTACAGTGACCGGCAATTATTTGGTGATGAAAATGGAAAGAGAGATGGGATAGAATTAGAGTATATAGAAAATTTGATTGCTAAATCTTTCAAACACTTAGTATATTATGCATTAAAACACAAACGATTTATTTTTGTAAACTATCCTCCGAAAGCAATCGTTCCAGTTAGAATTGTATTAAAAGAGGAATTTGCAAAACAAGAAATCCTTAATGTTGTTGCTGAATATCATTTTGTAGAATTAAACAAATATGAGGTTACAATCAGAACCGCTATGCGTAAAGAAAATTTTATTGCCAGCGATGGTCAATTTACTGTTTTGTTAAATGATGACGAATCAGTATTGCAGTTGACACAAGGAAAAACAGCAAATGAAATAGACCGGTATTAATAATTGTAGCCAGTGTTAACTTAATAACTGTTTTCTATGTAATGTTTCTGTGTAATAGGTTAATAGTATCAAAAATGGATATGTAAATTATAATAAAACAGTAGATTTGTAAAAGAATATGGGACAGGACAAATATCTGAGAAGCTGAAAGGCAGGATAGATGTCTGGGATAGTTCCACTAAATTAAGCCTCTAAGAAATTGGAGGCTTTTTATTTATAGTAAAACTTGATTTACTTCCCTCTAAGCATCCGCTCTAAATAAACAACTTTCTCCTTTTCACTCTGTACCAGCTGTTGGTATAATCGCTCTTTTTCTTCATGGGCTTGCGCTAATCTATCAAAAGCCTCGACGAGTTTGTTTAATGGATTAAAGCTATAATCACTTCCAGTTGTTGTAGTTTTGATACTGGTATCATAATACTGTGTAAACTTATTGATAACTGCCTCATCCGAAAAATTGGTGATAGCCTCTACACACACACCAAGAGCTTTGGCTACATGCAGGAGTTTAGTATACTCAATTGTTTCACTGTTTTCCATATGGGATATGGTTTGTTGGCTAACGCCCATCGTAAACGCGAGAGTTTCCTGCTTCATGTCGCGCAGTTCGCGGATACGACTAATCTTACGCCCAATGTGATCGGGTTTAGTAGCTGTAGTCATAACGAGAAGTTTTGTGTGTGTCTACCAAATATAGTGATTCTGTGTGAAATTATTGAGAATATAATAAATAATAAGGAAATTAATATAGAAGGTTAGTTGTTGATGTTTAGTGCTTTAAAATGATAATGGCCCCGAAGGGCCATTTGGTTAATCATTGAAAGTATTATTTTATTGGTGGGATAGGGGTCTCCTCCGCTTTTTTACTTTTTGCTCTTTTTGCCAGCATATCAGAGTAATATTTTCTGATTGTGTTTAGCCTTTTCAGTGCATCCGAATATTCCGGATCGCTGCTTTTAGCCTTAGCCATAGTATGCAAATATTCGACCGTGTTTTCATAGGACTCCTTCAGTGCCAGCCTTAATTCCTTGACATTAAAAACCTCTTTGGACGATATGCCTTCCGAACGGTCTGCAAACGCTTTCTTAAACGCGGTATTGTCGGTTTCCAGTCTGTTGATAAAAGGGGTTAATCCAAGCAATTGTGTAAACGGCAGGTATTTTGCGGCTTTTAAATCGGTAATCAGGTTGTCGATCCCATTTGTTTCTCTTTCAAAATTCCATGCCGGGAGGTTTTTATAAGCAGTAAATAAGGTGTACAGGCTCAAAAAAGCTTCGTCTTTGGCGCTGTCGTCAGTATACTCATAAACATTCAGGAAGCGGACTAACGCAATGATAGCATTGTCGCGTTTACGATCTAATTCGGCAATTTTTATGGTTTCATCGTTTTTTGCAATCTGGACCATCGCACGGTCAAATTCATCCGAGTTTTTTTTCAGGTTTTCGAGATAAGCCTTTAGTATTACATCTTCAATTTCTGCGGGGGCGGTCAGACTTTGGTGCACGCTTTTTGCGTGTTGCCCGAACTCAAGGTTCAGCAATTGCTGAATACCTAGTTTGTGTAAATCTTTCATTAGTAGGTTATTTTTAGGGTTACTATTATTGCTATAACTACAATATTTATTAAATAGTATTTGTATAATCTAAAAACGATTGAAAATAATTTAATTTATTACTGATGTAACTGTTTGAGCAGGTGTGACTATTCACGATAGAATGAATCATTCTGGCCAACTTATTTACCCGGCGACCCAAAATGTTTCCATTTTTGCCACTATTTTTCACAGGCTGCCCAGAATGATCCATTCCAGCATGACTTTCACTCTCGGCAGCCCAGAATGAATCATTCTGGAGTGACTTTTACTCTCGGGAGCTCAGAATGGGATCATTCTGGGGCAAAAAGTACTCTCGGCTGGCTGGAATGTTAAAATATTTGGGAATAAGGAATTAAAGAAATAGTATTTTTAATAGAATTTTATCCATTTGGAAAATCAACACTAAATCTCGACCTTTACAAAAAAGAAATTATGCATACTTTAGAAAATATAAAAAATGACTTGATTGACAGGATCTTGGCTACCAAGAACGAAAGGTTATTGGAAGCAATTAAAAGCATTTTTGAGTCCACTCAATCTGAAGATATGGTTTCTCTTTCTTCCGAGCAAATTGAAATGTTATTGATGAGTGAGAAAGATATAGAAACTGGAAATTTTATTTCTGAATCTGATTTAAATAAGCGTGATTCGGGATGGTTAGGCTAGAAATATTTTGGGCAGAAACTGCGATAATACAAAGAAATTTTATTTTTGAATACTGGATTGAGAGAAATCAAAGTCCAAATTATGCTAAAAACTAAACCAAAAAATAAAAGAAAGACAAAAATTTTACAATTAAATCCAGAATTAGGAAAGAAAACGGAACATAGAAATACCCATGCTATTTCTCTCGGACATTATAGTATTTTATATAAGATATTTGATTCGAAAATCATAATTATAGGTTTCTGGGATAACAGACAGCAGCCTAAGAAATTGTTACTTTACTTAAAAAGCAATCAATAATACAATAAAAAGCAGAAAAGAGGGAATTTTACAAATAGTGAAATTTCCTCTTTTCTGCTTTTTATTTGTACTCTATTGGAGCTATAAGCTTATTTATTCAACAACTTCTCCAAATAAGAAACCTTATCCTTTTCTGCCTGAATTAAACGTTCATAAAGTTGTTTGTTTTCATCATGGCTTTCCATTAATTTGTCTAATGGATTAAATGTGCAGTTGTTATAAGGGCCTTGATTGCTACCAACTTGAGCGTCATGACTATTACTGAAATCGAGATCATTGAAAGTGTTGAAAAAGTTGAGTACAGCTTCATCTGAAAAATTTTTAATAGTTTCCGGGGTAACTTTAAGTGCTGCTGCTACTTGCTCGAGTTTGTCGTCATCGATCCATTCGCTATTTTCCATAATTGATACTGTTTGTTGGCTAGTGCCTATTGCAAAGGCTAATGCATCTTGTTTCATGTCGCGTAATTCGCGGATACGGCTGATATTACGTCCAAGATGGACACGCTTTTTTAATGTTTCCATGGCTTCAATGTTTTAATATGATGTTCAAATATAATAATTATAGATGAACTTTTTAATATTAAATTACCAATGGGGATTGGTAAAATACCAAGGATGAATTTTATATTCAAAGATTATTCTTGTAGATTTGTATATATAATTTTCAGGAGATGAATATATTACATCTTACATCAAGTAGGATGCTATTGAAACAAGCTTCATCAATTTAATTAAAACAATCTATAAATGGCTACAACACTTAAAATAACTCCAACTTTAGAAGGTAAATCTTCGGAAAAGTTTAATCAAACACTTTCAGAAAATAAGTCTAAAAAAGTTTCTGAAGAAGCTAAAGCCCGAATGAAAACTTTAGTGAGTAAAATTGTCTATAAAAGCAAAAGCTAAAATTGGATTTAACAAATTTCTATTTTTCAGATTTAGAAGAGTCTGATAATTTATTACAATTTGATTGTGAAGATCAAGAAATAAATGAATTCTTCCACGACGATGCACAAAAGTGGCAAAATGAAAAAATAACAAGTACGTATCTTTTTCGTGATGGAGAAGCAATAGTTGCGTTTTTTTCAATTTGTAACGATTGCTTAAATGATTTAGGATATGAAAATAGTGTTTGGAATCGTTTGCATCGTAAAATTAAATTACCTAATAAGAAAAGAATAAGGCAATATCCGGCTGTCAAAATTGCAAGATTAGGAATTAATAAAGAATATCAAGGCAAAGGTCTATCTCATCAATTATTGGATTTTATAAAGTTTTGGACTTTTGAATCCCACAAACCTGCCTGTAGACTTATTATTTTAGATGCATATAATCAGCCTAAGCAGCTAGAAATGTATCAAAAAAATGATTTTGTTTTCTTATTAGATAACGATAAAGATGACAAACATAGATTTATGTACTTTGACTTACTAAGATTAGACTAGCTTTTGGATTATATTAAATAGTAATAATTAGTTATAACCAGTTAATTAATATCGAATTCCGCAA
>Ga0247742_10003314_pt1 | contig 10192 bp, 19 predicted proteins | sample UWRJL208509C2_FD_180944 | JGI IMG/M metagenome (GOLD analysis project Ga0247742, IMG submission 180944) | Plant litter microbial communities from Arlington Agricultural Research Station in Wisconsin, United States - UWRJ-L208-509C-2 | ecosystem: Environmental > Terrestrial > Plant litter >... | reverse complement strand
ATTTTTCTTCGTAAAGGGGAGCGTTCTTGACGCCGCAGGAAATGACTGCGTTGACTGAGTGCTGGAAACCTTACCGAAGTCTGGGTATGCACACCTCTTCGCTTGATATCTAATTTAAAGCGGTTGCTAACACGAATTTATATAGGCGTCTATTATATGTGGTCCTTGGCAGAGGCAGGGGTTTGAAATGCCATCTCGGAGTTTCGTGAAGTCCTCGAAATGTAAAATAATCTGACCGGTATGACCCAGTAAATCAAGTCTAAAAGAAAGCAATCATCTGCAGAAGTTATCATGAGCATCTGCCCATGTATTGACGTTTATAATCCGAGTCAGGAGCTACTAACCAACGGCCATGACTATCCCCCAAAAACTTGTCGAACTATCATCTTGGATGGCGGATACCTCATCGTGGAAGCCTTCACTCAGACGCTGGTGGTATATATTGGTTCGTCAGCCGTGTATCGTTTCCTGTCCATTTATTTCCAGATATCGTTTGCGGTGCTAGTCTCCGTTCCTCGCATGTGAATGAAACTGACACCAGTCTCATGAGTCTCCAGACCTATCCTATACCAGGTGGACAACGTCAAGAGAATACACATACAATTTACAGCAGCGGTCCGCGAAATTATCTGCTCGAATACGATTCTGCTCTGGTGCTCACTGCAAGGACCCTCGGGCAATCGTCATAATTAATTTTAGACTAGGTTTGTTGGTGCCATGTTGGTAGGTGAGCCGCACGTTCGTCGGTCAGTGCATAATCTAGTTCGACGAACATGTCTGAAAGATAAGTATACACATGATAACGGATCCGCGGATCTTGTTGGTGAGACCATGTTAGACTCTAGTACACCTCAGGCTTTTTCAGCTGAAGTGGCAGTAGTTGATAACGTTGATCAGGCACTCCATTATCATACGAATGGTTTTGTCTTTAAGTTGGTGACTTGGTATAATTATCCGTGCACCGAAGGTCCGACCGTTGTCCATGGTGCAGTGGCGGGTGTGGCGTCTACTAAGCTCGTGAAAGTTGTGAAGGCAAACGCCTGATATCAATCTGGACGCAGAATTCAGATGTCTATCGTGGCGGGATCATAATCTCCATATGGCTGAGTCGGAAAACCTGCGCTGACTTTGATCCAAGAACATCCAGCCTTTCATGAGCGCTTGCTTGACATCTTGGTTTGAGGCGCATTCCCTGAGAAGATTTAGCCTAAGCTTAGACGTTGACGGCATAGATCCGTGCGTTCTATCCGTATGCTGCTGTGCTGTGATACGAATGTGATTAAAGACTCGAATTTCTAGTCCTGCCAGCGCACGAATGGATTAGCTAAGCAGACTCAGAGTCCCGAAAAGGATTGAGGACCCTCAAACCAAAGCTTCTGCAAGCTCGAGTACGTCCTTCTTGGATTCCATCCACGAGTTCAATGTATGTAGACTCTATACTCTCCGAGGATTCAGATTACGGAAGATTTCATCATCTAAACCTGAAACCTCCCTCCGAGGACCATCTAGCAATCATGATCAGTGAAGCAGATGGAACAATGGTTTTACACTCCACCTCAATCGATGAAGATTAATGTCCAGAAACGATGCTTTCCTCAGGTATAACGAATGCTTTTCTCTTGACTCTGACAGTGCGCATGTGCTAACGCCGCAAGACTGAAGGATTGACTAGATAGTGGTGGCGCATTGCCCCTCGTAGCCCGTAAACGTCCGTATAACTGAATACCCAAAATTTCAGCTGGCAGGGTCCGAGCTACCCCCGGTTCTAAAAATGGTGACGGTTGCATGTTTTGTGTGGTGAAATTTCCGAAAGCAGGCATCCGAAACCCGTTCCGCGCGATCGATTTTCACCGAGCGCTCGTGTGGCCCTGCTTTCCGCCAGTTCATGACGACCACCCCTCTTGGACCTGAACCACATCCTTGTCTGTCCTAGGCGTTGTCCGTTAGACACTGGGAACGCGCTTTGACATGTCCTCTCGACCCCCTTTGTCCCCACTCATAATAATTCGAAAATCACCCCATTCGACCCCGCGGGAACTCGCCGAATCCCCCAAAGGCCTCTCCTCCCCAGAGGACACAAGCGACAGCCTACAAACTCCCTTATCTGCCCGCCCCTTCCAGGGCTTTCCTGGCAGCTCGCGTGCGTCTAATTCTGGCCCGTTGCCCCATGAAGAGCAATTAGACTGGCGTGAGCAAGAGCACACCAATAACTGCTCCGCCTCAGAGGGTCTTCCACATACCACAACCATGTTTAGCTCCCCCACAAACGTCTGGGTGTCCAGCAATAGCTCCAGTTTGCTGTTCTCAACGGCGAGCCAGGTATTCGACCTCAAAGAAATGCAACAGCCTCCAGCGGGTAGTGCCACTTCACCTTTGTCGCATGATTACCACAACCCCAGCACTTCGACTAGCGAACTCTTCTCTCAATCTCCCCCCAAACACAGACCACCACCCATCCTCCAGTTCACCACCGACGCGTCCACCTATTCTACACAGTTCCCAAGAGGCCACCAGCTCAATTCGCAGTTCGCCCAGACCTACCAGCTTGAGGATGAATTGGGTTGTGGGGGTTACGGCTTTGTTATGACCGCGTATAACCGTATCAAAGGGCACGAAGTAGCCGTCAAGTTTATCATCAAGGATAAGGTCCCAGACCACGCTTGGATGGATGACGAAAGACTTGGACGAATGCCAACAGAAGTTGTCTTGTTGAGCGTCGTCAATCATGAAAGCATAGTCAAGTGTCTAGACTTGTTCGAGGACGACCTATACTTCTATATGGTATGCTTTCTCCCCGCAGTGCTCCACGACGTGGTCTCCTGACACTGCTCTAGGTCCAAGAACTGCACGGTTCACCTTGGCACAAGGACCATAAATTAGACGCCGAGCCATCGCCGTCGATCTGTAATTCATCTTCCTCATCATCTGTGCATACCCCTTCCTTGTCCCCATCGTCGTCAGAAGCTTCATTACCTTCCTCTGCGCCCAACACGCCACCCCATGTGTTTGCCTCCCTCAAACCTATGAATAACGCAGACGAGGTCATCCCAAAGCTTCTCTCGACTCACCTTACCATATCCCCACGCCCTGAGGTAACGCGCAGAGCGTCCCACGATCTCTTCGAGTGCATTGAGCAGTCAGAGCACAAGCGCCTCTCAGAGTCTCAAGCTCGATACGTCTTCTCGCAAGTCGCCGACGCTGTCGAGTACCTCGAGGAGCACGGAATCACCCACCGCGATATTAAAGACGAGAACCTCGTCATTGACAAAAACCTCAAAGTTCGTCTTCCCATATTCTCCATATTTCGAAAGCATCACTAACTAACATCTATCCACAGGTAAAATTAATCGACTTTGGCAGTGCCATTGCCGTCGACCCAAACCAACCCCGCCCATTCTACAAATCTTTCTACGGCACTGCTGCCTACGCATCATCCGAGATCCTGCTCAAGAAAGACTACCAATCTGCCCCGGCTGAGATCTGGACGCTTGGTGTCCTCCTCTCCTATCTCCTTGCCGGGGTATCGCCGTTCCCCCACGTCCGAGATGCAGTTGATGGAAAGATATTCCTGTCAGAGAAAATCGTGGGGAGGATATCGGACGACGCCATGGATCTGATGCGCCAATGCCTAGATCCCAACCCTGACACGCGCTGCACGATCTCGCAGGTCAAGGCCCATCCGTGGTTGGGGCAAAAGTAAATCAGCGAAAGTAACCTATCCGAGGCGTTGACCGTCCTCTTTAATTTCAGTTCGACATATCAACCGATTTTTTGGTGTTAATATTTGTGTTTTTTTCACCGTGATCATCTTCGTCTTTCGATGGACACCTTTACTTTCTTTCTTTTCCCCATAGATTCCTTTCCTTCCTGCATTCATAGGCATCGTTCGTCCGCATTCACCTTCGGCATGGCATTCACATTCATCTAGATTTGTACCGCATTTATGTCTGTCGCATACTGTATTGTACTAATAAATAACATCTTGGAGTAAATTTACTGAGCAGAGCTGCCACCATCTCAGAGAGTATATATATCTCGTCTATTACTGAACCTGAGCTAACCCTTGGTCTTCTCCGATCTTGTCCGCTTCATACATGTATATTTGCAGCCTGTGGTGGATTATTTTTACCAAGGTATATTGTTGACAATCGAATGAGAAAGAAACAGATTGCCCAAGGGCCTGGAGAATCACATCTCGATATTCCGAGTTGGAAACAAGGCGAACAGAGACCCAGTCAGAAATGAAGTCATTTTGAAGGTGTGGTATGGATTCGTCGTTGCTGTGCATAGCCGCCAAGACCTTTAAAAGTACTGAAAAAACCAATGTCGGGAGCCGTAATCAAGACCAAAGACACATTTGGTTGACGCACCTGCAGCATTGAATACAGTTGTAATTTGCGCCGAAAACCGGAACATGAGGCGGGCATAGTCCACAGCTTCTGCGACCTTGTTCCATCCGGACGAAAGGCGAGGAATGATTGTGAGATCTTGGTCCTCAGTACCGACTTGAAGTAACAAACACACATCATCCATGACTTGCACAGAGACATCATCTTCTAGTCCAAGTATCGGCTTGATCCGTCCGGGGATGTAGAGTTTTGGCGTGTCTCAAAGACGTCAACATGAGAGGGTAATGATGACTTGACCTAGGGTTTGGAGGATGAACCCTTAATATTTCAAAGCGCAAATAATGAGGGTACGAGTAGAGCTCGTCGGGGTTTTGGAAAGGTGTATCAGTTTCTCCATAAGGCCCCTAATGATTGCGAGTCGGTCGTCGGAAGAATAGTAGGAGGCCTGATGATAGTCGTGGCATAGATGAATTACCCTGAGGCCTTGCCCACGAGCTGCATAATGACATATGTGCCAGGCCAGTCGGCTGGCAGCTCGGGATACGGGTCTCTAACCTCTTGAAACTTCACGCTGAAGTAACCCCTTATGCTGCGGCGAGCGAGAGCATCCTCCATTAAATCGATGTGAACGTCTGATACGCCATACTCACCTGAATGACCAGGTACCAAAGTCCTACCAGTCGCATAGCCCAGCGCCATAAGGTCTGGAATAATCCTTTTGACGCCATCGATGGACGTTCCTGCAGTTGGTAGAGCCCCTGCCAACAGTCCACCACCATTGCCAGGTCGGCCAAGTCCAAAGTCAGGAGCCTTGAATAGGCCAATGATGCATCTCCTTGAACATTTCTGTGAGTTTCTAGACGGAGGCCAACTCGAGAACTGACAGACCAAGAGCCTCAACAGCGACATCGGCAGAGGCTACTGACTCTGAAGGTGCGAACCAAGGACGTCTTCTTGCGAACTGAAAGATATGAAAGATGATCTACGATCTTCCACACTTTGAGTGATCGATGGGGTTGTTGTCGTTTCCACCAAGACAGATGGGGTGCTCTCAGTTGCGTCTCGCGCATCCTCAGGCTGGGCGCTTCGTTACAACCGACGAGTCTCTGTCGGCGACTCGACCTCGATCTCAGAGCTGTATGTAAAGAATCCAAAGACGTCCATGGCCCTTTATATTTGCCAGGTTAGACATGTTAAAGAGCGAGCTCGAGATATACGTGGACTGGAGCAGCCTTGGACTCGGAGGTTCAGTTCAGGGTGTGATGGCGGTGATGGCCGCGGTGAATTGAACATTCCCATTTTGGGAGATCACATTTTACAATGAACCTCTTGCTGCAACTAAGATATGCTCTTTTGTTTCAAATCATCGTATCAACGCATACGAATGCACATCTCCCGAGATGATCGACCGACTACTTGAATTTACTGCAACCCAACACGACGCGGCTTTGAACCACAAGATGCAGACGCCAATGCCACCACAGTCTGTCCTCGTTTCATTGCCACTGAAAAATATCAACCCTCTACAGGTTCGAGCAGGGACCATTCCCCTGTACAATTCCACGAGACAACCCTCCAAGCATTTGTCGGACTCGCACATCGCATGGCAAAACACCTCTCTAGGGCTTCGGCTGGGTACGCACCCTGACCGCTCTAGGACGCTCCCCGCGAGAATACGCCTTTCCCGAGGGCTGTATGGCGTACTTTCAGAAGACTTGGTTCGATAAATATCAGCCTAAATTCAAGTGCGTAATACTAGGTTTGATCTATATATATCCTGCGCGTCTTAACCGTCGCTTTTAGGGACAATACCTCCCCTTACCTGTTCGTCGGATTCGATGGCTATTACTGCTTCATGACCCTCAACGTCTACGCCGAGGCTGTGGAGCAGGTAACGACTAACGACGAGATCCTCGAGGCTTATAGGGAGGTCATGGGCATCGAACAGGAGGAAGAAGTTATGTTAATGTGGTACCGCCTGCCTCTGGACTGGGAGAAGGCCAAGAGTCGGGCGATGAAGAAGAGTGTGCGAAAGGCCAAGCCGGGAAATCAGCTGAGGCCTCTTAAATGAGACACACCATTTTGTACTCCTACAGCATCCAAATGCCCCCCTGATCAAAATTGTCTCTCCTGGGATTCTGTGAAATGCCACCCGCTCGAGCGAGAACGTCAGCACTGCTACTTAGCCGATCATGTGGCTACTTCACGCACTCCAATTTTGGGTTGGTCTCACCTTTACCATCAGAGCGGGGAGATAAACGAAGGAGTTGTCGACCTTGCTCCAACCAAGTTCGCCCTTTGATTCAAGTTATCATGTCGGCGCCAACAATCCGAACCACAGAACATCAGCCTGAGTATCCATCTCCTGAGATGATCACCCAATCTCTTGAAATCCGCAATACGAGTTTTGCTGCAACCCAATACGACGATACTACATTCACGACGAAGCAGGCAACTAATGCGTCTGGTGTCCATGCTATGGACTCGCCTAGCCACGATCTCAACCAAGGTAAGCCTCGCTATTTTTCTTTGGCACCAACTCGCCTTGACCAGTTGACAGACAGGGACGAAGAGCCTCCCAGAGAGGACTTGCAGCATATAGACGACACCGTCACGGATGATCTCACTGACTCGCCAATGACCAACGAAGCATGGACCGGAACCGAGGACTCAGATACCACCACCACAGTCCAAGACAGGTCTTCAACCCGCCCATCTTTCTCAGATATCCTATCGTGGTCTCATAACGTTGTCGAGTCAGACCTAGAAACCCTCCTTCTTACGCTCACCCCCTTCGAAAGGGGCGTCGTTTCCAGCTACAGCGTCAACGACATTCTCATGATCAAAGGACTCATCCCTCCCTTTGTATACATTCAGTTCCTTGATTTGAGCAAGTTCTCATGACCGTTGATTGATTTTCGAGATTTTAAATTCCATAGAGGTACATTATGCACTTTATCGGTTTTCTTCCACCTATAGTAGTGATTTATAATTTATGTACAAGTTGTAGACATAAATAGAGGAGGGACGACTCCAAAGAGTATGGCACGACGTATGGATGGGTGGGCGTAGTAAAGTGCTGGACGAGGCGAAAGCGAGATCTAGTTAAGCAGGCACGACCCAAAATTCGCCTTGTCCATTGACAGCGACAGTGAACCATTTAAACATCGTTGTGAAGAAGCGCACCATCTACGCTGGGCCTGCACCAACGGCGAACACCAGGACAAAGCTGCAAGGCCAGGGCGATTTGGAGTGGAGAGCGGATGATTACCCGTGCGGGAGGACAGAAAAGGCAGGCGCAGCAATGGTAGCAAGGTCAAGCGGCAATTGTGCGTCAGACGGGGGAGGAAGGTAACGCAGTCGACGCCGTGAAGGATGTAGGTAGTCGAATCCGAGTCTTAGCCACGAGTGTCGCTATCCACTTGGGGGAAGTGCAACCGCAAATCGAGCACAAGTTGGACGAGGGACACGGGAGTGGTGACATCAGGACGTGGAGGCATCTTGTGATGTTTTGTGCGAACGTGAAGCAATGTAAACAACTACGGTAGTGTACGAGGGGGAGTGAAAGGGGGACGGCTTAATATTCAATGAGCCGTCCACTTTCCAGGGCGAGGGGCCGATGGCATGCAGGCGGATGAACCCCCAAGCCATCGGTCCCTCTCTACCGACAGTTGTTGATAAACTATGTTTCTAGAATGCGTAAAAGGTGTGGGTGGGTGGGAAATATTTTGAGGAGACCGAGACCGAATCGTCTACCGAGATTGTACCGCGACGAGGGAGACGCGAGGTGGAGGTAAGAGGTAAAGGTACTTAGTGGCTGTGTCGCACTTGTCACACAAGAAGGCGCACCCGCGTCTCATGCGGGTGCTTTCATGAGGTCATCAGAATTCGCAAAGATACGGCTTTTGCGTATACTGTACTATTGCGATCAATTCGGCCGGTGGTGGTACACGAGACAGCCGAAATTTGGACGTCGGCCACCTTGAGGGTGGACAGGGGACATGTTTGGATTTCGGTCAAAGCAAAGGTTTGGCCACTTGTAGTATGTTGCTGTGTGGTACGAGTAAGACCTTGTGACTTATCAATGGCCAGGACGGATGTGAGGTCAATATAGTTAAGAGTCATGGATTACAATAACGGGAATTTGTGGCCTCTGTTCCTTGCTCTGGGACGACCTTTGGCCCTTGCATAATGTACATCGATGTCGTACTGTACCATTTCGTTCAATTCGGCCGTCCCCTGTCCTCAGCTGAGGTAGTTTGGACGAAATCGGTTCCCTGTCCCCTGTCCCCTGCCCATGTGGCCGACATCAAAATGTGGTTTGAGAAACGCGTCAAAAATGGGAATTTTTCGAAAATCCTCACTCTGAAGGACCATTCGAGGCTTAATCGTCGTTGCACATTAATCGCAATATATTACTGATTTACTTCTATTATATTGGCACCCGACCCTTTTTTTGTCGTTAAATTTTCTTCTATCGAGTGCAGGTATGGCCTCACTAGTGATGTGCGGGCTTGGGCTCAAAGCCCAAAGCTGGCCCAAGCCGGCCCTTAAAAGCCCAGCCCAAGCCCTGGCCGTGACAAGCCTTTGGAGGGCCTATGGCTCGAGATCACCGACAACTCGGAGGTCAGTTCTGCGTCGCGAACGGCTACTAGCACAAGCGGCCGAACTTTTACTTTGGCCGGAATCCGGGAGATGTCCCCTGTCCACCCTCAGGCCTCAGGATGGCCGACGTCCAAATTTCGGCCAGCCTGTCCCCCTGTCCCCCCCCTGGCCGAATTGAACGGAATGGTACAGTATAGCAAAGATCATGAAAAAAGCGAAGATTTTATTCCTGTTCGCGTTGCATTGCGCGAGAGACCCTTCGACAATGATTTGTCTTTCTAGATCTAGTCAACACCCATAGTGGACTTTGGTGATTTACCCTAACCACTCGCATTTACACAACACAGAATACAACCATTCCCAAGCCTGTGCCTCACCTTCCCTTCCAGTACTATGTATTTGTGGAACCGCTTCCAGGTATCGGATGCCAGAATCTTCATCAAAAAAGCTGTTCAAGTTCAAGAAGAATGCGAGGCAGGATAAAATGAAAGGGTAACTCTCTTACCGGAATGAAACGGTTTTTTCGTTGAGATGCCCGCTCTTCATAAAAAGCTCGAAATGAATTGCGGTGTCACCTTGAGCAGAGCCCTTGAAAAATACGTCTGTATAATCCGCTGGCGGAATTGATACTTGGCGATTCGACAAACTGGCCATAAACTATTCCAAATTTGTTACAGATGGTTTGGAAGGGATTTGAATCTCTCCTACCGTGCCAATTACGGCAGAATTGTTGACAAAGATACTACTGGTAGATGAGTTCGCATACAGATCGCTAGATAATCTTAACGCACGAAATTTTCTGTACGGGGGGAGTAATTAACTTGTATCTCGAGACCTCCCAGGTACACGCATCCCAGTATGCTTTAAGGCTTGCATCAATGTCCGGTTCATCGAAACCGGGAAACCCACTCTCCTAAACGCAGATGAGCTCAAAGCAAGACATGTGCAAAAGGATCAATTTTACTGTCAGTGCCACACAAATCATCTTCAAGATGGAGGTGGCAGGGTGGCGTTTCCAAGGTGCCGAGCGCACCAAGGTTGTGTATTGGACCAAAATAAAGTTTAGCAGTACCGCAGCCAGATCCAAACCTTGCGATAGTCTAGCCGCCTTGCAACGCGTAACAGTAGTTTCCACAAGCTGTGAAATCGAGGGCGATGCTGAATGCACGTCCACCAATGCATTGACCAACGCTGAACGAAGATAGGTGAAATTACATGCGGGAGTTCTAGACGTTCAC
>Ga0247742_10003313_pt1 | contig 10192 bp, 4 predicted proteins | sample UWRJL208509C2_FD_180944 | JGI IMG/M metagenome (GOLD analysis project Ga0247742, IMG submission 180944) | Plant litter microbial communities from Arlington Agricultural Research Station in Wisconsin, United States - UWRJ-L208-509C-2 | ecosystem: Environmental > Terrestrial > Plant litter >... | reverse complement strand
CGCCGGATGGCCGGCATCGGCGAGGCCGGCTTCGTCGACACTGACGCCAAGGCCGGTAAGCGTGACGTTGTCGACGGCAATGCCGCCGGCGACATCGACATTGGTGAACCAGCCGTAGCGCTGGCCGCCGACATTGCTCAGAACGTCACCAGGACTATTCAGCGTCTGGCTGAACAGCACGTTGCCATCGGCATCCAGCACCTGCAGATCGACTGCCAGCGTGCCGTCGCCGTGATCGTAGAACACCTGCTGCAGCGTGTACCAGCCGTCCGCGTTCACAGTCAGCTTGCTGGTCGTGGCGGCCCATTCGGCATCGGTGAGCGGATCGAAATCAGTGCCGTTGCCCGCCGAGATATACAGATTTCCGCCGCTGTCCCGGCCGACGTGGAAGATGAAGTCGCGCAGATGCGCGCCGGAGGCATTGTTGATGGCGACGGAATAATCGAAGCCCTCGCCGTTATCGATATGGCCCGGTCCGCTCGTCGTCATGACATCGAGCCAGACATCGACGGAGGTCTTGAAGCCGCCGCCGAAGTTGCTGGAAGAGCCGCCAAACAGCGTGTTGGGGCCGCTTTCGTCCGGCGTCTGGCCGGGCGACTGCGTCACCAGCGCATAGTTGCCGCTGTCGGATTTGGTGAAGATGCTGTTCTCGCCGCTCGCCCGCGCCACGATGTTGCCGTAGCGACCGTCGTCGGCCCCGACGAAATCGGCCGTCGAGCCGGTGTCGAAGGTCTGTTGGAAGCGCGCCGAGACCACCGGCGTGTCGTCGTCAACGACGAAGCTGATGCTGCCGGGCGCGGTATCGCCATCCGCATCGGTGACCTGGTAGCCGAAGCTGAAGCCGACATTGTTCTCATTGTCGCCGGGCGCGTGGCGAATGGCGTGGTCCAGTGTGATCGTGTAGTTGCCCGACGTGGCGTCGGCGAGCTGGACGGTGATGACCTCGACGGGCACGCCGTCCTGGATCTGGAGGATGGTGAGCGTCAGGCCGTCGCTGCTCAGAGTCTGGCTGAACCCGCCCTCGACCGGCAGGCTGGCAGCGGTCAGCAGCACGGTGCCGGCGCCGTCGCCATGATAGTCATGAACCAGCGTGCCGCTTGTCGACGCCGCGCCATGGTCGTCGCCGATGCCGCCGGCATTGCCGATCCCCGGCAGGGCGTCGTCGTCCAGCGTCGCCGCGCTCTGTTCGCCGGAAGCACTGGGCGAATCGTCGGCAACCACGACCGAAAAGCTGGCCGGTTCGGTGGTGTCGCCGTCGGAATCGGTTGCAGTGAAGGAGAAGCCGAGACTCAGATTGCCGATACCTGGCGGGTGATCCAGATGGCCATATAGCGTGAAGGTGTAGCTGCCGTTGCCGGCATCGCTGAGCACGACATCGAAGACGCGATCCGCTTCCGTGCGCCCGGCGCCGCGATAGGCGGTGAGCACCGAGCCATCGGCCGACAGCACATACTGCACGGCAACGCCGGCAGAGGTCAGCCCGGCGGGCGCGGTGCTGGTGCTGAACTGCACCGAGCGCGCTTCGCCATTGTCGGCCCCCCAGGCGACGCCGAGGCTCGCGCTCGTCACCAGGTCCCCAGGCTGGGGAACGGCGCCCGTCGGCAGCCCCACTTCATCCACTCTGCCGCCGATCCCGGTGAGCACGACGTTGTCGATGGCGATGCCGCCGGCCACGTCGACATTGGTGAACCAGCCGTAGCGCTGGCCGCCGACATTCGACAGCACGTCCGCGGGATCGTTCAGCGTCTGGCTGAACAGCACGTTGCCGTTGGCATCGAGCACCTGCATGTCGACGGCGAGCGTGCCGTCGCCGTGATCGTAGAATACCTGCTGCAGGGTGAACCAGCCTGAGCCGGTAACCTGCAGCTTGCTGGCGGTGGCCGCCCATTCGGCATCGCTCAGCGGGTCGAAGCTGGAGCCGTTGCCGGTCGAGATATACAGATTGCCGGCGCTGTCCTTGCCGACATGGAAGATGAAATCGCGCAGATGCGTGCCGCCGGCATTGTTGACCGCGACCGAATAGTCAAAGCCTTCGCCGTTGGCGAGATGTCCCGCACCGATCGTGGAGCTCGCATCGAGATAGACATCCACCGAGGTCTTGAAGCCGCCACCAAAGCTACTCGAGGAGCCCCCGAACAGCGTATTCGGACCGCCTTCGTCCGGCGTTGGGCCCGCCGACTGCGTGACCAGCGCATAGTCGCCGACGCCGGATCGGGTGGTGATGCCGTTGCTGCCGCTGGCCTGCGCGACAATGTTGCCGTAGCGGCCTTGCGCGGCGCCAAGGAAATCGGCAGTCGAGCCGGTGTCGAAGCTCTGTTCGAACCGCGCGGAGATCACCGGCGTATCGTCATCGACGCTGAAGCTCAGCGAGCCTGCCGCGGTATCGCCGTCGAAATCCGTGACCTGATAGCCGATCGTGAACGGCGCGTTGTTTTCGTTGCCGCCCGCGGCGTGGTGGACAGCGTGGTTCAGGGTGATCGTGTAGGCGCCAGAAGCGGCGTCGGTGAGTTGCACGGTGATGACGTCCACCAGCACGCCGTCCTGGATCTGGTGAATCACCAGCGTCAGGCCATCGCTGCTCAGGGTCTGGCTGAAGGCGCCTTCCGCGGACGCCGCCGCGGGATAGCCGGCCCCGGTCAGCCGGACGCTGCCGGCGCCATCGGCCTGATAGTCGTGGATCAGCGTGCCCGTTGCGGTCGCTGCATCGGCATCGTCGCCGATACCGCCGGCATTGCCGGTTGCCGACGCAGCCTCGTCGTCCAGCGTGGTCGCGACCTGCGTGCCCGCGGTCGGACTGTCGTCGTTGACGGTAACGGTGAAGCTGCCCTGCACCGGATCGCCGTCACCATCGCGCGCGACAAAACCGAAGGCGAGCTGCAGATCGGCGACATTGCCGCGGTCGAGCACATGCAGCAGGTGGAAGTCGAATGACCCGGTGTTCTGGTCGGACAGCGTGGCGTAGAACACCACGTTGCCGCCGAGCGCCGACGGGTCGAAGCCACCGGCCTGCTGCTGCGGGACGACGCCGCCGGTATAAGCGAGCAACACCGTGCCGTTGTACAGCACCGCATATTGCACCGACGCGCCGCCGGCGGTGAGTCCCGTCGGCGCCCCGGTGGCGGGATCGAACACCAACGAGCGGTCGCCATTGACCTGGCTGCCGCCGAAACCACCGTCGGCATTGCTGTTGCCGGCATCCGCGCCCCAGCTGATACCGAGCGCACCGGTCACCGTGGTGGTGCCCTGCCCGCTGACGCCGAGCGCATCCTCATCGACGACGCCGGCGCGCGTGGCGCCATCCGAAGGCAGATCCGGCGAGTCGTCATTGACGTCGATCTGGATCGCTGCGGCGACCTGGTCGCCCGTCCCGCCGGTCGCGATCAGGTTGATGGAAAGATTCAACGTATCCTCGACACCCGCGAGCGGGTGATCGAGCGGTCGCAGCAGCGTGAAGCTGAAGCTGCCCTGCGCGGCGCTGTTGGCGTCCAGCGTCACCGTAAACACCTGGTTGGCGGCGACGTTGGGATCGCTGCCGACATAACCGATCATGGTCGGCAGGCCGTTCACGGTAGTGACGAACAGTTGGACCGGCTGGCCGTTGGAGGTCAGCGATGTCAGCGTCGGCTGGTCGGGCGCGAAAGCGACGCTTCGGGCGCCTCCGACGCTGCCGAAATCGATATTCAGCGAACCGTTAATCGTGGTCGCAACACCGCCGGTGTCGCCGAAGCCCCCCGGATTGCCGCCTGCAAAGCCATCTTCGTTGACCGTCAGGTTGACGAGGCTCGCCGTCGGCGCCGCGCCCGTGGCGTTGCGGACAGTGCCGAAGGTCGATCCGATATCCTCATTGCCCAGCAGGTCGAGCGGCGAATTGGAATCGCCAAGACCCGCCACTGAAGCCGCCGAAAAATTCGCGCCGCCGGTCGGGCCGCTGGCATTGCCGCCGGCCGCCGGCAGCACCGATTGATCGGTGGTGATGGGAAACAGCGTCGCGAACTGATCGCCGGTCATCACGCGTTCGGTGGCCATGGCGAAGGACACATCGGCCAGCGGATTGCCCGCCGAGTCGAACACCGGCTCGATCGTCACCGTCGACTGGTTGTCGAACAGAACGATCAGCTTCTCGCCAACGCGGACGAAGGTCAGCCGCTCGCTGGCGATATCGGAGAAGTCGATCTTGGTGTTGCCATCGAGATGAACGGTCACCGCTTGACCGTTTTGCGGCTTCTCGACTTTGACGGTCTTGGGAACGGAATTTGCGGGAACGGGCGAGCCGGACAATTGAGCGAGCACGACAGGAGCATTCATCACCACAACCCCACGATGATGGGAGATCGTGATCGGCCTCCCCGCGGAGGTTAAAATATTCTTAAGATTGGAATTTCGTCAACAAATACGAAAATTTTTCGAAGATCTTTATGCCGTTTGGTTAAGTTCAACCGGCACGGTACACGTTAATAAAGGTAAAGATCGGAAGGTTTTTACCAGAATAGATTTCGTAATTACGCTCATACAAAGTTGATTATTTTCTCTTTGATAATCTCTATTGTAAAAAATATGAACTATCACGCAATCCATCGACTTTTTTACTTACATACAACAAATAAGACAATCTCAAGGGAATTGATATCGAAACCACAACCAAACGTGTGGTCTGAACTATTGGCAACCGTCAGAAATCTGCCGTTCTGTACGCGCCAAAAATTCTCGCAACCGTTGCCGACGAGCCACGGCCATGCCGACAAGCAACCCGCTCTCACGGCTGCGAATGTTCGCGAGGCGGTCAAAATCCTCGGATTGATATCATGACCTGGTCGTCGATAGCGCCTCGCGCAGTGAGGCCAAACTCTCGTTGACGGCAACGCACTCAGACGCGGGAGACGATGCAGGCCACCGGATGATACTTGCTGCGATAGAGCAACGCATGGTCGCGAATACCATCGAGCCAGACACCGCGGCCGGCGTAGCGATAGCCTTCGCCCATGGGAATCAGCCGGACCGGCAGCGCGTGGCGCGGCGACAGATGAAGCCGGGCGGTGACGATATCGCCGGGAAAGGTGACGCGGCCGGAGGTCAGCCGGTAGATTGCGCCATCCTGGCAGTCGATGGAAAATGCCGCGCCCGGCAGCAGGCCTTGTGCACGCGCGGCCGGCGCGATGCCAACCGATCCGGCAGCTAACAAAAGACCGAGTACCATCGAATATCTGAAGCGCATCGCCATTCCCTCGCCTCGCTACATCGCTGCGATAAGAGCGCAAAACGCCGGAAAGCACAAGCAAAGCGGATTAGTTTCGCCGTAGTATCCCCTCGGTTGCGTAGCAGCGAGCGGGCTTTCCGTCAGAGCAGCAGCGGCAGGGTCTGGCCGCCGCCGAATGAACCGATATCCGCCGCCGGAAGCATGTCGCTCTCGCTCTCATGATGCGGGCGTTCGGCATAGGGCGCAGCGAACAGGCTGACGCCCTGGCGGTCGATGGCAAACAGCGGCATGAAATGCGGCAGGTCGCGGGTTTCCATCAGGCGCGAAAAGCGGTTGTCGAGCACCAGCCAGCGGCCGTCGATGCGCACGCCGAGCACGGCATGATCCTGACGGACCGACGTGTCGCGCACCAGCATCAACCTGATATCGGTTTCGGCGATGCCGGCAGCGCGTAACAGCGCCAGCTTGGCAATGGCATAGTCCTCGCAGTCGCCGACACCGGTCGCCAGGGTTTCCAGCGGCGAGCTCCACAGATCGGCGACGCCGTGTTGCTGGTAATCGCCGACATAGCGCACCGCCTGATTGACATCGCGATTGACGGTTTCAACCCGCGTGCGCGGATCGGTGGCGGCTGCTGTCGCGGTGAAGGAAATGAATTTGCGCGCGCCGGCGGCGCAGACATTCTCGCCGCTCCGGCAGTCGTCGATCGATTTCATCTCGGCACGCATGCGGGCCTCAACGCCGCGCCACTTCGCCCATAGCAGGCCCTCGGGCGCGCGGAAGGTGAACAGGCCGAACGGCTCCTCGCTGGTCGGAGGAATGGAAATCGGTGACGGTGCCGCGTCGCTCAGAATGTTTTGACCCATGCTCGCCGATGCCAGTTCGACCGGCTTCGAAGCGGGCTTGCCATCGTGTTTGGCCAGTACCTGGTTGATGGTGAAGAAGCGAACCGGCGCGGTCATGACGGCGGGCGCAACTTCGACCGCCGGCTCCGGCGCAACCTTCTTGGTACGCGCCTTGGCTGACGCTCCGCTGCATGCGACGGCGATAAGGAAACCGGCAAGCAAGACCACAAACGCACGCGGGAGGGCCCGCGCCTGGTTGATACGCAACATGACTGACGCCCCGTTGTCCGAGGCATCGGCCGACGTCCATGCGTCGATCCCTGTCCCGGATCTTGTGGGACAAGAGATAAATCGGGGGCACCTTCGGGCCGGTTAAACGGCGTCAACCCAGGCGGAAATGTCGATCGACGGGCTCAACCGGTGGCAAACAGATTTGCTCGCATTTTAGCGAACCGGATTCAGCTTTCGTTGACTCTGTTTAATCCGGGGCACTGAAACCCGTCAGCGCTCGCGAAACGCCTCGTCGCGCAGGGTTCGCGCGGGCTTGACGAGATAGTCCAGCACCGACTTATTTCCGGTGAGAATTTCGACGGTGGCGACCATGCCTGGAATGATCGGCAGCGGATTCTCGACGGTGCCGAGATGGTTTTTCTCGGTGCGCACCATGACGCGGTAGAAGGTTTCGCCGCGCTCGTTCTTGTCGCCCTTGTCGTCGGTGATGGTGTCGGCGCTGATCCGCTCGACCCGGCCGTGCAGCGATCCGTAGACCGACGAGTCATAGGCGCTGAGCTTGATGACCGCCTCGTGGTCGGGGCGGATGAAGGCGATGTCCTGCGGGCGGATCCGGCCCTCGACCAGCAGCGTGTCGTCCAGCGGCACGATCTCCATCAAGCTGGCGCCGGGCGCCACCACGGCACCGATGGTATTGACGTTGAGCTTGTTGACGATGCCGTAGACCGGCGAGCGCAGTTCGGTGCGGCGGACGCGGTCCTGCGCCGACTTGATGTTTTCGTCGAGCACGGCGAGATCGCCGCGGGATTTGGCCAGATCGTCCTCGGCCAGTGCGCGAAACGCGGTGCTGACGTTCTTCAGCCGGGACTGCGCCTCCTTCACCGCCGCGTCGGTCTTGATGATGGTCGCCTGCACCACCGCGAGCTGGCCGCGCATGTCGGTCGCCTGCCGGTCGGCGCGCAGCATCTCGATCTCCGGCACCACCTTCTGCTCGTAGAGCCGGCGCGTCAGCAGCGTCTCGCGGGTCAGCAACGCCAGCGTCTCGGAAAACCGCGTCTCCGAAGCGCGCAGTTCGTCGATTTCCTTCTTCTTCTGCCATTCCTGCTGGGCGATGACGTCGATGTCCTGCGCCAGTTTTCGCGCATGCGCCTCGAACACACTGCGCTCGGTCTGCACCGCGCGCGGCGCGATCCGCATCAGTTCTTCCGGAAACTCGACGCTGGCCTTGCCGAAGGTTTCCGCCTCGAGCCGGATCACCCGCGCCGCCATGGCGCCGCGGCGCTCACGGATCTCGCCGAATTGCGATGCGAAGTTGGTATCCTCGATGCGCGCCAGCGGCTGCTCCTGCTTGACGATGGCGCCTTCCTGAATCAGAAGCTCGCTGATGATGCCGCCTTCCAGCGACTGCACGACCTGGGTCTGGCGTGACGGCACCACACGGCCGTTGCCGCGCTTGACCTCGTCCAGCACCGCAAAATGCGCCCAGATCAAAAATACTGCGAGCAGCGCCGTGACAGTCAACAGCAACATGCGCGAGGTGCGCGGGGTGCGCAGCGCCACCGCGGCGCGCACGTCGTTGGAGAAAGTGAAATCAGACTGCGACATGGGCTGGCTTCCCCTGCGCGGCCACCGGCTGCGGGCGCAGCCGCGTCAGGATCTGGTCGGCCGGGCCATCGGCAACGATCTTGCCCTGATCGAATACCAGGATGCGATCCACCAGCGACAGCAGCGACGGCCGGTGCGTCGATACGATGATCGACATCTCGCCCTTGGCCAGCGCCTTCAGGCGTTCGAGGAATTCCGCCTCGCTGCGAACGTCGAAATGCGCCGTCGGCTCATCCAGAAACAGCACGCGCGGCCTGCGGATCAGCACGCGCGCCAGGCCGATCGCCTGCTTCTGGCCGCCGGACAGGCTGCGCCCGCCCTCGGCGATCATCATGTCATAGCCCTGCGGGTGGCCGGCGATGAAGGTCTCGACACCCGACAGCCGCGCTGCGGCCAGCACCTCCTCGTCGGTCGATGCCGGCCGGCCGATGGTGATGTTGTCGCGCAGCTTGCCGTAGAACAGGTCGGTGTCCTGCAGCACGAAGCCGATGCCGGCGCGCAGATCCGCCGGGTCGTATTGCCGGATGTCGATGCCGTCGATCAGGATGCTGCCTTCGCTGGGCGGATAGAACGCCGTCGCCAGACGCCCCACCGTGGTCTTGCCCGATCCGACGCGGCCGATGATGCCGATCTTCTCGCCGGGCCTGACCTGGAAGGAGATATTATCGAGCGCCTTGGCCGGGCTGTTGGGATAGGAAAAGCTGACGTTCCTGAACTCGATGCCGCCGGCCTTGATCTCGCGTGCCACATAGATTTTCTCCGGCGGGCGCTCGCGTTCCAGATCCATCAGGCGGTTGATCGAGCGCAGCGCCGACGAGGTCTGCGTCGCCCGCGTCATCACCGACGCGATGCCGGCGATCGGCCCCAGGATGCGGCCGGACAGCATATTGGCCGCGACCAGCGCGCCGACCGACAGCTTGCCGTCGAGGATCAGGAACACGCCGACCACGACCAGCAGCAGGCTGCAGAGTTGCGTGGCGACGCTGGCGCTGGTCATCGCCAGTGACGACCAGAACTGCACGTCCTCGCTGGAGCGTGCGGTGGCGGCGACCGAGCGCTCCCACACCGTCTGCACCCGGCTTTCGCCGGCCACGGCGCGCACCGTTTCGATACCGCTAAGAGACTCGACGAGAATGCCGTGACGCGCGGCGGACTCCGCCTGCAGCCGCCGCATCGCGCGATCGAGCGGCCGTTGCAGCAATAGTCCGACCAGGATCATCACCGGCAGCATCGCCAGTGGAATCCACGCCAGCGGCCCCGCAATGATGAACAGCACCACGATGAACAGGATCGCGAACAGCATGTCGGTCGCCGACACCACGGTGCCCGAGGTGAAGAATTCGCGCACCGAGTCGAAGTCGCGCATCTGGTTGGCGAGAATGCCGACCGATGGCGGCCGCTTGTCCATCTTCACTGCCATCACATGCTCGAAGATGTTGGCGGCCAGCACGACGTCGATCTTCTTGCCGGTCATGTCGATGATCCGGCTGCGCACCACCTTGAGCAGGAAGTCGAACGCGATGGCGAGGCCGAGCCCGATGCCTAGCGCCACCAGCGACGGGATGGCGCCGTTGGGAATCACGCGGTCGTAGACGCTCATGGTGAACAGCGGCGCCGCCAGCGCCAGCATGTTGACGATAAAGGCGGCAATCGCGACATGGCCGTAATTGGCGCCGAAGCGGCTGACCACCGACCAGAACCAGTGCTTCTTCGGCAGATCGCCAGTCGCCACCGCGCGGGGATCGCCGACATTCGCCGGCCGCACGAAGTAGGAAAAACCCGCATAGAGCGGCACGATGACATCGAAGCGCTCGATGACATCGGCGTCGGCCCGCGACGGATCCGCGATCGTCACGCGGCTCTCGGCGAGATCGATGCCCCGCAGAATTCGCGTCGAGCCATCATGAAAAAGCAGCACCGCAGGCAGCACCAGCGCGGGAATGTCCGCCAGAGGACGCTCGATCAGTTCCGCCTCCAGCCCGGCACGCTGCGCGGCGCGCTCGTAAAGCGCGGCGGTGAGAACGCCGCGCTCGACGGGAAGTCCCGCCAGCAATGCACTGCGGCTGAGCGCGCGGCCGTGATGCGCCGCCAAGTACAGCAGGCTGTCGGTCAACGGATCGGCATGACCAGGCGCCTCCACAACATCGGGCTGCGGCTGGTTGATATCGACGTCGAACTTGCTGCTACGAATATTCAATGAGGCCTCGGACATTCCAGGCGGCTTCACGGCGCCAAACACCGTCACTCATTTGCTTGCTATTATACCACCGGACGATCGCGGCAGTTACCGGTGGTTTAGCGGCCGATGGAAAAATGC
>Ga0247742_10003312_pt1 | contig 10196 bp, 9 predicted proteins | sample UWRJL208509C2_FD_180944 | JGI IMG/M metagenome (GOLD analysis project Ga0247742, IMG submission 180944) | Plant litter microbial communities from Arlington Agricultural Research Station in Wisconsin, United States - UWRJ-L208-509C-2 | ecosystem: Environmental > Terrestrial > Plant litter >... | reverse complement strand
TATCTCGGCGCGCCAGGTTGTGGTCCAGTTTGACGGCGTCTCCATTGATCTCTTTTACGCTGGCAAAGTCTACACCTACGATGGGGAGGCGGGTTTCAAATACCTTCCCGTACCTCGGAAGATAACGACTATTCCTGCATGGACAATGATCGATGTCGACTCCCAAGGTACTGGTCCAAATATCACACAAGATATGCGAATATGGCCTATCCAGGCGTCCCCTCCAAATCCTGTTCGATGAAATCCTGGGCAAAACAGTTTCAAGCAGCCGTGTGGGGGATGCCTCTGTGGACACTTGAGGAACTTGAGCGTGGGTACGTCTTTGGGTGTTCCCTCTTCTGCTGTCCGCTCCTCATTGAACGTCATTGCAGGTTCCCACTTCAAAATCACTACATTGCCTTTCGAAAACATCTGCAGAAGGCGATCAATGAGGGCACCCCTTCGACCGCTTACCGGCCGGTCTGTGTTGCGCTCGAAGTTCTGAAGACATCGAAGGAGGACAATCCCGACGATATGGATATGGACAGCAACTTTGGAGCGGGTCAGGAGGTGGAACATGCGATCAAGGTCTTGATCGGTGAAGCAGTTGCAAATTTTGGGTTTGCCCCCCGTGTCACATACGGTGCTATTTTCTATCCTGATGAGGCGCGTGCTACCCACGACGGCGTTATAAAGAGACTTGAGTATTCCGAACTTGAACGACTTGCCCGCAATTTCGTCGAAAATCGTTCACTAATTTCCGATGCCTCACACCACCTCATCTCCATAATGCCCCACAAAAAAGTCAACTTCACCAAGATCGATAATTGGGCGATCAGCTTCAAATTCATTCAGATCGCGAAGAAGGTGGTAACTCAGATGAGGAAGGAGGAGGACTATCACCTTCGCCAGATGTACGACACCTTCTCCAAATCTCCAGAGAGCTCTGGTATGGCAGGGTTCGTCTTCGAGGCACTCGCACATCGCATGATCTGTGAAGGTTCGTGGCCAAACCGAGAACCACAGACCAGCCACATGTACTCCAACCGCGAAGAACCCCCTAGCTTCTCCACAGCCATTCCGTCGTTTGCCATTGGCACGCCCTTACCACCTATCCCGCCACTTCCGCTCAATGGCAGGAGAGACACAGCAATTGACTTAGCCCGTAACCTCAACGACTTCACTCCCGACGGCGGAATGTACTACATACCGAACGCGTCGAACACCCCCCTCTTTGACTCCTTCACTATCACCTTCAACGAGTTGGAATCCACCGCGCTCATATCCATATTCCAGATGACAATATCAGGAGTACACCATGGCTCGACCAAGAGCTACGACGTTATTCGCAAAATCATGCGGCGTGTTTGTGAGCTCCATTCCAGCTTCCAAATTCGAGTCGCGTATTGGCTTGTCTGCCCTTCACAAGATCTACAAGAAAGGTCATGGGAGATGCCTCTTGGCTGGAGTGATAACGCCAGCATCAATAATCATCGGGGGCATGTCTTCTGTTTGCGCATTCCCGTTGAAGTATGTCATTCGTGCTCACCGCAATATTTGATTACTAACGGTGGCTAATAATAGCATATCCTTGAACATTAAAAAAAAATACAGTAATTCAAGTGTAAGTATTGTCGATACGTAGTTGAGACTGAATATCCCAAGTACGAAAGTACAGTGTGCGATTGGCGATGTAGCAGGTGTGAGATCCAAAAATAGGGGTGAAACGCGAACTTCTCGAAATTGGACAACCATCACGTACACTGAGGAACTCGCGGTGAGTCTCAGTTATATTTTGCTAACAGCTCTGCTTACGAAAGGTTTCAGCTCACACTCCATCCCAACCTACTGCTGCGGTCAATGATATGGTGCGCCAAGTTGTTATGGATGGTAGCAGCATAACTGGAGTCAGTTTGACGCACGGATATCAACCGTCTCTTCAAGTTCGATATAAAGAAGGGCCCGAACAGGGATCATATTTCCTCATCGCATACTCTAAGGTGAGCATCTTATTCCATTCGTCTGGACGCTGCCTTTTACCTAATTGTTTCTCTATAGAATCGAAGGGAAAGGATATCTCGGACCCTATCGTCTCAAGAAACGCCAGGGCTCAACTCGCAAATCTCGTACCATAGCGAGAAATTTGACCACTATCAACGCTACCACGGTTGATGTCTCTAAGTCCGAACGTCAGATTCTGACGACTTATATGGGTGGCGTGCTGTGGTTCTGTTGGATGGCCAACTGGACGAGGGAGTACTTAATATTGGTTATGGTGATTCAGCCTTGTCTTGTCTCGAATTCAAGTCCTGATATAGCTCTTTCAGTTGTCGAGGAGGGTGACTGGACACAACCAACGCGGAATAAAGTTTCTGTTCTATAAAGCCTCAATCATGATCATCCAGGCTACAGGCGAGGTACGATTTCCAGTTTCATTGCACGGACGACATCCTCACCTCCCATTAGCCCTAGGGAAATGTGCCACTTACTTCAGAAACGGTCAACCCTACGTTCGATGTTCCGTCGCCAATTATTGCACCCTGGAATTTATCTGTCTAGGCTGTACTGATTTTGACATTGGGGCTTCTACCATATGGGCGCTTGTTTCTATTACGCCCGAGTCGCTGGCACACAGGTTCAAGATGTTGCATTGTCGCGAGCATTTGGATTGCGAAAATCCAAATCATTTGCCCTTGTTATCTCCATCCTGATGCATTATGGAAACGAAGGGGAGACAAATCAAACGACGCCTAGTCTGCTTTCTCTATGTCAGATTTTGCCGTCTTGGGCGTGATAAGCCTTAACTGCCGGTGCAGACCCTCTCAGACATGTGGACACAGCGTGTATTGCCTCGTGTCTCATAGCTCAAGTTAAAACGGCTCTGGCGCAAACGACCTGTAATAGCTCCTTGACCTTATCCTGGACGTCCTTAGTAAGACGAGTCCACTCCTGCACCTTTCTCTTCCTTTATCCTCGATATCCTCTCTTTCTCCAAGATGGGCATAGGAGAACTGGCCGCGCTCACACTTCGCGGCGGAACCATACGCATTAGATCAAAAGACATCAAGGACGACTCCGAAAAGCGCGCCTGGTTAATGAATGTCTATGTAGATTTGCTGATGTCTATTGGGATCGTCGCGAACAAGTTGTCGGAAGAGGACAAGCGCTGGCTACAGAGGAAAGCTATTTCTTTATATTCCGTGGCAGATCTCATTGACATATCATGTGTAGCTCCCTCCAGACAATCGAAGGCGTCTTGAAGAACACAGCTGACCACCGCGATCGACGAGACCGTGACCTTCATGTCGATCTTGAGATCGAACGTGCTACCAATTTTGCCTTGACGATCATCTCTTCCTTGTATAGGACCCACCACATCGTATTGCAAGGTACACATTGGTCTTTCTATTTTTATTTTTACCAGTATAACTTTAATGAAATCCGAACAGTTTCATCCAACGATAACGGTTCTGAACCTCCCCATACGTCGCTTGAAACTTCCGCTCAGCTTCTGAGAACCCTGTTGCCGATTACCGAGGCCGTACCCGTAGCTGGTCTGCCTTTAAAGGCTGCCATCGGCTGTATGCTCGAGATTTTGAAGGTCCTGATTGTGAGAGCCTCCTCCAACTTATATTGACCTTGTCCGTGACCATCTTGAGCATTCAGTGCCATCTTCAGAACCAGGAGGACGCTGCTGAATTGGCTACAAAACTCGACAACTTTCTCAGCCTACTTGCCGCGATGCCTGATCCTACGTCTATTACAGAGCAATTACGGGACAACCTAGCAAGGTAGCAAGTGACTTCGATGCCACATTACGTTCTGACGAATTTAATCTCTAATTTCCTGCATCTAGGCAGTTGTTGGAAACCCGAGTAGAGCTAGAGGGGCTGGAAGTGTATTCTGGCGCAAGATATTCGACAACTATTGCAAGGTTCTTGCGCAAGTGTTCGCAAGATGTGGATGGGTTTCTATTAGAGTATTCGGCACGTCTGAATTCGTCGTTAACTCACCCACTTCATTGTGCTAAAAGCTGGTTTTCCTTTCTAGGTTCTTGTTCACCATTCATTAAATAACCACAAGGAAAAAATTGATCGGGTTATGGAACGATTGGAGGGGCTAGTGGACAACGTGGGTCATATCCAACGTGGACAGGTGAAGCCCTTTCGATCCAGTTCTTCTGAATCACAAGAGTCATAGACTGAACCCAACAACTTAGAATACTGGCTCACAGCCTCGGGTGCACACGGCTTCACCTCCAACCACCGAGCACGAACTGGAGATCGACGAACCTCCGTTGCGAAGGGGTCTAGAAGCCGGTGGTCAGGTCGCATTCGTCGCACTGCCGATCATGGAGGTCATCCCTTTGGCCGGTCCACCCCTCAAGGCTGCTGTCGGCAGCTTACTTGAGATCTTGGCCATTTTGAACGTGAATTTACTCTCAATACTGTCTTCCCCGTTTACTGACCATGAGACCAGCAAAAATATCAGAACAACGAAGATGCGGAGTACTTATTTAAGCGACTGGATCGACTCCTCAGTCACCTAACTCAAGTAAACAACCTCTCGCAAGCCGACATACCACGAGATGTTTTGGTCAGGTAATAATTAATGCCTATTTACTGGGGCTCGACTAATGTTTTCCCGATATGCTCAGCCAGCTGATGAGAACACAGAGCCAGCTGAGCGGGTTAGATGACCTCTCTAGCTTCAGGCATTCGAATACTATTGCAAGGATTCTCCACCGATGCACCAAGGACATCGACACGTTCCTGTTCCAATATTTGGTAGAGTCTCAGTCACTATATTGAAAGTCGCTAAAGTTTTCTGACCACGACATAAAGGCTCTCAGTCATACCGCGTTGGAGAGCTACATGTACGAACACGGGAAACGCCTGGAAAGACTAGAGGCCAACTTGAAGTTGAAAGGAGTTCGGTCCTCACAACAGGAGAATGAAGGTGTCCATCGGCCGCCCGTTTTCAAAGTCCAGATGCAAAGGTCTAGTGATTACGAAGCCGAAAGCCTGGATGACCCATACTCAGACGCTCTAATCGACCTTGGGCCTCTTCCTGGTCGTGATAATTCTGCTGCTGAACGCAAAATTGCTCTGCTCGAGTACCAGAGGAAGAATGGAATCAATCCATTGCTACAGAAATCTATATCTAAAAGTTTTCTTGGGTACAGGAAGGTCTGTCATATAGTCAAATCATATTGTATCACGAATGAACTGAAACTCATTATAGGTCGTGGATATTGAGATAAATGTGTTCGATGAAAATGTGAAGAAAAAGCATATGTGGAATAGCTTTGTTTTTAAATGTGAGCAATTTTTACTTTTATCTGAGGATTAACGAAGACCGACGAATATTTATAGTATCCGTGGACGCCGACACGACATTCTGGGCTTTGATTGTACACATCATAGAGCAGAGAGTACTATCCGAGTTCATCAAAGGTTTCTCCCTCGGACAGAACCCAAGATTTTACCTTGGATTTCCTTATGATCAACGCGGATTCGAAACGATGGAAAAGAGACAGCTCAAAAATCTCCCCTTGAACGAATATATTGAATCCGAGCCAACCGTCAGAACCGTCCGTCCCCTCAACCACCAACAACAGATTGGTCAAGTAGGCTTGCACTCCGAGTCTGGTAGACTGAATTTGATCGTGGATCGTACTGGTAGCAATGTGAGCGATGAGAAGTACGTAAATTCTCAGAAACTTGAGGCGTACAGAAATCATTGGAAACTGGAGGATGATTATTTTGTCGGGAGAGAGGGTACGTGACTATCAAGCTTGATCATCCGCCAGTTCTCATCACGCCTGATAGCTCTTACGGGCAATTTAATTCTGCTAGATTCCAAACAAAATACAATCCGCCGCTGAGAATTGTAGACACCTAACTTCATGTTGCATTTGAATACTCTACAACACATCATATGCTCTTCGAAACTGCCTCGTAAATTTTTGTCTATTGTTCGTGGCGGAACTGCTTATGGTAGGTTCTATTAGAGCCGTAGGGGCATGATCTCGACGAGTACCCATCTTTGAGTCGCCACCATGGTCAGTATGTGTCGCGTTCAAATCGTGCCTAGAGCCCACGAGAGGTAGCTGTAGCATTCGAATTAGGATCATCAACTCCAACTTCGAGTCACGAATACGACCGGAATGTCGATCACGACCTGTGTCGAATTAGCAAATGATAGAATTCCAAACCATAGTTACTCACTCCAGTAGGCCGCACAGACGAAACTCTTGTCATCGAACCATCCAAAATTCCCTAGTCAACTCGTTTATGTAACTAGCGCACGACCACAATTACTCGATCGGACATGTTGTCGAACGTGATTGTGGTTGTGCTCGATCAGAATTTGGTTGGGGTTGGGAAAGATCGATGGTAAAGCATGGAGTGGACACAGCGTAAGACCACAAGAAGTCGGAGTGGATCGAGTGGATCGATGTCAGTGCCAATATCGACGTACGGAAGATTCAGGTGAGTAGTGTCCAAACATTCAAGCGTTCAAGTAGAACGAGTCGACACAGTGTCAACATAAGGAAGGCTTGAGAATTGCTTGAGCTCGTAACATGACAGCTTGAGCACCCATTTCTGGAACACCTCCTAGCGGGGATGACGGCTACAGTTGCGAGCGGGGTTCGATAGCGAAGACGGAAGAGCGGGACAAGAGACTCGATCCCGATTTCCCACGATTACATAACCATAAAGCGCCAAATTTTTTTATCAGCGTCCATCTTTCTTCTCGCCACTCTTCTTCAGGTAAGCACCCTTCAGCCACCTCGATATCCAATCCCACTTTTATGTGATGAAAACCATGGTCCGTGTTTCCTAGAGGCGACTAGACATCGCTGCTCAATCGTGCAGAAACAACCAGTTCACATGCATGGCTTTCTGACTTTTTTTCTTTCTTCCTTTCGCCCTCGTAAAAGTGGACGTGAATGCTGACCACCTTCTCCGTCATAGGTTCTTTAGCGCGAGTTCTATGTACGATACTCAGTCGATATTTTGCTCTGTATATCCCAATGCTATTGACTGTGTCCTGCGTACTGTCTCGCTCGTCTCCGCAAACCCATTGAACGCCGGCTTGTGCGTTACTCACCCCGTCGCTTTCACCTTGAAAGCTTAAGTCCACCTGCAAATGATCGTGTATCGTCGGTTGCCCACTTGCTCCTGCCCTTGTCAGTTCGGATGATGATTCGTCTATATCCTCTCGTCCTGAGCCCCCTCCTCCCTGGGCTTACCCTAATCAACGTACAGTCAAAGTGCACACCGCAGCGCCAACTTCACCAATGTCTTCCCCCCACCACCGGTCACCCTCTATCCCTTCCCGCTCTCCTTCTCTACCTTCCACAACTGACCCTCCCGCTGCTGAGACAGGAAACCCGCGTGCCCGACCACACTACGCATTGTGTTGATTATGGCATGAATGCGGGTTGGCAGAGGCTTAAGGTACGTTTTGCTGGTTCTTCTGCATATCTCAGTCTGCCAATGATCCGCTTGTCTCCCTTTAGGTCCTCGTAACGCACTGGCGCGCATACATGTATATTATGCGCAGATTTGGCGATAACGCGCTATGATCTACGAGCCCTGAGGTGACCGGCGACAGAAGCAAGAAAATGCTTAGTTATCGAGGCATCGTCGTCATCCTATTCTCCCTAGAGCAGGGCCCGATACGACCTTTGGCCTCGACGTGCTATCATAGCGAAACATCTGAACTATGTGTTGCCCTATCGTCCTCACTTCCTCACCCCTCCCGTCCCGCCTATTTCTACCTCTCCCGCACCCGCCCTTCTTGTACCTCTTTCCCTCTACCCTCTTCCTCCCTTGGCCCTATAATACACTCCTCCGTGCCCAGGTCCAAAGACATGCACCTTCCTTCCCGGGCCCCGGGTCTCTTGTGTATGTGTATGCACATATGTCGCTTCCCAAACTCAACAGCGACTGCAACGAGCTCAAAGACCTTGTGAATACGAAGCTTCGTACCGGAGGCTCTTCCTCAGTCTTGGATACCAACTTTGATGTCGTCCTCGATAAAGGATGGACACCAAGGGGATCGGGAAAGGCGACATCACCTCTAATAACATCAATTATCGACACTTCTACAATACTTTTACTCCCCCGATCATCTATACCCTCGCAGATCATCTACCATCTGCACCGCCGACCTGTTACCTCCTTCCTCTATGTCTCGAAGCAGACATCCAGTACATGGAATCTTCGTTCTTAGTCCTTTTCCCGTCACAAGTTACCCCAATCCTCGATCAACTCCTCTCGCAACGAGAGAGGGAAACACGTCTCAGACTTTGACGGAAGTTCGGACCAAGGGAATGGACGCCGCTACCACCACCTGGTCAAGAATTTGCATACCCACTTCCAACTGACGAGGAAATATTCAACCTCTTCCGATTCTTCGAGTCTTGACGACCTCCAACGCGTACGGAGCTGTGAACTCGAAATAGCTATCTTTATTGTGAGTACTGACCAACGCTTGTTGTCTCTGTCGATCCCAACATGACATTATGTGCTTTGATTGTATGTATCGTACAGCGGAGGGTATCACTGAAGTACGCCAAACGGTTTTCTCTTGGATAGAACACAAGGTTTTACCTGGATTCCCTTATGAGAGACGCAAGTTTGAGGCTGTGGACTTGGGTTGTACTGGTTGTTGTGCGAGCGACGAGACATAGAGAAATTGTTGGAAACTTGAGGATGTTTATTTTGTGGGGGAAGAGGGTACGTGGTTATCAAGCTCAACCATCCGCTAATTCTAATCATGCCTGATGGGGACGTGTAGTAATGGAATTCTGCTAGATTCCGAAGGAGAGGCAATCCGCCACTGAGAATTGTAGACACCCAAGTTCCGACTTCATGTCGCCTTGTAAAACGTTTGTTTATTTGTCGTAACCGGAATCACTTATGATAGGCTCTGCTCCGACTCACTCTCATTGCGAGCTATCTTCGAATAAAGGGGCGAGGTGCCTTGACAAACGCGAGCAGTTTCCACCTCGGTGGACGCCTTTTCTCAGCGCAAGCGTCGACTTGCTGTCTGAAACTCGACAAGTCGACGTAAACCACGTTTCTAAATGTCTTTGTGTGAAAAATGTGGTGATTCGATAGCCCTTTATACGCTTGAATGGTTTGGTGAGTTGCCGATTGAATTCGGATGTTTTCTTGTGTTCCTCACCAAAATTTCGACTCACGAGGCTTCCTCTGGGCTTATGAAATACACTCCTGGCCTTCTACACAGCTGACTACACGTCTGCGACCTTACTGGCGTACTAGGCCTGTCACTGCCGAAGGTTTCTCGGTTGGTTAGCCGCTGCCGCGTGCCGGTCGTTCAGGTCGTTTCAACGGTTTTGTACGTAGATAATCTCCAAAACTAGTAGTAGGGTACTAATACTTTGGAGCGAGCCTTCCCCCGCTTGCGAGCATATGCTTTAATTTCAAACCTTAATAGGTAGGCCACTACTTAACGTGTCGAGACGCGTCAAGCGTACACGTGCTGCGAATGGGTTACGTAACAACCTCGAGTCCATCTGTGATCAGCATGTCAGTGTCACTTTATTCGAGTCGCCACCACGGTCAGTACGCGTCGCGTTCAATCGTGCCCAGAGCCCACGAGAAGTAGCCGTAGTGCTCAAATCAGGGTTATCAATCCAACTCAGAGTCGCGAATAGGCCAACTAGGACTGCAATGTCGACCGCGGTCACGGCCACAGGATCAAACATCCTGAACCCTTCCGCGATGCTCGCAGACTCGTTGGCTGAGTTCTCGAAAGCTGCGTATCAGGCTGTGAGTGCTGTGCTTTGTCTTTGTACATGTTGGTAATATGAACGCTGATTGCTATTCGCGTTTTATTTTTTCTGTATACTCCATACATGCCAATTGGAATTGGAATTTGACTTTCGGCTCTGGCTCCGACATGGATATTGACTTGGACATCGACTTCTGCAATATCGGCTACACCTCATTTCACTTGGGCTCGTACTGTATGTTGGCATTGTGGTCCTTGCTCTGCTCTGGTTCAACGACGCGTCTTATCTGCTTCCAACCGCCGTTCTGCCTCCGGCTACGCGTCTACCTACCAACTCTACCATCCATGCAAACAGTTCACAGAACTCGAGAGCCAGTCACGCCAAGAAACTACTCGCGCACTCGCCGAGACGCGTGAACTCAAAGCGGAACGGGACAAGTCCGTCC
>Ga0247742_10003311_pt1 | contig 10196 bp, 14 predicted proteins | sample UWRJL208509C2_FD_180944 | JGI IMG/M metagenome (GOLD analysis project Ga0247742, IMG submission 180944) | Plant litter microbial communities from Arlington Agricultural Research Station in Wisconsin, United States - UWRJ-L208-509C-2 | ecosystem: Environmental > Terrestrial > Plant litter >... | reverse complement strand
GAAGGTCTTCCTCAGCGACTCCTTGATCCTGAAGACGATTCCATAAGTATCCGTTGCCGTCAGTAGAACCATGGGCTCACATCCTAATCTGTGCATTGATATTCCGACTCTTCTCAGCCTCCTTCTCCAAAAGCCTCTGCCAGGCCGTATCCAAGTCCGAAAGCGCCAGGCCTGAAGGCGGAATGTATTCTCTCAAACCGTAGGTGCGCAATTTCGTCTGAACGTTGCCGAAAAGAGTAGCCAGGTCCTGCCGTTCAGTGACCCAAGTTCGTTTCGTGGTTTGCTTGTAGGTTGTGAACTCGGCTGATTGCTCCTTGGCGTCCGTGTATGTTCCATTGAATTGCTGTGAGGCCCACTGAGCTTGCATGTCGGAAAGGGCATCGAGTAGCTGTATTGAGGGTTAAACTGAGTTCAAGACCCAAGAGAGATGGACGCACCAGACGAACACGCCGTTCGTAGTCATTTCGTATCAGCCACACCGATTGCATGAGTTCAGCGAACTTCTCAACACGTCGCGATACTGTCTCTGCCTGGTCTATGTGGTATCTGAGGTTGGATTGAGTTGCCCAAAATCGCTGATGACACACATACCCATTGTCGAGAAAGCATGGAAGAAACTGGCAATGTATGTCATTACACTGCGCTCATCGGGATGAGCTGAATCGCAAAGATCCTCCACTTCTAGAAGTTGCTAAGGAGTGTCATTAGCAAACTGAATTTGTGGCCTTGCTTTTTGTCCTACAGGGATATTGAGATGTTCGGCAGCTACGTCGAAGGCAAGTCTAGTATTTCCATGCCGATCGGACTGTCCGGAACATGAGAATACAGTCTTGTTTAAGTGCTGGAAATACATACCTTATCCAGTTTATTATAATCCAATAGGTCAGGTCGATGACAATGTATGAGGGCGCAGCTGCAGAGGCAATATTAAAGATATCCCACAATTCAGAAGGGTGAGGAAATAGTACAGTGCAAGCCCATCGGACCAGCTGTGCGAGAAATCTTGGACGTCTACCTCCTTGTATGGCTCCGTCTTGCGCTGACACCATAGTAAGAGACCTTCTTTAGCTGAGAGACCCTCTTCGCTTTCAGCACGAAACGTAAGGATCTTGGTTCTGAAGGTCATATCGGAAGACACACCTGATATCCGCGATCGTAAAACGTAAGATAAGAGTCCATATCATCCCAAGGATGAGCTTGAGGTTTCCATCTATAATATCTATGGGTAGTAGAGGTAAGGTTAGTAGAAGTTCGAAGACAGAACGCAACAAGGAGAGAAAGAGGCATCCAAATAGCAATCGATAGCATACCTTCTGGCCCAATGTTTGTGAGCTTCACACCTCTCGACGTGATGAACTCTAGTGCTTTGTTCACATTCTCCGCCATCTGAACTCGCATCCTTGGGTTCTTGTTGTATCGCCCCAGTGAGGTATCACCTGTCCATCCAAGAACATTAGGGGCGGTATTCCATAGTCCACAGCTTGTTCTATAATACCCATGATCTCCTACACACCAGAACAAATGAGCGGTCAACTCTGTTCAAGCAATGGCGCTTCCAGGAACTGCTCACCATGAGTTGGATAAGCCGCACTCCGTCTGAGAGGTCTTTCACAAGCGAGGACATCGGTGGATATCCATTAGCTTCCAGTTTTGTGTTTAACCTGTTGTATTGTCGTTAATCTCGCCTCTCGATGAGTTGGATCCCACCACTATGTCCAAGCTCACCATTTGCAGAAAGTTCGTTCCTGTGTATCTCTAGAGCGCGTTTCCGCCGAGTCGATCATAGTAGTTGTGTGAACTGCGTTAGAGTAGAATTATAGAAGGGAATCTAAGAAAATGTGGTAAATTGAGAGCAAAGCTGGGACGGGGCAGGGGGCATGTTCAATGAACAGATATGGTCACCAAAGGACGCGTCTGGATCGGATTCAAACTCCGCAACGCGTTGTTGAGTCCCAGCCAGTGATCTGTTGGTTTCCTTTGACCCACTCTACCACCCAGGAAGTTGCCAGAGGTTTGGCGCTAACCCCCTTGCTACCTAAGAATATAACAAAATCTGTATAGGCCATCTTCGTCAACTTCTTTGGAAGTCAAGTCATCTCCGGTACTTGAACTCACCGAGTGACGCCACAGCCGTACAGACAGCGTTGAATACCCTCGTAAATCTCAAGACCCCTCTTATCATGATTGCTTTCAGAAAGAAAATCGAATGTGATAGTCCAACCCTTGAAGCAGCCATACCAGCAGGGATCTTTGAAGTTGAAGCGAACACGAGCATCTGGCCATGCCTCCAGGGCTGATTACACGACGTCGAATCTTCTGGCGGGTCATTTCAATTGCATGAACTGCATATGAAATGCCCAATTAAATTGGGTAGTGGCATGTCGCCATCTTGAAGCAGTTCTGGATCGGGGTCTCGGACAACAGTCGTGCCGTCAGCATGCCCTTGTGCTAATCTGGTCTCACTGGGCGAGCTTCTTCCCACCGGACTGACATATGGATAATGAATGTTACCGAAACTTTCTCATTCCGATTGATTGGCATCTCCACCTCCATCTTTCGACCTTTGGCTGTGCGCTTGGGTTCTTAAATTGACGCCCATTATACCCATTCTACTGCTCCGTGGAGCAGAATGAGCGCGCGAAGTGACAGATCAAAGTGCGTAACATCTCTCCCACATATTTAAAATGTCATCAGTTTGCCTCTAGGCTCTAGCTTTCAATCAGCATATATACCGCGATCAACCCCAAATGCCCTCCATCTTGTCCCCTACCCTACCCCCATGATGGCGGTCAAGCTCGAGCTCAAGTCCAAAGTTCGTGCCCTCACTTCGTGGTTTCGTCGCTGCCTCCACTTCTCAGAGACAGGCGATCATGATCACCAGCATGAGCCACTCCTGGACACAGTTGAAGCGGGGGTCACGCATGCGACTCAACTCGGGATTGCGGTTGGCAGTCCAGCCGAGAGTCCTGGTGTGGAAAATGATGGATTTCCTGGTCAAGAGACATCGAAAGTCACTGGCAAGCCAAGCCGAAGAAAGGCGCTGCTCATCGGCGTGTGCGACGTTCATACTATATCCGGACTTCACAACAATGGCAAAAAGGCAGAAACTACAGTTCCAGACGAACCAACGAGTCCGACCAGTGTACGATCCGAAACTTTCAGCGTTTCGAGCGCGGGTAGCAACGAAGCATCTTCTGAGCTTTCGGGAGAAGAAGACGACGAGGATGAAGGAGAGTGGGCAGACCCTCCAAAGCTCAAGGGTCCACATATAGACGTTGAAGTTACGAGAAAACTCCTCATAGGTACGCGTGACTCTCTGCTGTTAATTGTAATAGATATCAATCCATCTCCAGAGGTCTACAAGTATAAGGTGGAAGACATCACGATCATGGTTGATTCCAACGACCCGAACCAAGACCCTCGCCTCCGACCAACCCACGATAACATAGTACGTGACAGTTATGATACACTCTGATTTTGTTTGACAGTCAGGAACAAACAGATAACCGAAATCAGCAAGCTGGTGAAGAAGTCTCGGGCTGGCGACAAATTTTACTTCCACTGTGAGTAATTTCGTATCAACAGTGAAATACCATGAGTGTTGTGCGCTGATTCAATTCTAGTTTCAGGGCATTCGGGTCAGAAAAAGACAAACGATCGACGAGAGTCTGATGGAATGAACGAGTGTGAGCGTTTCGTAGACTTTGCGGAATCATTTTGGAAGCAATTAACGCCGTGCCCTGGTAGTCATTCTTCCCTGCGACGGTCGTAAAATCATGGATAATGTGGGTCACTATGTGTAAAGGATTTTCTCGGACTAACTATCAAATGCACAGGTACTGTATAGACTACTTGTCAAGCCACTTCATAAGAAGTCTTCTCTGATTGTGAGATTCAAACCCGATTTTAATCGACTCACTGACCGGTCGACCAGGCTGTTTTTGATTGCTGTCATTCTGGGTCGATACTCGGTAAAGGACCAATGTTCAAGGGGAAGTTATAAGGCTCATTCATTCTCATCGCATTTCGTAGACCTCTACCATTGGCGCTGCAACCAAGTTTATCTACCATGGGTGAACAAGGGAAATCGGAGGACACAAAGCGCTTTGAATGTTACACGTACGTTTTTGGACAATTGACTGACACCCACTCTACCTCATACTAACTTGTGCAATTTCTTAGAGAGAAGGAACGCTCGTAAGGTTGACTCTACTTCTTCATTATAAGCTCTGAAAAATTCATATATAGTACCCGGCCATATTATGCATGACGAAATTATGACCATACCGCCTCGAAGCGCTTCGGGGAGACAGAAATCCCTGGATCAAGTTTTGAACTCCAATCGTAACCCAATTACCGATACAAACAGAGGTCGGACGGATTCAAAGCTACGCGTCGAGATCCAAGCAAGTGCTGACGCGTCTCAGCCTTCGCCAACGGAATCGGAAGCCAACATCCGCCGCGAAACATCGCCAGTGCAACTCTACTGCGATGGTTGGTGCGGGAAGCAGAAGAAACGGTTCTTCTCACTGCATGAACGCTCCTATGTAGTGAGCATCACTATTATCTGTTCCTTCGCTTGCGTAATCCCGTCTTACTTCTGATAGATATGTCTTTCGTCCTGTGCTGACAGTCAGAGGACATGGGAAGCATCCAATGGTGCCTCTATGACCATGGTTTGTCTTATTTTGCTTCGTGGGCACTCCTTCTGATAAATTCTGCTTAGGCTCTGGTTAAGGTGCTCGGTGCGTATGTGGCATTCTCCATGACAGCCATAGCTAAGACATCGTCTCTCAGAGGAAAAACACCACCCAACCCTCGACCATCTTGTCAAACGTGTCAGGTGTGTTTTCTCTTCTGTCTGTCATCCCATTGATAAATAGTCGAGCTCATTCTTCTCGAAGCTTGGAGCTTCACAAATATTTCCTTGACGCACACCCGTTGGCGCGAGAATACAAGAAGGAGCATAAAAGAAAGGCGGATAAACGTAGTCGGAAAGGAAAACCTGTCCAAGAGCCGTCTTATGTGGAGATGAACAACTTCCAGACCGTCCAGGTACGTCATGAGCAAAAATAAATCCAACTTGCCATTTTCTCACTTCAAATACTGCAGCTCTCCAGCCACGAGCCATTAGTGAGCATAGCGTTGATTTTTCTACATTTGTGAGCCTCTCATGAGCGAACCACCCCTTAGTCTATGAATCGAACCTGGCAGCCGTAGGCTCAAGAGTCTAGACGCTCGTTCGACACTGCCGATGATGGCGTCCACGTGTTTTTTTCTGGGGTCTGCGGCGCGAATCCTCCGAGAACGTTCGCGTTTCGAGCGCCCATTTGACGTCGCGAACATATCAGCACAGGGACAGTTAGGATTATGATTTCTAAAGGGCTTTTTCCGATTTTCGAGGTCCGTTCTTACTCAGGGCAGGGATGTTGCCATAAAAGATTCCCAATTCTGGCATGTATCTGAGGACTTGACATTTCTTAAACCAATCTTGAACATTTAAGGACCCACAGGGTGGACGCACGAACGTGAAGTTACGACATGCTTGGTGCTCGAATATGTTGAAATGTCAACGGGGACCGAGATTTGTCAGAAATGATGATGATGCTATAAATTGAGGTCAACGTCTGAAGACAAGGCTCTCTTTTATGTCCCACTCGAGTTGCGATTCTAGTTGCTCTCCGTCTTGTGTGCTCTTCCCGAGACGGTTTGATGGGAGAATAGTGCTTCCTTATCCAAAGTTCGTTCCAAAGGGTGGGTCAAACTAACATATCACAAGAGCCCCGTTTAACACCCTCGGAAACATCTAGGGGATTCGCAAAGAAGAAAAAGCACTCTCAGTGAAGCTGGGCCTATTTTGAGAATGGACGGAGACGGTTATGACTCCAGAACGTTGGGTAAGTGAACCACTGCTTCTTGTGCGCTTCATCGTCTCAATGTGGCAGACAGAAACGGAACGATATGTTTATCAAGAGCCTACGCAAACCCACTATCGTGTGTAGCGTTTGGTCGGGGTTAAAGATACAGTTACTGATGTTGGTCTGTAAGCAGGGAAGGTAGTGTCGTTGGATCGTGTTCGACGGTCAAGAAGACAGGCCTACAGCGGTGCCGGAGCGAACTCATCCAAATTCCGGTTGTATGTACACAAGCCAACCTGCTAAGATACTTACTTGGTGGTTGTCAGTTTGCTTTTCGCGCTAGATTTCATCCTTACGACTACGTTACGTGACCGTTCGCACCATGCATGTACCATTACCTCAACAATCTTACCATAAAGCAGCCGTGTGCATATTAGAACATCAACATGAACTGATACGCGTGTCCCGGATCCCTACACGTGAATGACTGGACGCGCCGAAACGCGCCATTTACGTGAAGACAGGGGTGTGAATATCGCGCTAATACCCGAGTTTGCTCGTTGGTTCGCTTTCTTTCATAACGTCCAACATTCAACCTTACCTATCCACTTATTTTCTTTATGGTGTCAAGCTATGGAAACAAGAATATCTAATTTCATCGACCTTACCGACGATGAATTCCCCTCGTCAATGAATAGCAAACTACGCGCTGAAAACCAGGACCTTGTCAGACGGAATGCGGACCTCATCTCTTGTACACATGAATTCGAAAGGAGGAATCTTGACCTAAAGTCTGCGCACTCAAATTTGGAAGCGAAATTGGCTGATATGCAGGAGGAGAATGAGCGTTTGAAGGCTGATTTGAAGGATACCCAAGCCATGCTGGGAGAAGCTGTTGTTTCAGCTAAACGTCAAGTGCGTATGGCAGCATCCTGATATACATTCTATCTCTAATGGAAACATGGCAGATGGAATTGACTCTTCCTGTTGCTGGGCCTTCAATGTCCTCAACTTCACACTCGTCACTGAGGGGTGTGCGTTCACATATATCTCACTCAGTATTCTACTTTTGGCTAATTGCGCCATAGACTCGCTCTTCTTCACGAGAAATCTTCGTGGTTCCAGACTCACCAAAGGGTAAAAGCAAGCGCAAAGCTGAGGTATATGATATCAACACCAATCATATTCTGCTCCTTCATGGCCTGACACCTTGCTGGATTTCAGACACCTGTCTCCACTATGCCAACTGCGAGGTTGGGCAGGCTGCCTAGACTGATGCCTTATGTCAGTGTACCGCCAAGGAACACCCCAAGCCGAGTCAAAGTTGAGAAAATCTCGCCCAAGAAGTCTCCGAACTTGAGGATAGGTACAGGGACTGTTGCAGACCCGACTGAGTACCCTTCGAAGCGACATAAAGTCAACCAGACAACGCAAGAAGATGCTACGTCCTCTGTATGTTTTCAGAAGCTGATAGACCAATATATGTCTCACTCATTCCCATCTGTGTAGTCCTCGTCGCTTGATACTGCTACATCTGCAGCATCGTCGAGCTCAGCGACAAACAATGAGCCAAGACCTTTGTCGTCAGCGAATTCGGTTAGGGCAACCCCTCAAAGTGACTGAGCGCATCCTCATTATTTTTTTTGTCCAGGTGTCTTCAAGCTCTGTCGGCACAGAAATTTTGCAGAAGGCAGCGTCGAGGCCCCGAAGTTCTCGAGTACATCTCGATGCCGGCCAATCCTCCCCAACCACCAACACGATCCCCAAGAGTGAGAGTGTGTTAAAGAGCGATGTAGGTCTCATGATTTGATTTTGATTTGGAATGTCGATCTAATTTTCCCTTTCATTGACTAAGAAACGACCATCATCCAAAGCGAATGTCTTCGTTTTACCCCAGTCCGTCACAGAGGGTTACCTGCAATCATCGCCCACCCTTGAAATCGAGCCTCCTCCTGTCGACGTCGCCATCACTCGTGACGACTTGCGAGTTGCATATGGAGGGAGCAATCAACAGTTCCTGCAATATTTTGAAGAGGGGAAAAATCCCTCAGGCCCAAACCGACGGCACCTGGTCTTTCCGATGGTCGAGATGAATCCCGCAATGCCGTTTGTCCCTGGTGAACCAGGTCTGATCTATGCCTCCCGTCACGAAATTCTATATGATCCTCCATGGACACTCTTTATCAAACCGGATCCCAAGAAAAGTATATGGCGCTACTTGGGCGAATATGAGTGCGTGATTTGTGGGGTAATGTCAGCTGAGATGTTCAGAAGCCAGACAGATGTTGTACGTTCCAATTGTCTTTCATCGTCTTATACTCTCATTTACACCGTTATAGGTCAAAACTACATGGGCGAAGTTTTTGTTGAAAATGAAAGCGTTCGACGTATATGTGTTGATGCGGGTCAGAATAGCATTGAGAAAGGCCAAAGTCTTACCGATCGTACTAAAGGATGATAAAGACGAAGAGGCCAAGAAGGAGGCGGCTGAACGGGAGAAAGAACTCATTCGGCGGGAGATGGATGCGGTAAAAAGGAGGACGCCGGAATACGAGGTAAATGAAGCAGATATTGCGGAAGCTTTCTCCAACGGCGACGAGGTAAACCTTCCCCGAAATCACCCAGTTCATTAGCTACCATACTGACCCGGCTCCAGGCTATCGACATTATTCGCATGACATGCGTTAAATATGACCACGTCTTTGTCAAAGACATGCAAGACAAACTGGTCATTATCGACGACCTTCGGGCTGCGGATCGTAAGAGAGTGGCCAAGAAGGCGAAAGTTGCACCAAGCAAACGATTGTCTCTGTCAAGGAAACGAGGGCTCCGTGAAAGCGCGGTAAACTCTTCTGTCGAATCAGGATCGGATACTGTTGAAGTAGAGACTGATGTGAATTCGGACTCAGAGTTTCAAGGTGGTGGCTACGGTGCGAGCACTGCAAGTTCTACCTCAACTCGGGTTGTGCGTCCTCGTCGCTCCACTCGAATGCGTATCTCTCATATGTATGATTCCGAAGTCGACACTGATCGCGACGATATCTATTGATACGTTCTTACCGTCAACACAATGCACGTATGCAATTCCTAGATATAGGACGAACGATTGGTTCTTTGTCGTCCAGCTGATCTAAACGAAGCTTGCGCTTCAAAGATGGAATCGATCCCCTCATGAGTTCCCTCCGAAGGGTATAGATTCAGGGCGGATAACGAACTTAGAAGTTTGAGCTAAGAGCAATGAAGGAACGAAACAATGGCATAGACAGTATATACAAGTCAATAACATGCTTGCTTGAAATATGTATAAATACAGGCTCTATCAAAATGTGTGTATGGTTGCGGTACATGTGAGTACAACAGGTGGTGGTGAGGTATGCCGATGCAGTGTAATGTGATAGAGGGGCAATGTACACGTATCTGAAAGTAGCTATAGGATATGAGTTGATCTAGTGATATGAGATGATGCTGTATATAAAGGAGCGTGTCGTGGTTCATGACGAAATCTAACATAAAAGAGAGTGAAATTATTCAAAGTGAAGAAAATATCAAAATTGCTTTGAAAGCAACGAGCCTGGCTCAAACACATCTTGATGATGTGGTTGGGCCAAAGCTTGAGCGAGCGGTGGCATTCCGATGAGGGGCTGTGATGGTTTGGTCGAAGATCCTTTCCTCGTTCCAGAGCGCGAGACGGTGGGGCCGCCTACACTAGGACCTGAGGACCTTGGGTTGAATAGGACATGCCGTTCTTGGTGCAGGACGTACGACTGGAAAAAATCGATATCAGTAATGCCAAAGTGCAGGATAAATAGAACAACGCACTCTGGCTACCAAAATCTTCTCCATCCAGGCCTCGCCATCTTTCTCAGAGCAGGAGAAAGAGTGCAAGTAGTCGGCAGTGTTTTCAAAGAACGAGAGATTATCTGTGGATTTAATGGAGAAGGCGAACGGTTTGGGGCCACGATGCGCTCGGGTGACGCGGTATGCGTCGAAATTAGACAAGGAACAGAGGAGAACTTCGTCTCGACGCTAAGCTTGACATTAGCAAAAACAAATATTTGAGAGCCAATCATTCCTCACGTTATCCCGTTTCGACAACCAAAGACTATGCTCCCGGAGTTGTAACCACCGCTTGCTCCATTTTCCACGTTTGACTTCCCATTCGACATATCCTGAATGAGTGGGGGAGCTGGAGGGAATTGCAGAGCGTGCTAGGGGAACTGCTAGAGGCGTCTGCCGCAGGAGGAAGTAGTTGACAGTCTTGTCTTTAAGCCATGACGCCTGCACATCTGCGAGGAGCTCATAGCTTCGCACTGGCCGTTCTGTCGGGAATTTTGATTA
>Ga0247742_10003310_pt1 | contig 10199 bp, 8 predicted proteins | sample UWRJL208509C2_FD_180944 | JGI IMG/M metagenome (GOLD analysis project Ga0247742, IMG submission 180944) | Plant litter microbial communities from Arlington Agricultural Research Station in Wisconsin, United States - UWRJ-L208-509C-2 | ecosystem: Environmental > Terrestrial > Plant litter >... | reverse complement strand
AGCGAGGAATTCAACTCTCTCCCATTGGACATGCTGAGATACCAGGCTGGCTAAATAACCTCGGAACCTCATTTCGGTGTCGTTTCCACTGCACTGGCAATATTTCTGATGTCTCAGAAGCAATCTCAGTCCATCAGCGGGCAGTTCAACTTACCCCCAATGGGCACCCTAACTTGCCAGGCTGGCTGAATAACCTCGGAACCTCATTTCGGTCTCGCTTCGAACGCACTGGAGATGCAAGTTTCTGATCTCTCAGAGGCTATTTCAGTCCAGCAGCACGCAATTCAACTCTCTCCGAACGACCACCCTGACATGCCGGGCCAGCTGTCCAACCTTGGAACTTTATTTCTCTGTCGCTTTGACCGCACCGGTAATTTTTCTGATGTCTCAGAGGCGATCTCAGTCCATCAGCGGGCAGTTCGACTCACCCCCTATGGCCACGCCAGCTGAATAACCTCGGAAGCTCATTTCGTTGCCGCTTCGAACACACGAGGGACGTTTCTGATATCTCAGAGGCCATCTCATTCCATCAGCAGGCAATTCAACTCACTCCCAATGGTCATGCTAACATGCCAGGCCTGCTGAATAACCTTGGTATTTCATTTCGATGTCGCTTCGAATGCACAGGAAATATTCCTGATGTCTCAGAGGCAATCTCAGTCCAGCAGCGGGCAGTTCAGCTCACCCCTAATGGGCACGCTGAGATGCCAGGGTGGCTGTATAACCTGGGAATCTCATTTTGGTGTCGCTTCCAACGCAGCGGCGCCGTTTCTGACGCGCATACCGCCACATTGACATTTCGAAAGTCAGCAACAACCTTTGGACTTCCGTCTACTCGCCTTTTTGCCGCCCGAAAATGGGCACATTTCTCCAAGTTTCTTTGTCTCCCACAAGTACTGACAGCATATGGTGTTTTACTTGACCTTATAGCGCAAATCGCAGGTTTGGACCGCACCATCCAACAGCGTCACACAGACCTCATTGGAATCTCTAATTTAACCACCTCCGCTGCATCCGTCGCATTCAATTTGGGTGCCGTTGATAAAGTTCTCGAATGGCTCGAACAAGGCCGTTGCCTTGTCTGGAGCCAACTCAACCAACTTCACACACCCCTCGACCACCTTCGTGCTCATGATGAACACCTGGCTCAACGTTTCTCGGATGTCGCAGGTGCATTAGAGACCTCTGGATCCCGCCATGGATCCGATGGCCTGAGCACAGGCGCCTCTCTGTCACAGAAAATGACCTTACAAGACGAAGCCCACCTTCACATCAAGCTTTCTCGCGAATGGAGCGAGTTACTTGACGAAATTCGCCGCATCCCCAAATTCCACGATTTTCTTCGACCACCTCGGGCATCAGACCTCCTGAAGCACCTTCCTTTGGACGGTGTTGTGATTCTTATCAATGTTCACGAAGACCGTTGCGATGCACTGGCTCTCGTCTCTGGTGTCGGAGCCCCCATGCATATCCCTCTTGATTTTACTTACGACGAAGCATCTAACCTTAGAGAGCGCCTGCGTCGCTTTCTTTCAAACCATAGGGTTCGCATGCGTGAAGAAGAACGTGGCCCACGCACAGTACTGGAGGAAGATACTGACATCCAGAGCGAAATCCATCTCATTCTTGAAGCACTCTGGCTGCATGTGGTAAGACCAATTCGCGATGCCCTTATATGCTCCGTAGGTGTTTTTCCAATTTCCTGTCATATTATCGTGTTAATACTGCTTTCCAAGTCACCCGCCGCCTCAGATCCAGCTCGAATCTGGTGGTGTCCAACTGGTCCCCTCGCGTTCCTTCCACTTCACGCGGCAGGAATATATAGTCCCAACGGGCGATCGCCACCAGGCTCCTGCATTTCAGACTTTGCTATCTCCTCATATACACCTACTGTTAGCTCCTTGCTGGAGAAGCTCAAGGAATCTGTGAATGTACAACAGCCCGCATCGTCAAAGCTCCTTATCATTAGCCAACCGAACACTCCAGGACGCTCTGCTATCCCTGTAACCACGAAAGAGATGAATTGCATATGGGACACAACTGATGCATCTCATAGCAACACTCTTTGCCTGGAAGGAGAATTCGCATCGATCAGCCGAGTCAAGCTAGAGATGGAGTCATACGGTTCAATCCACCTCGCATGCCATGCAACCCAGGACATCGAGAACCCTCTCAAAAGCGGCTTCTACCTGCACGACGGACGTCTCGAGCTCTCGGAAATTATGAAGCAAAAATTTGTCGTTCGCGAGTTGGCCTTTTTGTCAGCATGTCAGACAAGTGCTGGTACCGAGAAGCTTTCAGAAGAGGCTGTTCACCTTGCAGCTGGGATGCTGGCCGCTGGGTATCGAGGTGTGGTGGCGACTATGTGGTCTATCAAAGATCGATATGGCCCCTTGGTGGCGGAAAGCTTCTATAAAGACCTTATGGAGAGGGGAAAGGCTTTGGGAAAGCCAGGACTCGACAGCAGCGGTGCTGCGCACGCCCTCCATCATTCCATTCAGGGTATTCGAAAGACACTTGGTGATACGGAACAAGGTCTTCTGACATGGGTACCGTACGTCTACTTTGGCTATTGAGTTTGTTGTTTCCTTGTTTCGTAGTGTATTGCGTGACTGGACGGTCAAATATCTTCGTCCATCTATTCATATTTACAGAGTTTAAACAAACAGCCATCTCTTCGTCGAGTTCCTTGTGTAATACTTGTTATTCATCAGAGGAGTTGCGATTGAGTCAATTTTCAATCTACTGTGGTAGAACAGCTCCAGCTCGTACATGCATGCCCATGAGTCCGATTCAGAAAGCTCGAAATAAGTCCGTGTAGACCTCTTTTAGTCAAGCTTTCTTGTCTATTCGCCAGGACGCTGAACGCTGAGACATCCGCCATCTGACCACTCATAGCTAGCTATCTAGTGTCGAAATAACATCCAGATTGCGAATGTATTATAGATAGGTATGTGAGGTATGTGTGAGCTGTAGATTAGTCTACTCACAACTATTCTTTTCTTGGAGATGGTCTACTTATACTAAGTTATAGGTATCTCAAGATTGTATATCGCCTAGCATCTGCAACTGATCGTGCACCTTTGCTGGGAATGCGATGGTCTAAAACGATCTACGGCTCTTGCAAGTCATGTAGATTACCGACTACGTGGATGGACCTGAAATAAGTAAACCTTAGGATGGGTTGTGAGACGATGATCAAGGAAGTAGAACATGGACACACCGTATCGTAAAGTCGCGACGATCACATTTCCACCATAAACATGCCACCAGATATCACGGCTAGATTCTGCCAACGTCAAGCTATAACTCCCGCTGTGAAGCAATGAAAGAACATTCTTCGAATCGTCTGTCCTATCCAATACAAGTCGCATCCTCTGCGTCGGGAATGTCGCCGATAACCAACGGTATCTTGTCTTCCTGCCCCTATCCCATGCATACAGCCTCGGTCGGTAGGGATAGGCTTGAAAGTTGGTAAAGGGGTATAGAGGAACTAGTGACAGATGGAGTCAACGACGAGCTGATGCCTAAGAGCAACAGCGTTGGTCGGCGACCGTATGTCTTCTATCATGAACGCTGAGGTCACGATTCCGAGAGACGAATATCCACGACGATTGCTCTTCGCGATGTCCATAGCGATCCCGTCCCAAATGTGATATAGCCATTTCGTGCGGTCATAATGTAGGAAACGACTAGAATGTATTTATTAGTTAAAAGTAGGCGATACACGTGTAGAGAGGAGTAACGCGTACAAGTACATAGGTTTTGGCGATTAGAGCGTATCCATCCATAGGATATGACCAATATGTCCACCAGGGTCTGAATCTCCAGGAACGAGCCGTCGATAAATTTTCGGCAGCGTTCGAGCTCGGGTCCACGATTGACGCGAACAGAAAAAAAAAGGAGAATGTGATGCACGATCTTGGTGTTGGTGTAACCATCGTCGACATCCGGATCAACTTTCCGTGGAAAATACAAGGAAGCACGACGCTTCCATCGTCGGACGGGAGATGACAGTGTCTTGAAGATTCAACCGATGCTTCGTTCATTGAACTTCAACGAGCTGGTGGGTCGTACTCCGTGCGGTAGGAGTAAGGCTTCATTTGGACTCGTACTCCTCGGCACCTTCAACTCGCATACAAGCGCCCACACTTTAGAGTCATAAAGGCGGCCTGAACGACCGAAATCATGGGCATCGGTTGGTACCCTTGTAGAACAGAAACCGCGGTGGTTGAAGTTGTTGTGGTGGTCGGCTCTTCCAGCGAGAATTCCACCAAAGATGTTCAACGGATGCGAGCAACTCGTAGGCGAATCCGAGGATGAGGAGGGCCCACCATGATCTACCCTCGCCATAGGTGAACACGTAATCGATCAAGGCCTTTCCTCAGGATGTCGAATATGTTGCAGGTTTGAAGTCAATTTCCCACTAGCACTAGGGTCTTTATCGACCAAGGGAATGATGACCCTTGTGCCTTCACCACGGAAGCAGCGGACTCCACACCAGCCAGCACAAATGGGCGCCGGCGCCGAGCCGTGGAGGAGTGGAGGGTGTGTTAGCGTATATCTAGGCCAAAGCCGGAGATGGGCCAGAGCCAGAGGTATTCTTGGCCTCTGAAAGTGAACGAGGGCCGAGTGGATCATGAACGTTCGAAGACCAGGTGATATGGCCCATCCGGATCGACGAATGTTTGAGTGTGTTGGTCGTTGTACCATGCGCGATGAAATCCGAGATGTTCGATTTGAGAGCCGTGATTTCTACCGGGTTTCCTTCCACCACAACTACAGGGTGTATGCGGCATCGGAGTGGTCGATCTTGCCCCCTGAAGCTCCCGATGCAAAGGCTCAATGCGAAAGCGGCCTTCTCATCTTCATACCCCCCTCTCGCCCCTGCCAGTGCCTGGATACGCCCTAGGAAAAGCCCACCACGTCCTATGAGCGATGTTTCTCCTACACCTCAGTCGGGCGCAGCAGAAGCCACGGGGAAGGAACGCTGCTACCAGGGCAGGTACGGGTCCAAGGATGCCGATGGTTATTGAGTGCGTTTTGGGTGCTTGGAGGTGCCCAAGTGGGTAGAGGTGGTTATAGTGCCCAAGGCCGAGCCGAAAAGGACGCTCTATGACTGGAGGGGCGGGAAGGAGTTCAGGACAGACGTTTGGGACGAGGAGCGCGAAGAACACCCGATGATTGAATGTTCTTCTACCTTGAGTCTGAGTTTGAACTAGGACACTTCAGACCAAAGTTGAACGTTGAAGGACAGTAGACAAGAACGTACATTGTCCGACGCAAAACAGCATACAGCCCGTCCCTTGGCACCGACATGCGCGCGCGATGGGGTTCGAGATGTTCGATTTGATACCGAAGCTCTTTTTGCCGCAACAAGAGGGTGTATCCAGCCTCGGAGTGGTCGACCCAGCCCGTTGAAATTTCCAATCTAAGGGCTCAACGCGAATGCAACCTTCTCGTCTTTATACGCCGTCCTGCACCTCCGATGCCAACATACGTTCCATTCACAGCATGTCAGGTCGTATGAGCGGTGTTTCTCCTATAGGCGTAGCAGAAGAAGCCCTGGGGAAGGAACGCTGCTATGAGGCCGAGTATGGACCTGGTACGCGAAGCGTTATTGAGAGGTTTTCGATGTGCAGGAGGTGTTCGAGTGGGTAGAAGTAGTTGTAAAACCCGAGCCCGAGCCACGAAGGAGGCGCTAGGACTGGAGGAGGTACTGGAAAGGGACCGATTGGAAATGGAACAGATGAGCAGGAAGAGGACACATTGGTTGAGTGTTCTTCCACCTTGAATCTAAGGTTGACCTAGGACGCGTCAGACACAAAGTTGAAAGACAGTAGACAAGAAGAAACGCACATGATCTGACCCAAAAAAACATATACTCCATCCCTTGGCACCGACTCGGTGTCTCCCCTTTCGCAGCAATCCCACCCGAACCGCGATAAACGAAGACCACGCTTGACGTTTGAGCTTTGCAGGTATGCGTATCTGGGTGCGTATGCTCAGAACGTCGAGAAGGATCGTTGGGTCCGTCGGATAGCGCCCTGGCAATAGAGGGAAGGGAAGTGGTGAGTTGCGTAGATGTTTTATATAGCCATCCCACCGAGAGGATGTAGAATGAGAGAACTAAAGTGAACGGTGTCAGACCTGGTATCATCTCCAGTGAGAACAGAGAAAACGAGGGACATACGTTTGGCCCGAGTCGAGGCTAGTGATACGCATCCGGCTGGTGGTGTGTGTGTAGGTGACAATTGCTCGATCGTTATGTTCTATAGTGCGTTGGCTGCGTCGAATCGGGAGAACATGAGCAGAAGCAGAGGGCAAATTCGCCAGTATCGGGACAGGAGAGTCATAGTGGTGATGGAGGTTTGACGACGATCTCGAGGTCGACTGAGACCCACGTTGTCCAACGAGCATGCCAGTAGAAAGTGTCAGATAGAAAGCGAACTCGACATCCCTTTTATGGTCGTGGCTGCTTTGGCGCGTACCTGGTGACTCGTCGGCGGGTGCCGAGCTTGTCTAAATGGGGAAGGAGGTGGAACTTGCCATCGTGCAAGGAGTTCAATGCGTCAGCGATTCTTCTCTCTCAAACTCAATGACGACGCTCTTTCCACCGCCTAATCGAACTAATCTTGAACCAATAGTACCATTGATGCCTTTATGTCAAATCCATCATCATGGTCTCTCACACCACGATCATCTAGTCTACAGGCCACTGGTTCTCTGACTCCTGTGAGCTAGAAGACAGATTTATTGGTGAATATGTCCGCCACCCTCAATCACAATTTCCAAATCTATAATAAATCCTTCCGAGTCTTACGCACAAACCATAACCTCAGCAACGTCACGTCGCCTTATCTCTGCCTTTGAGTTCGGTTACCCATCCGCTGTTCCAATTAATCCTTGATGATACCTTGGGTAGATATTCCCTCCTCTGAGTCCACCATAAAAATAGCAGTGGCCTGAAAGAATCTATATTTCTTATCTGAAATAGTACTCTGAGTTGGCAAAGATAAATTAACCTCTCGCAATTTCATTGCGTGTTGTCTGTGGTGATGTTTGCGATAGAAAGTGATATTGATGACTCTGAAAACCTGCCGGGTGTCGAAGGTATTGTGGAAGTGATTCTTTCTGAAATGATATTACAATTGAAGGTCCGGTAGCCCATACTTTTGATAATCCGTAACTCCACAGCGTTTCAGGTCCACAAACTCGGTGAGCGGCAATTTCCCTGTAAAACTCGATAGGTCCGCTATAACATAAACTCTATACCCTGTCTCTTTCAGAGGCCACAGTTTCGTACCCTATATTGGACTTGGTCTTCACTGTGACACACTGCTGGGGCCGCTGAGGGGCTCGAAAGCGAACAAAACTATGCTCGTCGCATGGCATCAAAGCACTCGAGATATTTAAGAAAGGTATTGCAATATTTTCGGACAAGATCAACGACCGCAAAAACTAATTGAATTCGAATTTTTCCCAGAATGCAATGTTCAAACCATCGGGCGATGCATAGACGACTGGAACAACCCTACTGCACACAAGCTTGGAGCGCTTTTGGGATCATTCGACTGGAAAGTCTCCCGTGAGGATACCAATAGCATAGAACTACTGTGATGAATAACCTCATGAGTCTTATATAGGATTAATCTACAATACTGTTAGTATCTTGGGTACATATATTCGCTGATTTGTCTGAAATGTTGATGATTCTTGAAACTATTTTTAGACCACCTCGTCAGAGCCATTGCTCCCGATAACTAGCCGTCCATCAAGGTTATGAGTTCAACTATACTCATACTTTCGACCATATTTCGACCAGTGAGCGAGAGCAATGCCATATTGCCGAAGTTCGTGTTGGCCCATCTATTACTTGTTGCTGTAGGAAAAGTGTAACGCCGCGATCCTGTCCAGAAATAAGTGCATACTTGGTTGCACTCTGGGATGTGAATAAATCGCTAGTCCACCCAGTTTCAGAGGGTACCTATGAATTTGATCGCCCAATGTTGTCTCCGTTGGAAGTCGATCCAAGTACTGTACTACTACAAGATATATAAATAGCTGTACATTCAAGTCGCATATACCTGCCAAACTCCAGGTCGATATTTATAAAGGATACGAGTTACAGAAAGTGAATCGCTGCCATCCTTTGATCTACCTGACAATTAAAGCTCCAACCGTATAAGCATTCATGTGCAAAATGTGTACGACCTTTATGTTCTGCGTAGATAAGGTGAACCTCATTTCTACCGAGTGTAGTCTGATATCGAGTGTAGTGAATCTATTCTAGAAGCACAAATTCCCAAGTAGCATAACTGTATGTTTTACAACGGCGAGTGAAATCTCAAGACCAGTGCAATATGACAAGGTCGGAACCATTAACATGGCGATTCCGGGCGTCAACAGGTTCTAGAACTACTCCACTGCCTTAAGGTACTACATATACACCCCAAATAATTGCCGACCGAGTATCTATATTATAATTGTAAGCTCATGTTTTACTGCAGGCATGGAAGCGCACAGGTCCAGGTGTTTCCGGCGTTTGCCGACATGCGCAGGAGCCTCAGTAAGAAATCTCCAAAGATCGTCACGCCATCATGATTCTCTGTACGCTGCCAAACGCATTTCACATCCATAATCAATCGCGAGACAGTGAATACCTGTGCTATCTTCAATGTTCGATTATCTGCCCCCGTTCCAGGTGAAAATTCGGTATTTCAATCCTGCTGATCACTCTTATTTAGTCTATTCGATTAGCATTTACTCGATTCACTTCAGTCTTCAGGCAACGCATCCCCTGTGAAGACACTGGAATCTTCCTTGTCGGCTGTAGCTGACGATGTAGGCGTAGGCACTTTTAGCTACATCCGCTAGCATCCAGAACGAACCGTCGGAACCCGTCAAGACATCGTGTTGTAGAGTCTATATACCCGATTCTATTTAAGTACTTGCAGTGCCATGGCAAAGTTTTTTTTATCCTATTACGGTATTGTATTTCGCCGAACCGCATGTCATTTCGCCTGTGCATTAATCCACTGCCTCCAGATTCCAGTGTCATCAGGCGCCTATGTCAGATTGATATATAGTTGTTTACAACAGCTCGCTATTGCCTCTAATTTCTTTGTCTCTCTTTCCGTACAATGAAGGTTAACGTCAACTCAACCCAGAAGACGTTTCAGGTATTGAGTTACTCAATACCTCAGGCAACATATCTAACATGAATTAAATAGGTCGAGGTTCAACCTGGCCAAACCGTAGGAGATATAAAGACCGAAATCTACAGATCCGAGGGGTTTCCTGCCGATAGGCAGAGACTTGTAGTTGGCGGTTCGTGATTCCTTCCTCGTCTGATTCTTGATTGTCTTACCGTTGGATATAGCTAAAGTCCTGGAGGACAATCAGACTTTAGAAGCCGTAGGCATAGAGGATGGGAACTCAGTCACATTAATCGTCCCTAATATCCGGCCTCATTCTGACTATACAAATGGAAATCTGGCAGAAGTGGGTGTTTCTATTTTCCATAATCTTTACGAATTTACCAACGCATCTGCAGGCGGGACCGTCGTATGTGAACAATCGGCCATTAGGCATTCCATCAGTACACCCAACAAGTACAGACGCTCTGTCACAATTCTCGTCTTCGCAGACGCCAGTACTACCCTTGGACCAACCCGACAGCCATAACCAAGTTCGTTCTGATTTTCCTTTGGCTTTATCTCGTTCTGAGCACTTTTTGCCAGTCCGTATCGCATATATTCGGAATTGAAGCAAACGTGCACGGTGTGACAGGACAAGCATTGCACGAGAACCCCTCCATCCGTCAAGCGATTATTCGGGACATCGAGCAGAGGGATCCAGCGTTAGCCCAACGCCTAACCGAAAATCCAGAACTTTTTGACTCACAAATACACATACTACCAATTAATCGTAGCGATTCTCAGGCAGTTCAAACCGTATGTCCCCAATTTCTCTGGTTATCTACTGGATTTTGATCAGGATAACAGCTGGTAGATCTTGGATTCAGTCAGGCGCAAGCAGTTGAGGCATACTTGGCTTGCGACAAAAACCAAGAGCTCGCCGCCAGTTTCTTGCTCAACTCTGCTACGACATCTGAGTCAAATATTATCACTAGTCAACCAGAATCCAAGTCGAGTGGCGCCAATACAGCGTCACCATCGACCCAACTAAATTCTAGC
>Ga0247742_10003309_pt1 | contig 10208 bp, 12 predicted proteins | sample UWRJL208509C2_FD_180944 | JGI IMG/M metagenome (GOLD analysis project Ga0247742, IMG submission 180944) | Plant litter microbial communities from Arlington Agricultural Research Station in Wisconsin, United States - UWRJ-L208-509C-2 | ecosystem: Environmental > Terrestrial > Plant litter >... | reverse complement strand
ACCGCACGTGTCGCCAATTAAGGCACGACGGAGTATATCGCTGGTTTCGGATGCGCGTTCAGCCAGCGTTTGATGGCAATGGCAAAGTTGTTCGCTGGTATGGCCTCCACACTGACATTGATGATGAGGTTCGAGCGCTCGAGACCCTGCAGCATGCGCAAGATAAACTGGCACAAGCGTCGCAAGTTGCAGTCCTGGCGGAGCTGGCGGCATCGATCGCTCACGAGGTCAATCAGCCGCTGGCCGCAGTGGTTACTAACAGCGAGGCATGCCAGCTTTGGCTATCGGCCGATCCTCCGAACGTAGATAGAGCTCGAACCAGTGCCGATCGAATAGTTCGTGATGCCAAGGGCGCTGCAGACATTGTCAGTCGGATACGTGATCTCTTCGGGAAAAAACCCCCTCACAAAGAACGAGCGGATATCAACGATCTAATCCAAGAAGTAGCGCATCTTGTAACAAAAAAGTCCGCGAACCGGGGCGTTTCAGTAAATTTTGATCTGGATTCCTCGATTCCCCTGTTAGACATAGATCGAATTCAGATTCAGCAGTTGCTCTTCAACATTCTCGGCAACGGCATTGAGGCGATGCAATCAAACCGCGCCGAGCCGATGACCCTGGATATCAGTTCTCACCGTTCTGGCGATACCGCAATTGTCAGAATCTCGGACAACGGCAGCGGGCTTGCCGATCCGCGAATGATATTCGAGCCATTCTTCACCACGAAGAGCGACGGAATGGGTATGGGGCTTTCCATCTGTCGCACGATCATCGATGCGCATTCTGGACGGCTTTGGGCCGAGGCTCGTCCGTCGCGTGGAGCCGTGTTCGTAGTCAAGCTTCCTCTCGACGATGCTGCCTCATCCCTGATCAGCGCGTGCGAGGATGCCGCTCACGAGCCTGGCGTCCAGGCTGGCTCGTGAACGGCGCGAGGTGTGATCGCCGTCTGTACGGCGTTCTCCTTGACCGCGATCAAATCCATATTGCGCGCAGTTAGCTGATCGAAAGCTCTCCCGTCGAGATCGGCTCTGGAACGCGCCTAGCGGGAATGAAGGCCCGCACCCGCGCACAGACAGCCCTCCTAACGTGAATCTGTTATGGATCGGTGGCGCACCGGGATGGTAGCTTTGTCCGGAATGAACCGCATGGCATTAGCCATTTTGACGTCTCTAGGCGGAGGGGCCGATATGAGCACGGACACGGGCATAGTGTTCATCGTCGATGATGATAAGCGCATTCGCGAAGCGGTATGTGACCTGCTCGAAGCGCGAAGCATCGATGCCTTCGCCTTCGATTCCGTGACCAGCTACAGCGCCTTCGAACGACCTGACCGTGCCGCTTGCTTGCTTCTCGATATCGAGCTTCCTGATATCAGCGGATTGGAATTTCAGCGGCGGATAGATCGGGAGAACCATCCGCCCATCGTGTTCGTCACCGGCCATGGCGATATACGGTCATCCGTAGACGCCATGAAGTACGGTGCGGTTGACTTCCTGACAAAGCCTGTCCTCGAGCACGAGCTAATGCAGTCGGTGCTGGCAGCCTTGGAGCGCGACCGGAATGAGCGCCGTGAACGATCGAAGATCGCCAACCTCCTTGCGCGCCTCGCCCTGCTAACGCCGCGGGAACGCGAGGTCCTACCGCTGATCGCCAGCGGCCTGATGAACAAACAGGCCGCGGCCGAGCTAGGGATCAGCGAAGTGACGCTTCAGATCCATAGAAGCAAGATCATGAAGAAGATGGAGTGTATGTCGTTCGCAGAGCTCGTCCGCATGGCGGGGAAGCTCGGCATCGAGAATTTCGTCGGCAATGGCCCGTGATCGAGTACAATCATGAACTGTAGGCAATCGATCGCGATCGTCGACGATGATGCGAGGGTACTCGAGTCCATCAAAGACCTACTCGAGGCTGCCGGCTATTCGGTTCTGCTCTTCCATTCCGCTGAGGCGCTGATCGAAGGAGAGGGGCTCGATAGGCTCGATTGCCTGATCACAGATATCGGTCTGCCCCTCGTCGATGGGTTCGAACTCGGCAGGATCGTTCGCAGCACCTTTCCAAAACTACCCGTAATCTTCATCACCGGACGGCATGAAAACGCGGACCAGCAACGAGCTGCAGAATTCGGCCGTCAGGCCTTTTTCCGAAAGCCATTCGATGCCGCTGCGCTTCTGTCGGCCGTATCCCGGGCCCTATCGACTCGGAATGGCGAGGAACAATCGTGACGGTTGAGCCCGAGATGAGATCATTCGGCATGCTGCCGAATTCGCTGCCGCCCGGCCACGGCGGAGCTTGTGACGCGGCGATCCCCAAAAACTCGATCTGGCTCCAGTTCGGGCCGTTCCAGTTCTCCGCCTCCCAGCGGCTACTGATCCGAGACGGCGCTCCCGTCTCGATAGGCGGTCGCGCCTTTGACCTCCTCGTGGCGTTGATTGAGCGCGCAGGCCAGATCGTCGGGACGAGGCAGCTGCTCGATCTCGTCTGGCCGGATGTCGTAGTGGAGGAAGCCAATCTCCGCGTCTGCGTTGCTGGCCTGCGCAAGGCGCTCGGCGAACAGGACGGCGCTCGGCGCTACGTCGTCAATGTCGCCGGCCGGGGCTATACTTTCGTCTCGCCCGTGCAACGCGTCATATCTGACAACGCGCAGGTTGAGCCCGCCTCCGATCTCCGCCCGGCGACGACACACGGCCGGCAACCGCCCCGACTGCTCGTCAGCCGAAACGAGACGCTCGATATTCTCGCAAGGCTGCTGGGATCCGGACGCTTCGCGAGAATTGGCGAGGAGAGCAGCGCCGCCCCACCACTTGTCTCAGCCACCGTTTCGGCGATTCTCCAAGAGACCTGCGGCCTGGATGCCGCGTGCTTCATCCTGTCAAATCCATTCGCACCCATCCCAGATGGCGCTCAGCCAGGCTCTTCGCTTGCGGATGGATATGCCGGACCGGCGCTGCGCTCATATCTCGTGGAGCACCAGCTGCTTATCGTCATTGGCCGATGCCGACATCTCGCCGGCACGATGAACTCGCTGTTCGAAAGGCTATTCCGAGCCCCGTCTGTCCACTTCCTGACCATCGCCCGCGAAGCGATCCGCGCTAATGCCGGCATCCTGCCTTTGCCGGCATCTCAAGGCGTCGATATCGCCGGTGCCACTCCGATGATCGAGGAGCTTCGGAAAATTGGGATCGGGGCAATGACATATGGACAATGGCGTTCGGAATTCAATGCACCGAACGGCGAAGAGGTCCGTCGGCTGAAGGAACTCGAATGGGAGAACGAGCGCCTTCGCCAGGCCATCTCGGATCTCACACTGGAGAAACTCATCGGACGCGGACTCTCCGACGGGAGCTACTGAAGGGCGCATTCGGCATGCTGAGCGGCGCCTTCTGCTAAATGGTGCGACCGAGGAACAGCTCTGTCTTCTGTTAGAGCACCGGGCCGCACCGAAGCGACATTGCAGACGCTACGCTTGGTTGCCAACGGCATTTCGGCCGGATGATCCCAACATCATCACGCCGACGTCTGGCGAAGCGTCGTTTTTGATTGGGCGCAGGATGGTCCATTTTCCTATCCGCACGAAAATCGCCATTACGATCTCGTTTGTGCACATATTAATATTGATCGGTGGACGGCGTCGCGTAGGTTGACGCCGTAGCATGCCTTGCTGAAGAACATCGTATTCTGATGAGATCTCTTGACGTGGAGCGCCGCATGATCCGCCGTCAGGTTTCCCGAAGAGCGTTTTCGTCAGGGGGGCTTTGTGCCGGCCTGTTATTGGGCGCGCCGGCTGTCGCGCAGTCCGGTTCGCTCAAGGTAAGGCTGGACTGGACGCCCTGGGGCGTTCATGGCGCCATTCATCTGGCGCAAGCCAAGGGATGGGTGGAGCGGGCTGGGCTTATCGTTCAGGTTCAGGACGGAAGTGGTTCTGCCGCTACGGTACAGTTGCTCGGCAGTAGCAGCGAGTTCGATATCGGGCATGCGTCGCTTGCCACGATGATGGTCGCCCGCAGCAAGGGTCTACCCGTCAAGGCGCACGCCATCTTCTTTAGGCAGGGCGACATCGGCTGCTTCGTGCCGAAGGGGAGCGGTATCTCCGGGCCCGCCGACCTCAGGGGTAAGAAAATCGTCTATACGGCCGGTTCGTTAGAAGCGCCGTTTATCGATACATTTCTTGCGGCCGGCGGGCTCAGGCGCAGCGATGTGGACCTCGTCGCGGTCAACGCGGCCAGCAAGGCCGCGACCTATGCGTCGGGGCAGGCCGACGCGGCATTGTCGACGATCCCATTCTTTGTGCCGACGGTGGCCGCCTCACGTCCATCCGACGCGATCCGCTTCGGCGAATACGGGCTGCAAATGCCAGGGTACGGATTGCTGGCCCAAGAGCAGACGCTGAAAGGCCCCAAGCGCGAAGCAATTGCAAAGTATGGCAGCATCATCGCTGCAAGCTGGAAGTACATCTACGCGGGGCATCAGGACGAGGCAGTAGAGGCGATCATCTCGCAACGGCCCCAGGCGCGCCTCGACAGAAATGTGTTGCGGGGGCAGATCGAATCCCTGCGGGATTATCTCGACACGCCGGCGGGAATGAAGCTCCCGCTCGGTGTTATAGCGGTTGAAGACTGGGATATAGCCATCCGTACATTGGCGGCAGTAGGACTGGTCGATGCTACGAGCAAGGGTGCAGACTATACCGAAGCCAATCTGGTGACCTCCGTCGAGCTGAACGCGTCAAGGCCATGACCGCCGTCAGCGCTCGCGCGATCCAGAAGGTTTATGGCGGAGACCGCGCCATCGTTGCGCTCGAGAATGTTTCGCTGGATATCGCCGAAGGGCAATTTGTGAGCGTTCTCGGTCCAAGCGGGTGCGGTAAGAGCACGTTTCTGAGATGCATCGCGGGGTTAGAGCCGGTCACGGGCGGGTCGCTGCACGTGCATGGACGGCAAGTCGATGGGCCGCCCGACAATCTCGGTATGGTCTTTCAGAGGGATGCATTGCTCGACTGGCGTACCATCGAGCAGAACATCATGCTGCCAATCGAATTCGCAAAGAAGTCGCGTACTGACGCGGTGCAGCGCATGGCGCAACTCCTTGAAATGGTGGGCCTGACTCAATTTGGCGACCGCTACCCCAGCGAATTATCCGGTGGGATGCGTCAACGCGCGGCGATCTGCCGCGCGTTGATCGACTCGCCGTCTGTGCTCCTGATGGATGAGCCGTTCGGCGCGCTCGACGCGCTGACCCGCGACCAGATGAATGTCGAGATTCAGCGGATTTGGCGTAACATTCGCAATACTTGCATCTTTGTGACGCACAGCATCACGGAGGCGGTCTTTCTTGCGGACAGGGTGGTCGTGCTGTCGCCGCGACCCGGGCGCATTGTAGAGACTGTCGATATCGATCTTCCACGCCCGCGCAAGCTCGCGGTTCGGGAGACGCCCGAGTTTGGTGCATACACCCGCAAGATTCGACGGATGTTCGAAGCGATGGGCTTGATCGATGAAAGCCCATAGCAACAGACGGTCAAGAAACAAGCGCTGGCGGGGGCGGTTGCTGAGTATGGCGACGTTCGTCGTGCTACTATTATTGTGGGAGGCGGCGGTCGTATCGATGCATGTGCGATCAGTGATATTGCCGGCGCCGTCCGACATCCTCTACGAATTATGGCATGACACGGCCTGGTACCTCTCCAATGCAGGTTATACGTTACTCACGACAATGGCAGGCTTCATTCTTTCCGTCTTGATCGGCGTTGCCGTGGCTGTTTTGCTCGTGAGTCTGCCGTGGTTCGAAAACACCATCTATCCAGTGATCGTTTCGGTTAATAGTGTGCCCAAAGTGGCGATCGCACCGCTGTTCGTGGTGTGGCTTGGTACGGGAGCGGAGCCGCAGATTGCCATCGCCTTCCTGATCGCCGTCTTTGCGATCATTGTGGACTCCGCTCATGGCTTTCGATCAATCCCGCCCGATGTCGCGGACCTGGGACGCGTTCTAAAGGGGTCTCCGGTCGACATGTTTTTCAAAATTCGATTACCTTGCGCGATACCATACATCTTGGCAGGCATGAAGGTCTCGATCTCACTGGCCTTGGTAGGAGCCATCGTCGGCGAGTTTGTGGCGTCGCAGCGCGGGCTTGGTTACATAATTTTATCTGCGCAGGGATCATTCGATACCGCGCGTGCATTCGCCGCACTGTTTCTCCTCGCCGCAATGGGCGTTATGTTACTCTCGGCCGTCGAATCGTTAGAACGTCGGCTCACGCATTGGCGACACCTGTCGTAGCAAGGCACGCAAATGGAAGTTGGAAGCGGTCACTCCTCGCGTTAGCTGGCGCAGCTAATGATGCGTAACCTTCTCGTTCAAATTCAGAAAATCATTTCGCGGCGAGAATACCGATCATCTGCAATCTGCAACAATCATCCCTGACCGGTGTGTGCAGTCTTTTGCCCCCGCATCAGGCGGCGGGACCCCTCCCGATCCTGTTGCCTGTTGAGACCCGCGCCGGTCGATCGGGCTCAACGTGAATGCCCGAGGGCCGCTCTCGTGACTGGGGGCGGCCTCTTTTTCTGGTTTCGATCGTTGCGCCGCTTCCACGGGACCGGGTGATTGCAACGAGTCGATCCGCGATCCGACAGTTAAAAAGAGGTGGGAGTCGGGTGGAAGTGGGCTCGTTTCAACGGCCCGCGACTTCGCGCGATTTCATCCAGATGATCGTCAATGGCGGCGTTTTGGATGGGAGACGTATTTGTCGGCCAAAATCGGTGCCTATTATTATCTCGGACCATGATTCGGCTATGGACTTCGCTTTGCAGTACGGACCGGCACGGGTGTCGACGGGGTGCCAGTATATATCGGAGGACTTGCTTGGGGCGGGGCGGCTGAATCCTATTGTACGCATCGACATAGCGCTTCACGTAGCGTTTATTCGTCCGGCACTCCGAGCCTGCGATAGCCGTCAAATAAAGTGGCGTTTACGAGAGCCAGGTATTCCGGAACGCTTGAAGTGTCTCGTTGCAACGCGTTCAAGGACACTATGGTTGGCTGGCTTGAAACTGCGTACCAGGTCCACCATCGCTGGAAGTGGAAATGTGCTTTCGTGGAGTCGCCGACCTGGATATACGCAATCGCCAGCGAACCACTGGTTATCGCGGATGCCCGAATAGCGTAGGCCTGGCGAAGCTTCGCGATTGCGTCGTCCCAGCGCGCCAACAGCAGCAGGCAGCGCCCCCACTCTTGCATTACGAGGTGATAAGCTGGAACCCGGCCCGCTGTTCTCAGTTGTATATCGGCGAAAACTCCGAGAGCTTGCGCAGGCAAACCTAAATATTCATAGGTGACGGCAAGAAAATAGAGGGCAATATAGTCATTAGGATCGATTGATCTTGCCTGTTCGAGCTCCATTCGAGCCAGCTCGAATCGTTGTTCATGCAGATGAAGCAACGCTCGCGCGAGACGTGTGACCGATGAGGCTGGCAATGTTTGGGTTGTTCTCTCGAGCAATTCATCGACTTCCCGTCGTTTCGCGATAAGCTGATCGGGCGTCGGTTGTCTCCCTGGTGGCAGGAGGCGGCTATTAAATAGGTTCTCCGCGACCACTGCCGCGAGACTACCCAACGCGTCGGGATTCTGCGGCTCGAGTTCCGCAGCCGCGCGAAAAAGACCCTCAGCCTGAATGAGCGGATTTAGTCCTTGCCGTCGCTCGTCGTCCAGCGCGACTTTGCCGCGCAATAGCACGTCCATAGCATTGTCGTCACTTTTCCGTCGCGCGTCTCTGATGTAGACGGCCGGCAAAATGAATTGAAGCGATGTCGCGATTCGTGCCGCAACCTGATCCTGGACGCTGACAGTGTCGGACGCTTCTGCTTCGATGCGATCCGCCCAAAGTTGTGCTCCACCGATTGCTTCAGTCAGGCGGGCATTGACCTGAACACGTCCGCCAATCCGCAGAATTGAACCCGACAATAGGTACTGAGCATTCTGCTTTCTTCCGACCCTCTTTCGTCGAGGTCCAGGAGTTTCACGATCGACCGCCGGTTGGCCTGTGATCAGGGAAATTGTTGGCATGCTCACGGCCAAATAGGTGGTCACATTTTCTGTGAGCCCAACGCCTAGATACTCTTGAGATGGATCGCCGCTAATATTTTCAAACGGAAGCACAGCGATTGATAGGCGTGACGGCCTCGATACTGTTTGATCGTCCCTTATCCAATCGTTGGCCGCCTGATAAACAGTCCAATAGCCAGTCAGTCCACCGAATACGGTTCCCAAAGCGGCGAGGCCGGCGAGTACTGTGGAGACACGCCTCGCGTGGTGTCGCCAGCCGACGAGAAATGGCCACACTAGCCGTGAATTTCCAGACCGCCGCTGATCTATGCCGGAGTGAATGCCAACCAAGCTGGTCTCGGTGTTCGGCTCTTGACCACTATTGGGCATGGGATAGTTCGCCACCGTGCGTTCAACCGTCACCTTTAGAGCACGCGCTAATATGTGCTGGCGTTCACTCCGCTAACTCAGTTATTCAAAATGCCCGATGGTCTTCGCACTGCTTATCGCATTGCCGGGGCGCGACTTGTGCCGATGGTGCGGATCGCGCGCGTGCAGAACGACAATATCTGACACTCTTTGAAAAGATGACGCTGACCGAGTTGATAAGGTGGAATGTGGCGATCCGCGGCGATGCGCGAGGCATGGCGCGTGAAACGGTCAGCGTGGGAGATTGTGCGATGACGGATACTGTGAGCAAGGCAAGCTCGTTGGGTTCAACCATCCCTTCGATTTCTAGAAGATGGGGCTGGATCGTCTTGCTTGGGATTGCTGAAATCGTCGCTGGCGGCATCGCATCGACGAATTTGATCGCCGCAAACTTTGCGTCTGTACTGTTCATCGGCGTAGCCATGTTAGTGGCCGGAATTCTGCAGGTGCTGCATGCCTTCTTGGCGCGCGGTGTGCGAGGGAGGATCTCGTGGCAGCTAGGCGGCGTCGTCTACGCCGCGGCGGGATCAATCATCCTTGATGATCCGCTTCTGGCCTCGCTCGCGCTATCGCTGGCCGCAGGGGGGCTTATGATTGTTGCGGGTCTGGCCAGGTTACGGGCCGGATTTCATATGCGGCCGGCAGCCGGATGGCAATGGATAGCAGCCGCTGGCGTGTTGACTGTTGGAGTTGGTACGATGCTTGTTGCGACGTGGCCCGGCATCAGTCTTTGGCTTCTCGGCGCGATGTTGGTCGTCGACCTAATCTTCCAAGGGTGGGGACTGATCGCATTCGGAATTTCACTGAAGATGCGATCATCCCGCCTCAGGAGCCATGTTGCAGCACGGTGACTTTGGGCTGACATGGATGCAATCGAGTCCGAACAGGGTGGCCCGGTGTATAGGGTGGCAAGACAGGACCTCGCGCCTCGATCATGCTTGGCCGGGTTAGCTTCGGTATGACGATAGCGAGGCATCGCAAGGGATTTCCGGCAGCTCGAGCTGTCGCACCGGTCACGGCAGCGTCACCAGAGTGCGCTCATCCCGACTGCTGTGAAGAGGAGGCACCTCAATCTGCGGATCCGATTGCAGGCCATGCAGCACTATATGCGAACTGCAAGGGGCGGTTGCCGCAGTCGCCGGCCGCTGCGGATTTCTCATCGCATATATCGGCGTAGTTCCGCCCTCACGTTGACCAACTCCCGGTCGCAGGTGAGGTCGTCGCCTTTGCTTCCGGCTGCTCTGGCGCGATCAAGTGCGTCTAGCGCGCTTTCGAATCCGGCAGCATTACCTGTTGCCGCGGAGGCAATCGAACGAGGCGTGGCTTGGCGCCCACGCAAAGCGTCGATGCTTTCGTTTTGCCACGGACCCGACCGGATCCAGTCTTCGATGGTCGCATCCACTTCGCGCTGAAGGTGGGCGGCCGATTGCGAGCAGGAGCCTGCCTGGGCCAACGACGATGTGCCCAGGATAACAACGGCGGCCGCCGTGCAAAAAATCGAGAATGTTCTCATTGGCACTTCCTTCCGTCCGTGTGAGGCACGACGCCTAATCGTGACACAAGATGTCACGTTCGTCTTTCAAGTTTGAACGGGAGAAGCGTGGTCTCAAAACAGATGGGAAATTTTATGTTCTCTTTGCGCAGCTACGGGCGGCGCCGTCCGCTATTCGGTGCAGGTCAATCGGCTATTTTGCTTACTCGATGTCGATAGCGTGCGAAGTCGAAAATGATCGCACATTCAGGAA
>Ga0247742_10003308_pt1 | contig 10210 bp, 6 predicted proteins | sample UWRJL208509C2_FD_180944 | JGI IMG/M metagenome (GOLD analysis project Ga0247742, IMG submission 180944) | Plant litter microbial communities from Arlington Agricultural Research Station in Wisconsin, United States - UWRJ-L208-509C-2 | ecosystem: Environmental > Terrestrial > Plant litter >... | reverse complement strand
TTACCCAGGGTCCATGGGGTGTGCCTCGCACACGTTGTCGGCCCACGAGGGGCAAGGTTGGCAAGCAGCGTTCTGCTGCGCTGATAGCGGTAGATCCGCCGTCACTGGCCCGCGTCACTGAGAAAACAGCGGCGGAGCCCATATAGCGCTTGGTTGCTAGCGCGTCGTCACTGGCAGCAGGCCGCCAGTAACGACGCGCGATTTTCGCCGCAGGCTAGGGCGGCGTATCGACATGCACGCGGCGGCAGAACGCCGCGTGAGGTGGTGACAGTGCGTGAATGTGCACGATGTGACGCGCAGCTCCCTCGAGGGAAGGATGCGCAATATGGATGCAGCCTATCCAGGCTGATCGCGGGTTCGCTCAAAAGCGAAGCCAATTTAAGTGGAGACTAAGGGCGCGTGACGAGCGCTACGCCTGGCGCGATGCCAAGTTGCGCGAAGGGCGATCCTTCGCGTCGAAAAGCATATTGTCCTCCACTTGGCATCGCGCCGGCATCTCCGACTTAAAATTCTCATTGATTTATTTGTCGAGGAAGCTAGCGCAAAATATCACTGACTTAGGGTCGCGCCTGTACGACAGTTGGAAGACGGTACGAGCAGCACATGGACACTGCAGGAAAACATGAAACTGTCACCCTTGCTTCTGACCACACGAATGATCCGCTTGCAGGAAGTGCTGGTGATCTGTGGACGGTCAGACAGCACCATTTACACATACACCAAGCGCGGCGAGTTCCCAGCAAGGGTTAAGATAACCAGGCACGCGTCGGCATGCGTCCGGGAAAAGCTGCTGGCTTGGGTAGAGAGTCGCATCCATGCCAGCCATGGTCATCTCCCAGCCACACAAAAAGATGGTTCGACATTATGGTTACGGCCTATGAACAACTCATCGACAACATCAAGTCTAATTTTATTTTGGCAGATACCATTCCACCATACTTCGTACGTGTGGAGGAGCAGAATAAATTGCGTCAAAGAAAACAATTTGATCTTCATTAACAAATTGAATATATGGTGTGATATCAGCAATAGTTTCCGGAGAAAAACCATAACGCATCAATAAAACGTGTACCACGTTATTGGTTCCAAAACGCAACAATTCAAGAATTTTTTCTGCGCGCCCATCAGAGGTATGTTTTTTGTATATTTTAAAAGCCGCTGAAAAAACCTCCGATAAAGAGAAAGAAATTACCTGATCCATATAATCATAGGTATCAAAAATTACAGAATCATAGCTCACATCTTTCGCGGCAACATTTTTGAACAATGGATAAGCTTTCTCAAGCATACTATTCGGAATTCTCTCTGCTCGCTGCGAAAAATCTGCTTGGCCGACATGTCCTGAGTTACGCCTTGATATACTGCTAAAGCGAATCCCTGCAATCTCTCTAAAAGTTCTCCCTCCAATTGCCAACAAAAAAATCATAATGGCTGTATTAAAAACAGCCTTCTCGCCGTCTAGAAGTTCGCGATTTATCGAAACCGTGAATATTATTCTAAAATTTTCTCGAATCTCATTTCGAAGAGGTTTGTTTTCCTCACCAGAAAGATTGTCATTAACCTCTCCATTCAAATACAAAATATCTAAAACCGCCTTACAGGAATCCAAAACTCGTTGTTCTGACAATCTCTCTGCTTTAGAACGAGGAATACTTAGATCATCATCAAAATCATCTTCTCTAATGGACTCTCTAAATTCTTTTGCATCCCATTCTTCGTCATCAAAATCCTGATCAATGACAGAAACCTCATTCAATGTGTACACACCGTTAATTCGTTTAATATAAAGTTGAGGATTATCGGTATAGATATATCCATAATCAAACTTTCTCTCCTCAGACAACCGCCCCGCTCGCCCAACTAGATTTTTGAAAGCGAGTGACTTCTCTTCATCGTTACCACCAATGATACGGTTGCTACGCAGCCATACGATATCAAATGGCATGTTGACGCCCTGAGCCAATGTACTCGTCGCAAAGCAAATTTTTGCAAATTTCCCCCTAATGAAGTCTTCCAGCAAAAATCTAACATCTAATGGCACGGAACCATGATGGATGACAACGCCCTTTCGCAGTAACGATACTAACTTCGAGCGGTGCTCATTTTCATCAGCTCCTAAAATATGCTCGATCGCAGCTATTATTTCTAACGCTTTAACATCAACCACATTATCAAATTCGCTGATATGCTCCTCAAAACCTTCAACAAATTTCCCACTATAAATAGAGGCTTTCGAAACAAATATAAGAATTGAATGCTTTCCATTAAACGCAAAACGGCTGAATCCACCATCGAATTGGACACATTTTTTTAGCAAATACCCCTTTTCATCGCTCGGCGTAAAATAAAAATCTCCACCGTTACTATGTCTATAAACACTGATTTTACCGACCGATCCCTGAGTGTATGATCTGGCATAGCTCCGCTCAAGAGAAATACCGTGCTTTTTGAACTGCGCATCTGGATTCTCCACGAATGGATGCGCAAAAATTAACTTAGCATTTGGAAACGTCTTTTTCACACGACGAACCAGACCGTCAAAGATTATCCCTCTACCTATTTCCTCTGAAACCTGCGCCTCGTCGAAAAAGAAAACCTTAATATTTAGTTTTCCATTCATAAAGAATAGTTCCCTAGCTCGCTCTGGCGTTAATACAAAGATACGCCGTAGTTCGCGACTTATAAAAACCTTATCCACGAACGATGAAATCATTACATCTTTTCTTCCTCCAAAACGGTGCCTAATAGAGGATAAATATTCCGCAATCAGCGCTCTAGATGGAACGATAATTATTGCATCCCCTGTTTGTTCGTAAATAAAGTCACGAATCGAGTAAGATTTTCCTGCGCTAGTAGGGGCCGATATAGAAACAAACTGATAGCTATCAACGGCGCGTCTAACACTTGCTTGTACAGGAGTTAAAAATGATCCATATTTTTCTTTATGACTATTTCCAATAGTAGATAATAGAAGAGAGTAAAGATTATTTGGCGTGGAATTCTTATAAAACAACCCAAGAGCAGAAATAAATCTATCTTCCAGCTTAACAAATTGCTCAGAATGAAATTCTTTATATAGCGCGATTGTTTCAAGAATATCCGAGCTAACTGGACCTTGCTTGTGCAATATCTCCAAGAGAGCGGAAATTTCCTCCAATGGCTTTACGGAATTCCTAATATCAGAAATCTTGTTCAACATTCGTCGGTTACCCCTACCAAATAGAAGTTTGTCACTTTTTTGGAGTCGACAACCTTAGCAGCAGAATCCAACGCATTTTTAAAAATTACTAAAGGCTGTTTCGCATTCAACGAGAACGCGGCAACAATACCGAATCGATCGTTGTCTAGGTGATCAAGTGATGGCTTATCCACCAAGTTAATTAAGTGAACTCTATCGCGTAAATGCTTTTTTGCGCTAATAAAATCATCGGCCTGAGTTATCGCGAGCCCATGTGGGCTGCCATTTCCGGAGTATTTGGCTTCACCAAAATTAATATATTCATCAGCGCAAACGGTGTGGAAGTCAAATCCTTCATTTTGCTTTACCTGAGGTTTCCAAAGTTCTGCTATGGGAATAGCCAGATGGTCAAATATCTGATTGAGGGCGCGAGCAGAACCAATTGAAACCATCACCTCACCAAATTCAGCACCAATTGTTCCGTCTGCTGCTGTTTTTTTAAATACTTCAACAAGAACGCTGGCAGTTTCACCAACTGTTGTTTCATAAGCGCGCTGCGTTCCCGAATCCAACGCCGTCATCCAAGAACTGTCTAAAACAAGCTCTGTGATACGAGCAGCAAATTCGTTTAAATTCTTGACCTTCACAAAACACAATTTGATGTTGGCCTGTCCGGAGGCAGCCAGCACCGCTTGATATGTACAGCCCCAGTCGTTATCTACGACTTCCTTAGCCAAACTCATGTTCATAAATGTTCCCGTTGAGTGAAGTCCAGGCGGCCCTCATTCACCGTCTTGTTAGCAACTCTAGCATATCAATGATGACTAAAAGAAACGAAAAACCTTAAATTTTCTTACTTGCAAACTGCACCTGACAGATGATTCTAGGAAAATCAAAGACTTAGACGAGCAACAATAAGCAGAATTACGACCATCCGCAGGCTTTCGAATGGTCATTACTTGTGCAACATATACAAGCCTTGCGCAATGCGAAGCGATCGAGATGCAGGAGTACGACTTCACGCTTCACAACCGCTCCAACCGAACCATTCCGGTTAAGCCAGCCCCTGTGATCGTGATCGAAGGCCTGTTTGCCTTGTATGACGCGGACTTGTGCGACATGATGTCGCTGAAGATCTATGTCGACACAGCCTCCGACATCCGCTTCATCCGCCGTATGCAACGGGATATTACCGAACGCGACCGCTCGGTAGTAAGCGTCGTCAGCCAGTATCTGGAAACGTGCGCCCGATGCACAAGCAATTCATCGAACCGACCAAGCGCAACGCCGACATCATTATTCCGCATGGCGCTAATGGCCCGGCGGTCGATATGATCAACCAAGGTAGCGAGCCTTATCGATCAGTAGAAGCGGCCCTAACTTTATCGATGCGAGTTCTGAGCGACGGAATCAATGTAGTCGGCCCAGTCTTGCATCATCCTGCCACGCTCGGAAAGGAACTGCGCGCGGTCATATGCGCTGGCGACCTTGTCCTTCGGCGCATGCGCCAGTTGGCGGTCAACGACTTCGTGCCGATACCCAAGTCGCTCCTTGATCGTGCTCATCGCCAGCGCCCGGAAGCCATGGCCCGTCATGCGGCCTTTGTAGCCCATGCGTTCAAGAGCCACCAAAATGGTGTTGTTGCTGATTGGTCGTTGATGATCTCGTTGGTTCGGAAAGAGATACTTACCCTTGCCGGTTATGGCGTGCAATTCGCGCAGTAGTTGGCATGCCTGGCGAGACAGACAAACGTGATGATTAGTCATGTCCGGATTGACGGTCAGCTTGCCACGCTTCATGCGCTGCCACGGAATGATCCATTCGCACTTCTCCAGATTGATCTCGCTCCATGGCGTTTCGATCAGTTCACTCGTTCGGACGAACACCAGCAACATCAGGCGAAGCGCGATGCGCGTTGGCTGGAACATGCGCGCTTCGTTTCGTTCAATTGCACCGAGGAAGACAGGCAATTCGTCGGCATCGATGGCCGCGAAGTGAGAGGCCCGGCGCGTCTTGAGCACGTCCGTCATGTCGACCACAAGGTTGCGGTCAGTCAGGCCGCATTGGATCGCGTAACTGAAGATCTTCTTGCAGACGGCCTTCAGTCGGTGGGCGATTTCAGCCGCACCGCGTTCTTCGATTTTCCGTAGCGTGGTGATGATGTCGCGGTGCTTGAGCTCATTTATCGGACGGCTTCCGATCTCAGGGAAGATGTCGGCTTCAAGCCGCTGGATCATGTTCTTGGAGGTGCGCTCACTCCACGTCGGCACTTTGGTGGCGTACCATTCCCGTGCGATCTTTTCAAAGGTATTGGCGGCTTCTTCAGCTGCGCGGCGCTTGGCGTCGTCGCGATGCCTGGCTGGGTCAACGCCTTGGCGTATCAGTCTTCGCGCCTCCAGGCGCTTTTCTCGCGCTTCCTCGAGCGTTACTTCGGGATAGGGGCCGAACGTCAGGATGTTCTCTTTGCCGTTTGTTTGCCGAAACTTCATCCGCCAGATACGAGACCCACCTGGCGCGACTTCAAGATAGAGCCCACCACCATCAAAAATCCGGTAGGCTTTCTCCCCGCGCTTTGCATTTCGAACCTGCATCTCGGTCAGCGGAACGATGAGTTTTGCCATGGCCACTCTCCTCGGCAGTTGTCTAAATTACTTTAGACAGCGCTATGAGGGTATGGTTTCGAGATGGGGGTAGAGGGGTTCTGTTTTATACCCTCAAAAAAGCTGGATGCTGCTGGACAGTGGGAGCCGTCAGAATACAAAAAAGCCGCTGTAGCAAGGGCTAGAGCGGCTTTTTAAATACTTCCTTGGACTTGCTGAGACTGCCCAATTTGAATCCTTGGCGGAGAGAGGGGGATTCGAACCCCCGATAGGTTTGACCCTATACACGCTTTCCAGGCGTGCGACTTCAACCACTCATCCACCTCTCCTGCATTCTTCCCCTTCCGGAGAAGCCGCGAATTATAGCAAAGATTCCGGGCAGTACCAACATTATTTGCCGCACCGGCATCTTCAATGCTCAGAAGCGCACCTTCATAGCAAACTCAGCATGGATTCCCGCTTTCGCGGGAATGACGGTGAGGTTCGCTTACGAGGCTTCCTTCAACTGCTCCAGAATCGCCGGATTCTCCAGCGTGGACACATCCTGCGTAATCGTCTCGCCCTTGGCCAGCACGCGCAGCAAGCGCCGCATGATCTTGCCCGAACGCGTCTTCGGCAGGTTATCGCCGAAACGAATCTCCTTCGGCTTGGCAATCGGACCAATCTCCTTGGCCACCCAATTGCGCAACTCCAGCGCCAGACGCTTTGCCTCATCACCCGTCGGCCGCGCCTGCTTCAGCACGACGAACGCGCAGATCGATTCGCCGGTCGTATCGTCCGGCTTGCCGACCACCGCCGCCTCGGCCACCAGCGGATTCGCCACCAGCGCCGATTCGATCTCCATCGTGCCCATGCGGTGACCCGACACGTTGAGCACGTCGTCGATACGCCCGGTGATGGTGAAGTAGCCCGTATCCTTGTTGCGGATCGCGCCATCGCCGGCCAGGTACATCTTGCCGCCCAGCTCTTCGGGGAAGTAGCTGGCTTTGAAGCGGTCCGGGTTATTCCAGATGGTGCGGATCATCGACGGCCACGGACGCTTGACCACCAGAATCCCGCCCTGCCCGTTCGGCACATCGACACCCGCCTCATCGACGATCGCCGCCATGATGCCCGGCAGCGGCAAGGTGCACGAACCCGGCACCATCGGCGTCGCGCCCGGCAGCGGGGTGATCATGTGGCCGCCCGTCTCGGTCTGCCAGAAGGTGTCGACGATCGGGCACTTCTCGCCGCCGACCTGGGTGTAGTACCACATCCACGCTTCCGGATTGATCGGCTCGCCGACCGTGCCCAGCAGGCGCAGCGACGACAGGTCGTAGTTCTTCGGATGCACCTTCGGATCCACATCCGACGCCTTGATCAGCGAGCGGATCGCCGTCGGCGCGGTGTAGAAGATGCTGACCTTGTGCTTGGCGATGGTGTCCCAGAAACGGCCGGCGTTCGGGAACGTCGGGATGCCTTCGAACACCACTTGCGTCGCGCCCACCGCGGTCGGGCCGTAGGCGATGTAGCTGTGGCCGGTCACCCAGCCGATGTCGGCGGTGCACCAGTAGACGTCGGTCGGCTTGATGTCGAACGACCATTTCATCGTCAGCGCGGCCCACAGCAGGTAGCCGCCGCTCGAATGCTGCACCCCCTTCGGCGTGCCGGTCGAGCCGGACGTGTAGAGAATGAACAGCGGATGCTCGGCGTCAACCCACTCCGGCTCGCATTCGGCCGGCTGGCTGGCGACCAGTTCGTGCAGCCAGATGTCGCGTCCTTCCTTGAAGGCGACGTTGCCGCCGGTGCGCTGGTAGACGATCACGTCCTTGATGGTGTCGCAGCCGCCCAGCGCCAGCGCTTCGTCGACGATGGCTTTCAACGGCAGGTGCTTGCCGCCGCGCAGTTGCTCGTCGGCGGTGATGACGGCGACCGCGCCGGCGTCGATGATGCGCTCCTGCAGCGACTTGGCGGAAAAGCCGCCGAACACCACCGAGTGCGTGGCGCCGATGCGCGCGCAGGCCTGCATCGCGGCCACGCCTTCGACCGACATCGACATGTAGATGATGACGCGGTCACCTTTCTTGATGCCGCGCGATTTCAGGCCGTTGGCGAATTTGCAGACCTTCTCGTGCAATTCCTTGTAGCTGACGTGGACCGATTTGCCGTCGTCCGCCTCAAAGATGATGGCGGTCTTGTCGGCGTTGCCGTTCTGCAGATTGCGGTCGAGGCAGTTGTACGAGACGTTCAGGTGGCCGTCCTCGAACCATTTGTAGAACGGCGCGTCGTCTTCGTTCAGCGTGCGCGTGAACGGTTTTTGCCAGACCAGGTTTTCCTTCGCCAGGCGCGACCAGAAGCCTTCGTAGTCGGCCTCCGCTTCGGCGCACAGCGCGTTGTAGGCGTCCATGCCGGCCACGTTGGCCTGTGCGGTGAACGCCGCCGGGGGCGTGAAGATGCGGGATTCCTGCGGACCTTGTTGGGTAGTTGTGCTGCTCATACGTGTCTCCAATGTTGTAATCGTTTGCGACAACGATAAGCTTTGTCGCTTACTGCGCCCTTACACACAGCCAGTCCCCGGCGGAGGATGGTGCTCTCGTCAATTTTACCAATTTTTCATCAGCCCTACGCGGTATCCACATGACGCTGCGATTTGCCGGGCCGCACGTGTAAAATGTCGGCAGTTTTAATCATACCCCGCATCACTATAGGAGTCCTGCCGTAATGACCGAGCCAAACGCCAAACTGCGCCCCCTCCCCGCCTTTATCTTCATGACGCGCTGGTTGCAGTTGCCGCTTTACCTGGGCTTGATCCTGGCGCAGTGCGTCTATGTATTCCATTTCTGGGTCGAGCTCAAAGACCTGATCGGCGCCGTACTCGGCAACGAAGACGCGCTGCAGCACATCATGCAGGCCGTCGCCGTGCCCGGCACGCAGCTGCCGACCAAGCTCAACGAAACCACCATCATGCTGGTGGTGCTGGGCCTGATCGACGTGGTGATGATTTCCAATCTGCTGGTGATGGTCATCATCGGCGGCTACGAAACCTTCATCTCGCGCATGAATCTCGACAGCCATCCCGACCAGCCGGAGTGGCTGTCGCACGTGAACGCCTCCGTGCTGAAGACCAAGCTGGCGATGGCCATCATCGGCATCTCGTCGATCCATCTGCTCAAGACCTTCATCAACGCCGGCGTCTATAACGAGAAGACCCTGATCGCCCAGACGGTCATCCATGTGGTGTTCCTGCTGTCGGCGCTGGCCATCTCTTACACCGACCGCATCACCACGATGACCCACAACGCATCCCATTAACCCTCGCGAGAACATCATGACCATCATAAAGCAAGAAGACCTGATCGAATCCGTTGCCGCCGCGCTGCAATACATCAGCTACTACCATCCCGCCGACTACATCGAACACCTGGCGCGCGCCTACGAACACGAGCAGAGTCCGGCCGCTAAAGATGCGATCGCGCAGATCCTGACCAACTCGCGCATGTGCGCCGAGGGCAAGCGTCCGATCTGCCAGGACACCGGCATCGTCAACGTGTTCCTGAAGATCGGCATGGGCGTGCGCTTCGAGGGCTTCAGCGGCACTGTCACCGACGCCGTCAACGAAGGCGTGCGCCGCGCCTACAACTACGACGACAATAAGCTGCGCGCGTCGATCGTGGCCGACCCGCACTTCGACCGCAAGAACACCAAGGACAACACGCCGGCCGTGGTCCACATGGAACTGGTCGAGGGCGACACCGTCGACGTCAAAGTCGCGGCCAAGGGCGGCGGCTCGGAAAACAAATCCAAGATGATCATGATGAATCCGTCCGATTCGCTGATCGACTGGGTGCTGAAGACCGTGCCGACCATGGGCGCCGGCTGGTGCCCGCCGGGCATGCTGGGCATCGGCATCGGCGGCACCGCCGAGAAGGCGATGCTGATGGCGAAGGAAGTGCTGATGGAAGACATCGACATGTTCGAGCTCAAGCAACGCGGCCCGCAGAACAAGCTCGAAGAGCTGCGCATCGAGCTGTGCGACCGCATCAACGCGCTGGGCATCGGCGCGCAGGGCCTGGGCGGCCTGACGACCGTGCTCGACGTGAAGATCATGACCTACCCGACCCACGCCGCGTCGAAGCCGGTGGCGATGATCCCGAACTGCGCCGCCACCCGCCACGGCCACTTCGTGCTGGACGGCTCGGGCCCGGCCTACATGACGCCGCCGCCGATGTCGACCTGGCCGGACGTCAGCTGGGCGCCGGACACCGAGAAGTCCAAGCGCGTCGACCTGAACACCTTGACCAAGGAAGAAGTCGCCTCGTGGACGCCGGGCCAGACCCTGCTGTTGAACGGCAAGATGCTGACCGGCCGCGACGCCGCGCACAAGCGCATCCAGGACATGCTGGCCAAGGGCGAGCAATTGCCGGTCGACTTCAAGAACCGCGTGATCTACTAC
>Ga0247742_10003306_pt1 | contig 10211 bp, 12 predicted proteins | sample UWRJL208509C2_FD_180944 | JGI IMG/M metagenome (GOLD analysis project Ga0247742, IMG submission 180944) | Plant litter microbial communities from Arlington Agricultural Research Station in Wisconsin, United States - UWRJ-L208-509C-2 | ecosystem: Environmental > Terrestrial > Plant litter >... | reverse complement strand
GCGTCAACACTACTTTTCTTGTATGCCCATTCTGCTCACCAACGCGTCAACGTCAACTAAACACGGAATCTGCTTAGACAGCATTACTGACAACCGGTCACTAGAATGCCGAGTTAATCAACTGCCATAACCTGAGCCGAGGGGCGGATTGAGCTTTATCGTGAACGACCACCGCTTATGAACTACACAGTGCCAGAGCTTTCACACTTGAACGACCCCTAAAACTTGTGCTTATCATGGACCCTCGAACGGGAAAGCCTCACTATCTACCTCCTGAAGGGCTACTCACTGGAACCCCTACTGTCAACCCACGTCGACAACTTGCACCACTCTGCGCGCCACCAGCGTTGATACCTTTGCTCTCTCCATTACCTCGTTCTTTGCAGCGCAAAGAGCCGTTCGGGAGCACACACCAACTGTCTGTGCACATTCTACCTGCAGCCTTTCCTCGTGCTCCATCCACCTACGGAGCGATTGAGATACCGCCACCGGAGTACTTTGCGAGCAAGTCTGGGTCGGAAAATGTTAAGAAGGAACGAGCAAAGTGGTTGAATGAAGCTGTGGTGGGTTGGAATTCGGAGAGAGATGAGGCTGATAAGACGTTTCCTCACCCAACTTCTGGTGTGAGAGTTGCTGAGAAAGGGCTTTGGACAACTGTGTTGAGGATCCGGAGAAACGAGAGTTGCGCGTCGTCTGGGAAGAAAGGTATCACTCTCGTGGTGGCACACCCAATTGGGTTTCATAAAGAGGTATGATCCATTTGACTGTGTTCGGTCGTTGAGAAACGCTGACTCCTGGTTTAGATTTGGGAGCCAATGTTCACGAGCCTCATCGAATTGACGGAGCGACAGACCTCATCTGTCAGAATTGAAGAAATATGGTCAGTGGACGCCGTCACACACGGGGATGCGGCGCTTCTCAACGGCGCATATCTGCCCAAATTACGTCTGTCCCTTCCTCGTGGCTCAGGGAGTTTCATCGTTGCTGACTTTTCTTTTGGAGAAGCTGATAGATCAGATTACGGTCGAGATTTGGCTAATCTCATCGTTCACTTCCTGCCGGAGAGCGGTCCTTCATTTGGGAGTGACCTTCCTCTCGAGCTTTCGCGCGTGCCTGTTGCCGTTTCTGATGACAGAGTCAAGAACGGATTCTTTGATCGAGTAGTCGTCGGAATGGGACATTCGCTGGGAGGAGATGCGACGTGGGTCTACCGATCCATTTAGTTACACCTCACTAACATCGATTTTCTTGTTTATAGAGCAGTATGTGCACTAAACTATCCGAAACTGTTCGCTGGTTCAGCTATTGTCCTGGTGGATACCACAATATTCCCTTCTTCTGGTAAAGACGCGAAGAGGAGGCATGACATTGCGGTCGCTACGCTGGGCAGACGGTCCTCTTGGGAATCGAGGTTGGTTCTGCGCCGCCTGCAATATGTTCATTTGTGCTCACAATTATGCACTATGAAATATTCTTCAGACAGGAAGCTCGCGCTGGCCTCTTGAAAAGCCCTATGTTCCAGGCGTTTGACCCCGCCATTCTTGATGTGTACATTGAACATGGGATGTACGTTGACCCTCAGTCAGGCGAGGTTCGTCTGAAGTCTACGCCATTCATGGTTTGTCTGTTTGTCTTTTTCTTCGCAAAGTTGAGTACTCATCTTCATTTGGTGATTGGATTCAAAGGAAGCTAGCGAGTATAGCGAGCAGCGGACCATGAGCGAAGTATGGGAACTCTTACCCACCCTTGATGAGACGATTGAGATCCGATGGATTCTGGGGGGTTCAGATTCAGCAAGCGATTTGTGAGTCTATATTACATCTGGGGGCTCATAGCTGAACATCACCGTCTGCGTTTGTCATGAAGGGTTGGTGGACCTCATATCACAAGGCGAACTGTTTGGCGTCGACAAACAAATTCTTCAAATGTGAAGATTGCAGGGGCTGGCCATCTCGTGAGTCTGTGTCTTTCTTTTGAGTTCCATGAACTAAGCTTCAATTTTTAGGTCGTGGAAGAAAAACCCACCGCAGTCGGTAAGTGTCGTACTGTTTGTGTCTAGCTGATCATTGACTCGTCAAAAGCTGAGGATGTCGCATCTTTCCTGATCCATAAATTTCGCCCTCAAGCAAACGAGGCCCATGTCAAATTATAGGGTTAATTCTAATTTTAGATCTTGCGTACTCTTTGTAAGCGTTGCTCGAGTTGAGTGACGTTGACAACGTAGACAGCTCTAGACTCGAGACATATTTGCTTCTCTTACCCCTTCAAACGACGAGAACCGGAATGCATGCCTCCATAAGTACTAGGTTAAATGATGAACTCATGAGTATCATTTGTTGAGGAAGCGCACCTTCGAATCAGACTGGCCGGTATTAAATATGGCAGGCGCTTAACGTCATGTAAAATTCCTAAAGTTTAGCGCTGGCCACAAGAGCGCGGTGTGCCAAGCCGACTTGTCTGATGCGGTCACATGTGTTGACCGAACCGCGTAGATGAGCTTATGCGACCTAGAAAACGTCTTTTACACCTAAAGTTGGATGATTCACTGTTCCAATACCATTCCCTGGCTGGTTTGTCAGAAACGTGGGAAACCAGAATCTAAAATTACAGTTTACTGATGCGTGTGTGCCCATCCTCATCACTATGGTCTCCCTGTTATCACTTGAACCTCAAATGCCCACCCCCACATCATCGATAAAAGGTGAGCTCATGAGTCACAGTATTTCATACTTTCACCCACAACCACCATGTTCCAGCCAGTCGCTCGTCGCCTTCTCTCCTCATCACTTCGCTCCGCGAAACCCTCTGCGGCGTTCAGCAGTGTCCCAGGCAGCGCCAGGACCGTCGTCACTTTGAAAAATGTCAAGGTAAGCTCCAACGAAACCACAGGTCGACGAGGTCATCTTGATGCAACCTTATCATCAGTACACTGCAAATGCGACTGCTACAGGCGCTGGCCGTGATGGAACCGTGAACTCGAATGGACTGAAGCTCAACCTCGCTCTATCGAAGGAGCTTGGTGGAAGCGGCAAGGGTGAAAACCCCGAACAACTCTTCGCTATGGGCTATTCAGGTATCCATATGCGCCTCCAGTTATTACTGTTACCAGGATCTGACATACCGACTTCGTAGCCTGCTTTCTTGCTGCCATCCAAGCCCTTGCAAAGAAGATGGGCAAGGAGGAAATGGCGAAGACGGCTTCTGTTCATGCCAGCGTCCACATTGGCGAGTCCAACTCTATCCCAGGGTTCGGGATTGGAGTAGATATCAAGGTGTCGGGTATTGATGAGGAATTACTCAAGGCTGCACATGAGGTGAGTGACCGATGGGTTGGGTTTAGTGCATATGCTTATAACACGACCTTCTAGTTCTGCCCGTACAGCCGTGCTTTGACACACGGTGCTGAAGTAAAAGTATCTCTCACTTAAGTGTGTGCTTTACATTTCAAAATCGCTATACTCCGGTGTAAATCAGTGTGTTGTTTATATCCAAGTGATCTTCCGTGCGTGATTTGAGCAATGTGAAGAGCCAAGAAACTGTTCTTATACAGGGCTGGATTGGATGGAGAGACTCCAGGTGTGACTGATCAATCCATGAGACCCATCGTTATTGAATATGACAGGGGATTAACATTCCAAAGTTTAGCGCTGGCCATATGATTGATTGATCTGCGGTGCGCCAAGCCGGACTTGTCTGATGCGGTCACATGTGCTGACTGCCTCGCAGACAACGGTGAGCTCATGGCTGTTTCATACTCTCACACACAACCACCATGATCCAACCAGTCGCTCGTCGCCTTTTCTCTTCGTCTCTTCGCTCCGCGAAGCCCACGGCGGCGTTCAACAGTGCCCTAGGCGGCGCTAGAACCGTCGTCACTTTGAAAGATGTCAAGGTGAGCTCCAACGAAACCACAGGTTGACGAGGCCATCTTGACATAACCTTATCGTCAGTACACTGCAAATGCGACTGCTACAGGCGCTGGCCGTAACGGAACTGTGAAGTCGAATGGATTGAAGCTCAACCTTGCTCTACCGAAGGAGCTTGGTGGAAGCGGCAAGGGTGAAAACCCCGAACAACTCTTCGCTATGGGTTATTCAGGTATATATATATGCACCTCCAATTATCACTGTTGCCAGGATCTGACGCACTGCCTTCGTAGCCTGCTTCCTTGGTGCCATCCAAGCCCTTACGAAGAAGATGGGCAAGGAGGAAATGGCGAAGACGGCTTCTGTTCATGCCAGCGTCCATATTGGCGAGCCCAACTCTATGCCAGGGTTCGCAATTGGAGTAGATATCAAGGTGTCAGGTATTGATGAGGAGTTGCTCAAGGCTGCACATGAGGTGAGTGAACGATGCGTTAAGTTTAGTGCACATATTTACTATACGATTTTTTAGTTCTGCCCGTACAGCCGTGCCTTGACACACGGTGCTAAAGTAAAAGTATCCCTCGCTTGAGTGCGTGCTTTACATTCAAAATCACTATACTCCGGTCTCCGGTGTAAACCAGTGTGTTATTTATATCCAAGTGATCTTCCGTGCGTGATTTGAGTAATGTGAAAAGTCAAGAGACTGTTCTTTACCAGGATTGGATTGAAAGGAGATCTCGAGAGACTCCAAGTGCGAAAATATAAGGTTACAATATCGATATGGCCGATATGCTCCCCCACGGCATGAGAACAATCAAGGATGGAGAGACTCTGAGTCCTCCCCGAGATGAGCTCGATGGTCAGTTCAATTTCTTATCAGATCATGGACCCTTTCGACATGACAGTGCATTCAATTACAATCGTCATGTTACCCCAGCCACTCATCTTACGTGTTGGTATCAATCTGGGTATGTATTCATCAAATCCACAGTAACTATACAAGGAGCACAATCCATCGTCGTCTTATAGCGTTCCGGGTCCCGAACGAAAAGTGTTAGCACTGGCCATGGGGACTCGCTTCGACATATCGGTTGTTGGGAGTTCATCTCTGCTTGGTACCAGCCCTGGTGTGCTGTAAAGCATGACAGCGAGTAGCTCGGGCAAAGCGAGGAGCGGGTACCAGAGGTTCTCGTTATTTTGCCTGTTGACGTTGGTCATGGTGGCTGTCGTGAAGGCCTCCCGTATCAAGAGCAGGAGGGAGATGAAGACAAGGATGAAAATTCCGTGTTTTGTCCCAAACGAATCGTTGGTGCGCTTGTATCTCTCGGGCTCTAAATTCATAATTAATTAGATTGGTTTCTCGATAAGGTTCGATAAGCCTCACCAGTCAGCTCCAGTCTCGCCAGATAGACCGTCTGCAAGGCCTGTAGAATGGTCAAGACTAGGAAAATGATGATACTCGCTTCGCGAAGCGGTTTGGCGGCCGAGTTGGGTTGGCCAGTGGTGTTTGTCATTGAAGCTGATGCAATTCCTAGGGCAACTGCCACTGTGAGTGTGAGTCGGAAAAGGCGTCTATTCTGCGTAAGTCGGAGAAGCGGGTTATTGGGAGATGGGCGGTCTGAAAGAAGTGCTCTGGAAATAATTAATGGTTAGTTACAGGAACGCGGATAAAGGATGGCATTCTTACAGATCCAGGACGAGCGTATAGGCCGAGTAGAGAAGACCGAAGAATCCAACACCGAAGAGAATTTCGTCTGCAATAAGGAGGCTCAGATTCTCTCCTGCAGATTCTGATCCTGCAAGAATCGCTCGAATCACAAACGCGACAACGCGAACTGATAAATATTGTGAGTATAGTCAATCCCAAAAAGATACGACGTCAGACTCACTGGTGCAAAACAGCGTCAAGACGTAATGGACGTAGGTTGGAATTGCGAATGACTTCTTCACAAACCACCCCATCAGAGGGAGGTAGAAGACTGCGAAGACGACGGCGGCTGCTATCGAATTGAAGCCAGTGAACTTTGCATAGTTTATGTGGTCTGCACTGGAAGACATCTCGACGGGAAGTGATAGAAGTGGGTAGCTTTGTTAAATCAAACAACGAAAGTCTCCTGCCTATTTATACGTATGCACGTTTGGAGTTTGGAGCTGTGCATCTCCCAACCAATAGAAACGAGGGCAGCGCCCTAACGTATCGCAGATCGGCCACCCTCCCAGCATACCCTGCCATCACTTTGATTCGCTGTCAATGCCATGGGCTATTTTTAGATGATAACTGTAAATTTAGCTGATCCCCAATCGTCGGAGGAACGAGTCTTACACAAAAACAGTGGCTGTATACAGAGCGCAGTTGCGCAGTCAAAGCCATGCGTAGATTTTCTACTAAGATGTGGTCCCTTGCTTAGACGTAGGTTGGCGAACTCGATGAGGGTGACCCAAGTGGGAAACGAAATATCTGCGATGAGGACCATGAGGTTGTAATACGTCTGTGCTTCTGCCTACGAATTTCAGCATAAATTTCAGGGCAACTTGAGAAACCCCGCTGCTACAATATTCAAAGTTGTTCGCATGAGGGTTCTAATTAGCTGGCTTAGAGAGTCTAAAAACATAGTTTCAAAGACCTGTCGGATGCCCTCCGTATGCGAAACAGAGTGCGGTGTTTCGACTTAAGACTTGCCGATCTGACTTCTTCGGGTCGTTGGGCGTAAGGAAGAGCTCCTTAAATTTCTCGTCTTCAATATCCTAACATTTAAATCCCTTCATCACTATATAGCTGCTACCTTTTTTATTAGTATAAATTTTTTGGAGAGCACTTCAGTTGACACGTCGTTGTATTTTGTTGGATTTATGAGCTAGTGAACAGACCTACTAACATTCTGCGAAGGCCTTAGTCCGCCGTTGTCGCATACTAAAACTTCATGTGACCGCATAGAGCTCGGCGTCATTGACCTCCGTGTTGATACTGGCGGTACTCCACACCCGGCTTTTTAGTGCGACAATCTTTGCGGGTGGAGGCTATTTTTAACTTGTACAGCCTCCGCATCACTCGCATTAGGACTTACTACGTCAGCCGTTTTACAACACGGAAGACAGCCGCCTGCTACCAGCGGATACCCTCCGCACTACCTAACGGAAGCTTCGATGGGCTCGAAGTCGGAAGCTGGGTTCCACCTATTTCTCTTTATCAATCATGATATGTCTGCCGCAAAATCTCTTATTGCACCAATACAGAAAATCAACACATCTCTTGCTAGCTCAGATACGCTATTTCAGTTTCCTGGGAGTCTCTCATCTTTGCTTCGTCTGGGAAGCCTTCACCGTTATGCCCACAGGCGCAGTGACACCAGTAACATCTTCACAGCTGAACATGTTCCGCAGTCGATGGCGCAGTGAATTGAAGCTACAACATGAAATCCGGCGCTTGTAGTCATCACCCCCCTTCAATATATATAAGTATTCAATCGATATAACCAGCTCATACCTCCCAACTGCCAACATGTCTTCCAACGCGGACCACATAAACTATGCAAAGCACACAGGCTATAACTCTGTAGCAGCATCCGTCGTCTATGCCGTCGTCTACCTCCCTCTTTTTGCATGGTTCATCAGGCAGTCGTTTGTCATTCCAACCCACGTCCATTACATCTTGACGTTGTTCTGCAGTAGTGAGCAAGAGTTTTTTTTTTTTGAACTTGAGGGTCACCGTACTGACGACATTACTTTAGTTCGGATTGTTGCATTCGTGCTCAGAGCATTTCTGGCAGGCTCAGAAACTGCAGGAGAAAATCTTAGTCTCCTCATTACAGATCAAATCCTCTTTGGAGTTGGTTTCTTCGCTCTGCTCTACTCAGCATATACGCTCGTCCTGGATCTGTAAGCTATATTATTTCTTGCTTAGTTTTTCCCCTGGAATTAACCGCTAGCCAACCTCAGAGAGCTCCTTGCAGACCGTCCACCACCAAAAAACCCAGTAATTCGACTTTCGCGGAATAGGCATATTTTCCATCTCATTCTCACAGTGCCAGTCGCCCTAGGAGTCACTGCATCTGCAATGACTAGCGGCAATCCCAGTAATCCCAACTCCTTGGCTAAACCGCTTCGTGAAGCGAGTGTCATAATTTTTCTGGCGTTGACCCTGCTACAGGCTGCTCAGACGGTTTATCTCGCAAGATTAGAGCTGGCTGGTATGTTTTAACTGTATCTTGGCGGGAAAGAAATTAATGAATGGATAATGTCACAGAGCCCGAGAGATACAAGCGTACCAACGAGTCATTTGGGACAAAACATGGAATTTTTATCCTGGTCGTTATCTCTATCCTACTCTTGATACGCGAGGCTTTCACGGCGGCGACCATGGCTGACACCTCCAAGCTGTATCAGGAAAACCTTTGGTACCCACTCCTCGCAACGCCCGAAGTCCTAGCCGTCATGTTATATAGCATACCAGGACTAGTGCCTAGCAAGAATGAACTTCCGACGACTAATAAGTCCAGGCGTTTCCCCAACGACGCCTTCCGTTCTGCCAGTGGGTCTGGGGAGCGATGATTTTTGCTCAACTTATCGAAAGTTCTAAATACCTTGGATTTAGTGTTGGAATTCTAAATTTACCGTATTTAAAATTTTCGTATTTACGCACTATTTCCTCCCTATTAGGTATATAACTTACTCAGGTAGTAGTTATACCAAGTATGTACGCCACTGGCATGCAATTGCAGGCCTGTTACCAATTGCAATACCTTTCGGTGATGAACGATTTTCAAATCTCACATTTAGCATATATACCCAAATATTTATATTGGCTTAGTGTATTTTGGGAGGCGTGGAGTAACATGACTATTGCAATGAATTTTAGGACTAGGCGTGCAGACTCTGAGTCTCTGACCGAGTGCTCTGGGATGGGACGCCAAGCACATCCGGGAGACGGGCCGTGTCACGTTCAACCGTGACGAGATGTTGGGTTAGTGACGCGCTGCCAGGAACTCATCTTGTCCTGTCGCAGGTTAAATGACTATTCCCATGGTAGGAATGTATCTCTGAGCTGAACAGTGGGGCAGGACGAGAAAAGACTTACCACGGCTAGGCTTTGAGATCACTCACCCAACATGGTGCAACCGGATAAACGTCTTCTATGGCACCCCAGACAGGAGAACAAGTTTGTTGTTGGTGGAAACTCTCAGATAACACTGTATGAATGGGCCGCCGAGTTCCCAGAAATTCGGCATGTCACTTCTCAACATGACCTACACTTCATGAAGGTAAGTACTCCCTTGCGTACCGTCATGTAATATTTTCAATATCCGTATCTTAGTGCTTTGCATGGTCGCCAGATCCCGCGTTCTCAGATCTTTTTGCAGTAGGTCTCAGCACAGGAAAAGTCGACCTTATTCGCCTAGAGGCAGGCAAGCAAGCGAACAGGAAGAGCGTGCTCTCCAGTGGTCCTTCTATCACGTTGCCTGTACGCCACTCGCGTTCCTGCAATGCTCTAGCTTTCAACCACATTGACCCCCACTACCTTGCTGTCGGTCTCGACAAAGTGCGGGGTGAATCAAGCCTTATCATTTGGGATCTGCATACTCTCATCCCTTCTATCGCCCTTCCACTGGTCAATTCCCTGGATGCTTCAACTTTGAACAGTGAATCCAGACCACAACCGCAGATACCACGTATCGAGAATCAGACCAGGATTGATACAAGGATTCTACAGCAACATGCTCCAACGGAGATCGTCTCATCCCTCGCCTTCCTTCCTTCCTCGACACATCTTCTTCTCGCTGGTATATCACATCGCTGGCTTCGACTCTTCGACCTGCGCTCTCCTTCCATCCCCTCCGTAAACGTTGCGTCCAAAGTACACGGTATAGCCACCGACCCATTTGATCCACATCGCATTGCGTGCTTCGGAGACGCGTCAATAACAGTCTGGGATGCCCGAAAGCTGAATCAGCCCACACTTACGTTTTCTGAACGAGATGCCCTCGCTGACGGCGCTCGTATACGACCTGGGTCTGTCTATGCCAACATCGAGTTCTCAAGTACCAGACGGGGATGTCTAGCGACACTGGAGAAAGATTCAAGTTATGTTCGCTTTTGGGATATTGCAGAGTCGCGAATCCATGGAATAGATGATAGCCAGACCGGTGGCTCCGACGGCGACAAGAGCTCGAGGGAATCTAGTCGAGCGGCAAGACGGTCATGGGCAGCGAATCTACCCTGGCCAACTGGGGGAGAAAGGCAGAATCCCTCACCAAAGGAGACCTCTGTGGATATTCCAAGTCAGCAATCGTCTGTGCTTGCTGACACTCGTCGAAGTGAGCATCACACCAAACATCTCGCACATAAACT
>Ga0247742_10003305_pt1 | contig 10211 bp, 11 predicted proteins | sample UWRJL208509C2_FD_180944 | JGI IMG/M metagenome (GOLD analysis project Ga0247742, IMG submission 180944) | Plant litter microbial communities from Arlington Agricultural Research Station in Wisconsin, United States - UWRJ-L208-509C-2 | ecosystem: Environmental > Terrestrial > Plant litter >... | reverse complement strand
AGCATCACGTCCACCAGCGGCGTGACGTTGATCTCGCTCAGCACCTCATCACTGTCTTGCGTGGAGAAGGCCATCTCAGGACGCCTCCTTCACTTTTTGCGGGTTGCCGGCGGCGTTTTTGGTCAGGGCCGGGTGCAGCAGCACGCGGAAGGAGTTCTTCTGCGCCAGGCTGTAGAAGTCGTGGGCAAAGTCGTCCAGGTCGGCAGCCGTGAGCTTCAGGCGACGCAGGAAATAGTTGTAGACCAGCACCGCCGGTACGGCGACGGCGATCCCCACACCGGTGGCGACGAGGGCGGCACCAATCGGGCCGGCCACGGTTTCGAGGCTGGCGGAACCGGCCGCGCTGATGCCCTTGAGCGCTTCCATGATGCCCCACACGGTGCCGAACAGACCGATAAACGGTGAGGTGCTGCCGATACTGGCGACCACGGCCAGACCGGTTTCCAGCGAGCGGCGCTCACGCACGATCTGCTGGCGCAGGGCACGTTCGAGACGGTCCTGATGGTTGATCGCCTGGCTCAGGTCGGCAGCATGCGGCGCATCGCCAACCTGGATCGCGGCATAGCCGGCCTGGGCTACGCGGGCAGCAGCGCCAGGCTGGGTTTCAGCCAGTTCTGCCGCCGAGTCCAGGCTGGATGCCGCCCAGAACTGTTTATGGAACTTGCGATCCTGCGCCTTGAGGCGACCGAACTGCACGCCCTTGAGCAGGGCCAGGCCCCAGGTGGCGACCGAAAAGACCACCAGCAGCCAGATCACCGCGCTTTCGATGGATTCAAGTGGAGATGCTAATGCCATGATGTTTTCCCTCTGTGCAGGTCGCGGCGTGTGCAACACACCGCAGCCGAATAGTTAGTGAATCTTGAAATCGATCGGTACGCTGACCCAGCCGTCCTGGGCGACATCGCCCTGCTTGGCCGGCACGAAACTCCAACGCTTCACCGCGGCCAGTGCGGCGTCGTCGAGTTGCTGGCGACCGCTGCTCTTCTGGATCTGGATCTCGCCCGGCTTGCCGCTGGCCAGTACATGCACCCGCAGCAGCACGGTGCCTTCCCAACCGCGACGCTGGGCCAGTGACGGATACTCCGGCGCCGGGTTCTTCAAGTACGCCGCGTTCGCTGAAGCGGGCGTTACTGGAGCCGGTGCAGGCGGAGCCACTGGCGCCGGGGCCGGAGGTGCCGGCGTGGGCGGCGCAGGCGGTTGCTCGACGGCCTTGGGTGCAGGTTTCGGCTCAGGCTTGGGCACAGGCTTCGGCTTGGGCTTTGGAATCGGTTTAGGCGGCGCCGGCTTGGCAGCCAACTCGTCCACCACCGGTGGCGGTGGCTCGACCACGGGCGGCGGCGGTGGCGGCGGAACAGGCGGTGGCGGCTCGACCACCGGCGGTGCCGGCTGGGAAAATTCGATGGTCATCGGCGGGATTTCCGGCGGCACAATCGGCAGCACCGGGGTGGGCTTCTGGCTCACCCAATAAATCACCGCACCGTGCAGGGCCAGTACCAGCAACCCGAGCAGGATCCCTTCGCGACGGCTCGAAAAGCGCTTCGGGGTTTTCTGCAGACGCAATTGCCCCAACGGCGCGCGGTGCGGCCGGCCAAGGTCGACCAACTCACCACTCGGTGCCTGGCGCCATTGCGCCTCTTGTGCACTGGCGGCGGTCTGGACATTGCCCATTGATTCACTCCCTACGGTTTTGAAACAAAAAAACCGACAGGCCTGCCTGAGGCCGTCGAGGGCTGAATCATCGGGGCCAGACGCTTATCTCTTAAAGTAATCTTTAAAGTTATACATAGATCCAAACTGAATAAACGAAACATTCGGAAACGCCGAAGCCCCGTCCTGCGGGGCTTGGCGCCACCGCGCGATTTTCTGATGCTTTACAGGCATAAAAAATATTCAGAAAAGGCATGGCTCAAGCGGGGCTGTTTGCACACAAATCGAGCAATTGACCCTGCAAACTCTGTCCCGCCGCCCCCAGGCCCGTGCGGCCGTACAGCGCCAGTCGTACACCTTCCACCGGCGGCAAGCCGCTGTCTGCAGCCACTATCACATGCCCGGCCTGCACCACGCGGCGCGGCAACAGGCTGATGCCCAATCCTGCCGCCACGGCTGAACACACACTGGCCAGGCTTGCGCTGGAATACCCGATGCGCCAGCGCCAGCCGCCGACTTCCAGGTGTTGGAGCATCTCATTGCGGTACAGCCCGCCCACTGGGAAGGCCACCAACGGCAACGGATCGCGGCCCAGAGACGGCGTGCTGCGGCTGTCGACCCAGCACAACGGCTCGGGCCACGAGGCCAGGCAGTCGGCGCTGTCGCCCATCTGCTTGACCAACAACACATCGAACTCACCGCTGCGGTACTGGCGCTGCAATTCCGGACCAAGGCCGCTGGTGACCTCCAGGCGCACCCGCGGAAATGCCTGCACGAACGCCGAAAGCAATGGCATGAGGCGTTCGGCGGCGAAGTCTTCGGGAACGCCCAGGCGCAGCACGCCGTCGCTTTGCTGGTTGATCAACACATCGGCGGCTTCTTCGTGCAGCGCGAGGATGCGCCGCGCATAGGCCAGCAGGCGCTCGCCCTCCGCCGTGGCCACCACATGGCGCTGGTCACGGTCCAGCAACTGGCACGCCACTGCTTCTTCCAGGCGGCGGATCTGCTGGCTGACAGTCGACTGGGTCAAGTGCAGGCGCTCGGCAGCGCGGGTGAAATTGCCGCAGTCCACCACGGCGACAAAACTGCGCAACAACACGGGATCAAACATCGCTGTCACCATTGCGTTTGCCACTGATTGGCATGGTTATATTTAATTTCAGAATACCTCAGCGGCTGGCCATACTGCACCCCTGCATTCTGCCCAGAGGCCTCCATGACCGACGATCATCAGCACCTGCAACGCGCCATCCGACTTGCACAAGCGAACATCGCCCAAGGTGGCCGGCCCTTTGGGGCGGTGTTGACGCGCAATGGCGAAGTGCTGGTGGAGGCCGTGAATGAAATCCACCTGACCCAGGACCCCACCGCCCACGCCGAGCTACTGGCGATCCGCGCTGCAAGCCGACAGCTCGGCGCGCGCCTGGACGGTTGCGTGATCTACGCCAGCGGCCAACCCTGCCCGATGTGCCTGAGTGCCATGTATTTGTGCGGTGTCCAGCGCGTAGTGTTTGCCGCCAGCAATGAAATGGCCGAGCCGTTCGGCCTGTCGACGGCGGCGATCGGGCAGCAGGTGGGCTTGCCCTTGAGCGAGCAACGCCTGCCGATCCAGCACCTGCCGGACGCGGCGATGACCCAGTTGTACCACCAGTGGAAAACCCTGCATGAGCCTGAATAAATCCCTCGCTGGCTGGGGCCTGTTGGTGGTGCTCGGCCTGAACCTGCGGCCGATCCTCAGCTCGATCAGCCCGTTGCTTGGCGAGATTCGCCAGGCCACCGGCTTGAGTTTCCAGAGCAGCGCCCTGCTGACCAGCCTGCCGGTGGTGTGCATGGGCCTGGTGGCGCTGGTGGGGGTGCGCGTGGAGGCACGCCTGGGTGAGCGGCGTGGCATCGCCCTGGGCCTGATGATGATCCTGCTGGCGTGCCTCGCGCGCTGGCTGATGGGCCAGGGTTCGGCACTGCTGGTCACGGCACTGCTGGGAGGCGCCGGTGTGGCGCTGATCCAGGCATTGGTGCCGGCGATGATCAAGCGCGAGTTTCATCACCATGTGCCGGTGGCGATGGGCGTGTATTCGGCCTCGCTGATGGCCGGTGGCGGGCTGGCGGCACTGCTCAGCCCGGTGGTGGCCACGCACTTCCAGCAATGGCAGGCGGGGCTCGGCGTGTGGCTGCTGCCGGCGCTGGGGGCGTTGCTGTTGTGGGCCTGGTTGCCCCTCGGCGCGGCGCGAAATCCTCAGGTGGCGCCGGCGTTCCAGGGCCTGCGCAATCGCCGCGCCTGGCTGCTGGCGCTGTATTTCGGCCTGGTCAATTGCGGCTACATGAGCATGGTGGCGTGGCTGCCGGCCTACTATCAGCAACTGGGCTGGGGCGTGTTGCCCAGCGGTTCGTTGCTGGCATTCATGACGATCTTCCAGGTGATCGCCGCGCTGTTGATGCCGGTGCTGGCGCAACGCGGGATCGACCGCAGGCCCCTGCTTGGCATCAGCCTGCTGGCGCAGACCGTGGGTTACCTCGGCCTGATCCTCGCGCCGCAGGATTATCCGCACCTGTGGGTGGCCTTGTGCGGTTTCGGTCTCGGTGCGTGTTTCGCCCTGAGCCTGCTGCTGACCCTCGACCATCATCGCGACCCGCGCCAGGCCGGGCAACTGGCGGCCTTTGTGCAGGGCGTGGGGTTCTTGATCAATGCCCTCTCGCCCTGGCTGACCGGCTGGCTGCGTGAGCTGACCGGCAGCTTCGTCAGTGCCTGGGTCGTGCTGACCGTGACCGTGGTGACGATGCTGGTGGTGACGCGGGTGTTCAGCCCGGCAACCTACCGCACGGCCCCCGCTCTATAGATATGCATTTAAGATCTAGATAAAACAATCATGCTTCGTTGACGGAATAAGAAGCCGCCTTAAAATCCCGGTTCTCCTACAGGATGCCGGGCACACCATGGATCTTCGCCAACTGCGCTACTTCATCGCGCTCAACGAGCACCGCAGTTTCGTGCGCGCGGCGGATGCCATGGGTATCACCCAGCCAGCCTTCAGCCGCAGCATCCAGGGCCTGGAGCAGGAGTTCGGCTGCGTGCTGGTGGATCGCGCCAACAAAGACTTGCGCCCGACCCCGGAAGGCCAGGTGGTGCTGCAACACGCGTTGAGCCTGGTGCAAGGCGCGGCGCTGCTCAGCCATGAGGTCACGCGCATGACCAAGCTCGACGCCGGTGAAGTGCGCTTGGGCAGTGACGCCGTGGCAGCGGTGAACCTGGTGCCCCAGGCCATGGCGCGCTTTATCACCACCTACCCCAAGGTGCGCACCGCGCTGCAGGTGGATAACTGGGAAAAGCTCGGGCGCAGCCTGAACCGCGAAGAGATCGAATTCTTCATTGCCGATGTGCGCCATTTCGAAGCCGACCCGAATTTCCAGACCCAGGCCCTGACGCCGCGCCGCAGTGCGTTTTTCTGCCGCGACGGGCACCCGCTGCTGGCCAAGGACAGCCTGTCCACCAACGACCTGTTCGGCTACCCGCTGGCCACGCCGCTGATCGCGCCCGGCATTCGCAAGCTGTTGGCCAACCTCAGCGGGCGCGTCGACTTTGCGCCTGCCATCGAACTCGAGCAGTTTGCCGCGCTGGCCAGCATCGTGCGCCAGTCGGACGCCATTGGCCTGGGCGCCGAAGAAGCCTTCGTCGACGCCTTTGCCCGCGGTGAATTGCGCGTATTGCACTGGCGCAACCTGCCCCACGCCCTCGACAGCCTGAGCAACCGCTGCGGCGTGATCAGCCGCGCTGGGGTGCGCTTGTCGCCTGCGGCGAAGGCGCTGATCGAGACGCTGCTGGCGGTGGAAAGCCAAGCCGATTGGCCCGCGCAAACGTCCCGAAATCATTGAAGCGCACGCCCATCTCGGCCATGACTTTATGCGCCACCTTGGCCGTCATCTGGCGGATGTAAAACGGCTCCTTCACCACAAAGTGGTGGATGCCGTGGGTGCTGCCGAAGTTGAAGCAGAACGCCTGCAACGGCCACAGCCACCAAGGGTTCAACACCTGGGTTTGCTCGATCACATTGCCCAGCTCCACATCGCCGTAGTAGTGCATGTTGGAGCTGACAAAGTGCAGGCAAAAGGTGCGCAGCACGTTGGGGCCGATGATCACCACGGCGGCGATATCGATGACCTGCATCATCTGCACAGTGCTGGCCGACCAGTCGATGGGCGTGCCCATCAGGCTGGCGATGCCGTTGGCGGCATGAAAGCCGAGGAAGACGTACCAGGCGCCCCAATGCAGCAGCGCCAACGGCGCGTACACCAGCAGTGAGCGCTTGAGGATGCTGAGTTTGTGCTTCCAGGTCTTGGCGCGCAGCATGCGGATGAACGCCGACATGATGTTGTCCCCGACCATCAGCAGCCGCGCGATGCCCCAGGGCTCGCCGTTGGTGATGGCGCGTTCTTCCATATCGGTCTCGGTGCCCGACACCTTGTGATGGTTGAGATGCAGATGCCGGCGGATCCACGGGTTGATCGTGCTCGGCCGCGCCAGCCACACCAGGCCCATCATCAGGTTGTGGGGCAGGCGCTGCTTGCGAAAGTACATGCTGTGGATCAGGTCGTGTTCCAGCTCATGGGTCAGTGAGGCCAGGAAGGCATTGAGCAGCAGGCACATCCACCAGGCCATGTGCCCGGTGATATACAGCGCCGCCGAACCGACCATGCCGAGCAGCGCAAAGGCCAGGATGCCCGCGCCCAACGCGTCCTGATGCAGCAGCCAGGGGTGCTGCCGGCGCAACCGGACGCCTTCGGCGAGCACCACTTCACGGATATGCGCCGAGCGCTGTTGTGCGTTCATCTGCTGGGGACTTGCAGAAGTACCGTCCATGCTTCCATCCTCTTGTTCATTGATGGCTACATCCTGCACCAAGCCCTCTTGCCGGACGCTAGCCGCACACGCCAACCTGTTGACCGCAAGCGCCAATCGTCATGACCGAACCCACGTCCCTCGCCAGCTGGACCCGCGCCCTGCGCAAGCAGCTCGACGCCCTGGGCCTCGACAGCGCCGCACTGTGCACCGAGGCCGGGCTCGACCCACAGCAGATGGACGACCCGAATGCGCGCTACCCGCTGTCAGCCACCACGCGGTTGTGGGAACTGGCGGTGCAGGCCAGCGGCGATCCGGCGATTGGGCTGCGGGTGTCGCGGTTCGTCAGCCCCACCACGTTTCATGCGTTGGGGTATGCCCTGGTGGCCAGCGGCAGCCTGCGCGAGGTGTTCGAGCGCATCGTGCGCTATCACCAGGTGGTCAGCGATGCCCTCGCGCTTGAGCTAAGCGGCGACGGCGAGCGTTACCGTTTTCGCCTGCTGCAACCGCCCGGCAGCCCGGCGCCGGCGCTGGAAGCCATCGACGCGTTTGCCGCGATCTACGTGCGCACCTGCCGCAACCGCCTGGGCCGCGACTATGCACCGTTGGCGGTGTACCTGCGCCGACCGCCACCGGCCGATCCCACGCCGTGGCACACGGTCTTTCGCGCGCCGGTATTCTTTGCCGCCGAGGAAGACCGTATTGAATTCGCCGCGCGCGATTTCGACAGCCATCTGGACGACGCCAACCCGGAACTGGCCGAGCACAACGAAACCGTACTCAAGCGCACCCTCGCGCAGCTGCAACCGCTGACCTGGGAACGCAAGGTCCGTGCGACCATCGAGGCGCAATTGCCCGACGGCGAACCGAGTGCCGAGCGCGTTGCCCAGGCCTTGCACTTGAGCCTGCGCAGCCTGCAGCGGCACCTGGCGGATGAGGGTTGTCGCTTTGATGCTCTGCTCAATGAATGCCGGCAGAACCTGGCCTTGCTGCACCTGCGCGACCTGCAGTGCTCACTGGCCGAGATCAGTCATCTGCTCGGCTTTGCCGATACCAGCAGCTTCAACCGCGCCTTCAAGCGTTGGACGGGGATGACGCCGGGGCAGTTTCGGGATGGCTTGCGATAGATTTTGGTGGTGGATTCAAGGGCCTCATCGTGGGCAAGCCCAGCTCCCACTTTTTGATCGGTGAACACCTGCCAATGTGGGAGCGGGCTTGCTCGCGAAAGCGATGGACCAGACACCCCTTACCCTGATCCTTCAACGCCTCATCGCGGGCAAGCCCGGCTCCCACATTTTGATTTGTGAACACCTGCCAATGTGGGAGCGGGCTTGCTCGCGAAAGCGATGGACCAGACGCCCCTTACCCTGATCCTTCAACGCCGCATCGCGGGCCAGCCGGCGCCCACTTTTTGATCGGTGAACACTTTCCAATGTGGGAGCTGGCTTGCCTGCGATAGCAATCGTTCAGGCACTAGAGTTGCCGGCTCCGGTCCCGCCGAAGCAGCTTTTTCACCCGCGCCACCAACGCCTTGCTCTCGAACGGCTTGAGCAGGTAATCATCTTCATGCAGCTCCAGGCCGCGCAGGCGGTCTTCAATCCCGCCTGGCGTGGTCAGGAACAGCAGCGGCGTGGCGCCCTTCTGCCGGATCGCCTGCTGCAATTTCCAGGCATTCAGCCCGGGCAGCATCACGTCCAGGATCACCAGGTCGTACTCGGTGCTTTCGACAAAACGCTGCGCCGCCATGCCGTTGGCGGCGACTTCCACGCTGTAGCCCGCCTCGTTCAAGCCCTGGGCCATCCGCTGTGCCTCTTCGGATTCATGTTCCACTAACAGCACGCGCATAACACACCTCGATTGATCAGGTGTGCAGGCTACCACCCTCAGGTCTGCGCCGCCTCTCGCAGCCGCCGGGCGTCGAGGATTTCGATCTCGCCGTACCCCAGGCGCACGACGCCCTGGGCTTGCAGGTCCTTGAGCAAGGCGTTGGTGGTCTGGCGCGACAGGCTCAACATCGCCGCGAGGTCTTCCTGGGGCAATTGCAGCACGCGCCTGGAGTGCTCGATATCGCCATAACCCTCGACGATCATCAACAAACGATGAGCCAGGCGCACCGAGGCCGGCATCAGGCTCAGTTGCTCCAGGCCGATAAAGCTCAGGCGCAGCTTCTGGCTCATCAGCAATGCCAGGTCGCGCCAGTAACGGGGGTGTTCATCGAGGACTTTCAACAGCGCCTGCTGCGGCACCTGCAACAGCGTGCACGGCCCGACAGCGCAGGCGTCGTGGGTGCGCGGCAAACCGTCGAACAGGCAGATTTCGCCGAACCAGTAGGGCAGCTCCACCAGGCTCAACACTGCCTCCTTGCCGTGCTCATTCACCGCACTGACGCGCAGCGTGCCCTCAAGCACCGCATACAGGCCACAGGGCGGATCACCGCGCTTGAACAGGTACTGCCCCGGCGCCAGCTGGCGCAACCGGGCATGCGCCAGCAGGCTATGCTGAAACGGTGCGGGCAGGTGGCTGAACCAGTGACCGGTGGCCAACCGGGAGCGCCATTGCTCTACGTCCATGCGAACTCCGAAGATTGTCGCCCAGCTGACAGTTAGTCACAGGCGGACAGGGCATGATCAAACATCCTACAGGAGGAACAACAATGAAAAGCCTCGTCGACCACCTCAGTCAATACGCTGCCTACCACCGCGACCCGCGCAATATTGCCAGCCACTTTATCGGCATCCCGTTGATCGTGGTGGCCGTGGCCGTGCTGCTGTCACGTCCAGAGTGGGCGGTGGGCAGCCTGTGGCTATCGCCGGCGGTGCTTGTCGCGCTGTTTTCGGCGTGGTTTTACCTGCGCCTGGAACTGGCACTGGGTGTGCTGATGACGGTACTGATGGGTTTATCCGTGTGGGCCGGGCATGTGCTGGCGGCGCAAAGCACGCTGGTGTGGCTCAGCAGCGGTATTGGGATGTTCGTGGTGGGCTGGGTGATTCAGTTTGTCGGCCACTATTACGAGGGCAGGAAGCCGGCGTTTGTAGATGACGTCTCGGGGCTGATTGTAGGGCCGCTGTTTGTGGTGGCGGAGCTGGCGTTTTTGCTGGGACTGCGCCAGGGGCTCAAGCAGGAGATTGAAGAGCGGTCGGGGCCGGTGGTACGCCGGGATCTAAAGCCTGGCGAGGCCTGAATGTGGGAGCGGGCTTGCTCGCGAATGCAGTGTGTCAGTCAGTACATGGGGTACTGATAGACCGCATTCGCGAGCAAGCCCGCTCCCACATTGGGTTTTGCGGTGTTCGAAGACTCAGGCTTTTTGCCAGACCTTGGGCTTGAAGAACAACGTCTCACCGCGCGCCAAGCCGGTCAGGCTGTCGTGATCCTTGACCACTTCAGCTTCGATCAGCTCGCTCTGGCCTTCCACCTTCAAGGTCACCCGCGTGGTAGCGCCGAGTGGGCGAATGTCGCGCACTTCAGCCGCATGGTGATCTTCGAGTTCATGCCGCGACAGCGACACTTCATGCGGGCGGAACAGCACGTGCTTGTCTTCCCCCAGGTGCAGGCGGTTGGAGTCGCCGAGGAAGTGGTAAACGAAATCGCTGGCGGGGTTTTCATACACTTCGCCCGGTGAGCCGATCTGCTCGATCACGCCCTTGTTCATCACCACGATACGGTCGGCGACTTCCATGGCCTCTTCCTGGTCGTGGGTCACGAACACCGAGGTCAGGTTGATGTCTTCGTGCAG
>Ga0247742_10003304_pt1 | contig 10214 bp, 6 predicted proteins | sample UWRJL208509C2_FD_180944 | JGI IMG/M metagenome (GOLD analysis project Ga0247742, IMG submission 180944) | Plant litter microbial communities from Arlington Agricultural Research Station in Wisconsin, United States - UWRJ-L208-509C-2 | ecosystem: Environmental > Terrestrial > Plant litter >... | reverse complement strand
ACTTGTACAAGCAAATGAGGAAGGTGTCGAGGATCAGGGAACAGCTACACCGTACAGGAGAAAAATTGGTGGAACTAAATAAAGATATTACGAATACCAACAATCAGCTGACAGATATTAACGCCCAGTTATCAGAATCAAACCATGTAAAAGAGGAGTATATCGCCCATTTCTTTGATCTTTGCTCTACTTATATCAATAAACTGGAAGACTACCGTAAAACTTTGAATAAGAAAGCAGCTGCCAAACAGCTGGATGAATTGTTCAGTATGCTAAAATCGACTACTGTGGTCGATAATGAACTGGATGAATTATACAAGAATTTTGATACTATATTTATCAATCTATACCCTACATTCGTTAAGGATTTTAACTCCCTGCTGGTTCCCGATGAACAGGTAGTGCTTAAGTCTGGCGAACTGCTGAATACCGAATTGCGTATTTTTGCACTAATCCGTCTCGGTATTACCGATAGTGTAAAGATCGCCGCTTTCCTGCGCTACTCATTGAGTACTATTTATAACTACCGTACCAAGACCCGAAATAAGGCTGCTGTTTCCCGTGACGAGTTTGAGGAAATGGTTTCCAGGATAGGAATAATATCGGGTAAAATCGTTTAAAGACACTCCATTTTTACTACTTTTTTTGCTGTTAAAAAATACTTATTTATTTGTAATTAAGTATTTTATGGTTTTAATGTGCTACTTTTTTCATTCGAAGAATTTTGGATATACTATAACGTTTTAGTTTTACATAATGATTTGGCCTTTTCCAATGCTTCCGGCACAAAGCCAATTTACTTAAACGAATAGCATATTACACAAATAATGAAGAAAATCCTTACCACAGTTTTTATTATCACTGCCATGAGCCTGCAGGCCCAACAGTCAAAAGATACTAAGATGCAATCTTTTATCACCAACCTGATGAATAAAATGACATTAGAAGAAAAGATCGGCCAGCTTAACCTTCCCAGTGAAGGGGATATTATTACCGGGCTCGGTAAAAACAGTAACATATCGGGGAAAATAAAGAAAGGGCAGGTTGGCGGAATGTTCAACATCAAAGGAGTTGACAAGATAAAAGAAATTCAGCGCATTGCTGTTGAAGAGAGCCGTATGAAAATCCCTATGTTGTTTGGTATGGATGTGATCCATGGTTACGAAACCGTATTCCCGATTCCACTGGGACTTGCTGCAAGCTGGAACCTGAAGGCAATTGAAGAGTCCGCACATATTGCAGCTACTGAAGCAAGTGCCGACGGGATTAACTGGACATTCAGCCCAATGGTGGACATCGCAAGAGATCCGCGTTGGGGCCGTGTATCAGAGGGCAGTGGGGAAGACCCATTTCTGGGTGGCCAGATAGCAAAAGCGATGATACGTGGGTATCAGGGAAAAGATAACAGTTTTTCGTCCAATACAAATATCCTGGCCTGTGTAAAACATTTTGCATTATATGGTGCGGCTGAAGCAGGTAGGGATTATAATACCGTAGATATGAGCCGTGTCCGGATGTACAATGAATACTTATATCCTTATCAGGCAGCGGTAGATGCAGGGGCCGGAAGTATAATGGCTTCCTTTAATGTGATTGACGGAATCCCTTCACATGCTAATAAATGGTTATTAACTGATTTATTAAGGGATCAATGGAAATTTGAGGGTTTCACAGTAGCTGATTATGGCGGTGTAGGCGAGATCGTAAACCATGGGCTTGGAGATATCAAAACCGTATCAGAAATGGCTTTAAAAGCCGGATTGGATATGGACATGGTAAGTGAAGGTTTTATCTCATCATTTACCAAATCAGTAGCAGAAGGAAAGATTACACAGGCACAGGTAGATACAGCCTGTCGTCGTGTACTGGAAGCCAAATATAAATTGGGCCTGTTTGCCAACCCATATAAATATTGTGATGCTTCACGCGCCAAAAAAGATATTTATAACAAGGAACACCGTGCAATAGCCCGTAAGACTGCAGCAGAAAGTTTTGTATTGCTTAAAAATACAAATAACACACTTCCGTTATCCAAAAAACAGACGATTGCGGTAATAGGGCCGTTAGCTAATACGCGTTCGAATATGGTAGGTACCTGGAGTGTAGCGGCAAAGCTGGATAAACCTGCAACTGTCGTGGAGGGATTACAGGCAGTAGCTGGAAAAAATGCTACAATATTGTATGCGAAAGGTTCTAACCTTACTGATGATGCAGTTCTGGAGAAGAATTCGACCATATTTGGCCGTGAATTGGGTCGTGATAGTAGAAGTGAGGAGGAACTGATTGCAGAAGCCCTCAAGATAGCTGCCCAGGCAGATGTTATTGTAGCTACAATGGGTGAAGCTTCAGAAATGAGCGGTGAATCCAGCAGCCGTACAGATATAGGCATTCCTACTGTACAACAAAGGTTATTGAAAGAATTACTGAAAACAGGAAAACCTGTAGTATTGGTGCTATTTGCAGGTCGTCCTATGACATTGGTATGGGAAGACCAGAATGTTCCTGCAATCCTGAATGTTTGGTTTGGCGGTAGCGAAGCTGGATATGCAATCGGTGACGTACTGTTTGGAGATGTAAATCCAAGTGGTAAACTGGCTTCCACATTTCCACGCAGTATAGGGCAAATCCCTTTGTATTACAATCATCTGAATACAGGCCGCCCCGCTTCGGATAAAGGTTTTGAGAAATTCCGAAGTAATTATATGGATGAGAAAAATGCGCCCTTATATCCATTTGGTTACGGATTGAGTTATACTACATTTACCTATAGCGATATCAGCCTCAGTTCGGCAACAATGAATGCTGATGGAGAAATTAATGCCTCTGTAAGGGTTACCAACAGCGGAAATGTAGCAGGTGCTGAAGTAGTACAGCTCTACATCAGGGATCTGGTAGGAAGCATAAGCAGGCCGGTTAAAGAGCTAAAAGGTTTTGAAAAGATACAACTCAAGGCTGGAGAATCCAAAACGGTAACGTTTAAAATCACTGCCGACTTATTGAAATTCTATAATTCCGAATTGCAGCATTTAGCTGAACCTGGTGATTTTGATCTTATGATCGGTAGCAGCAGCCAGGATGTTAAGACTACAAGATTCACATTGAAATAACCCCATTATAAATAAAAGTATGTTTAAAAAAAGTATAATTGCTGCTATAGCACTTTTGGTAAGTCCATTATACCTGCAGGCACAAAATAAAGTACCGGTTTACCTTGACGACAGTAAACCAATGAAAGAGAGGGTAGAAGATGCACTTTCTAAAATGACGGTGGAGGAAAAAATTGCGATGATTCACGCACAGTCTAAATTCAGTTCAGCCGGAGTATCCAGGTTAGGTATTCCGGATAACTGGATGACTGATGGTCCGCATGGCATCCGTCCGGAAGTATTGTGGGACGAATGGTCACAGGCAGGATGGACAAATGACTCCTGTACTGCTTTTCCTGCGCTTACAGCACTGGCTGCAACATGGAATAAAGAAATGGCTTTATTGTACGGGAAATCGATAGGAGAAGAAGCCCGTTACCGAAACAAGAATGTATTGCTTGGACCGGGAGTAAATATTTACCGTTCGCCATTAAATGGCCGTAATTTTGAATACATGGGCGAAGATCCATTCCTTACTTCAAAAATGGTAGTGCCTTATATCAAAGGTGTACAATCTAACGGTGTTGCTACCTGTGTAAAACATTTTGCATTAAATAATCAGGAGACCAACCGTCATGGTGTTAATGTAGTCGTAGATGACCGTACGCTGTACGAAATTTACCTGCCTGCATTTAAGGCTGCCGTACAGGAAGGCGGTACATGGGCAATTATGGGTTCGTATAACAAATACAAAGGACAACAGGCTTGCCACAATGAATACCTGTTAAACGATATACTAAAAGGAGAATGGGGTTTTGAAGGGGTGGTAGTAGCCGATTGGGGCGGAGCACACAATACCAAAGAGGCTATTTTTAATGGGCTGGATATGGAGTTCGGCTCATGGACAGACGGTCTGGCTTGGGGAAAAAGCAATGCTTACGATAACTATTACCTTGCTGCACCTTACCTTAAAATGATCAAATCGGGTGAAGTTGGAACTAAAGAACTGGATGAGAAGGTTCGCCGTATACTGCGATTATCTTTTCTTACAACTATGAACAGGAGCAGGCCATTCGGTTCTTTTGGTACAGAAGATCATGCAGCAGCAGGCCGTAAAATAGCCGAAGAAGGAATCGTATTACTTCAGAATAAAAACAACATACTGCCTGTTAATCTTAGTACAACAAAAAAGATAGCGGTAATAGGGGAAAACGCAATTAAGATGATGACAGTAGGTGGTGGAAGTTCGTCGCTTAAAGCAAAATATGAGATATCCCCTCTCGATGGTTTAAAGAAACGAATAGGTAATCAGGCAGAGATAGTATATGCACGCGGATATGTGGGAGATGCTAAGAGCGATTATAACGGAGTAGTTTCCGGACAGGATTTATCTGAAAAGCGCTCGGCAGCAGAATTAATGGCAGAAGCTCTTAAAGTGGCAAAAGATGCTGATATTGTGATTTTTATTGGCGGCCTTAATAAAAGTGATTTCCAGGACAGTGAGGGCAATGACCGTAAGGGGCTCGAACTTCCTTACGAACAGGATAAACTGGTTAGCGCGCTGGCTAAAGTAAATAAAAACATAGTGTTTGTAAATATTTCCGGTAATGCCGTGGCCATGCCCTGGGTAAATGAAGTTCCGGGTATTGTACAGGGTTGGTTTTTAGGATCGGAAGCAGGAAATGCACTGGCGGAAGTACTTATGGGTGATGTGAACCCTTCTGGGAAGCTTACTTTTACTTTTCCTGTAAAACTACAGGATAATGGTGCCCATGCATTAGGTGATTTTCCGGGAACTGAAGAAGTAATTTATAAAGAAGGGCTGTTTGTTGGCTATCGTTGGGTTGACAAGCAGAAGATAAAACCATTATTCCCATTTGGTCATGGATTGAGCTATACTACTTTTGAATACGATAAAGTAAGTGCAGACCGCAAAGAAATGGAAGCCTCAGACAAGATCACATTTAGCGTTAAGGTTAAGAATACAGGAAAAAGAGCAGGGCAGGAAGTGGTGCAGTTGTACATTACAGATTTAAAATCATCACTGCCACGTCCTGTAAAGGAACTAAAGGGTTTCGAAAAGATTTCCCTACAACCCGGAGAAGAGAAGACAGTAACTTTTACTGTTGACAAGGCTGCCCTAAGTTTCTTTGACGATAAAAAGCACGACTGGGTTGCTGAACCTGGAAAGTTTGAAGCTATAATTGGTGCTTCATCTGCAAATATCAAAGGTAAAGTAGGATTTATATTAAAATAAAGTACTACAAAAGAAGTCTTATAGCTATAAGGTGTAATGGTTAAATAATACGAATATAGCTTAAATATAGAAAGAGGCAGCCCTTTTTGGGCTGCCTCTTTCTATATTACAAAAGCAATTAATTTTCAGGAATTATACATAACTTTCTGAGTTATTTCTTATAAATACGGGACTCTATAAATTGCCCATAATATAGTTTTTCTTCCACTATTTTATAAGCCGCCATTTTGAAATAAGGCTCCATATCCACCAGTTGTTGGGTATCAACACTTTTCATTGTTTTAAAAAAAAGATACATTGAGCGTATAAAAAGACGTTTCCACCAATTACCCTTTTTGTGTTTTAATGTAAAATCATTAAACAGCCAGATTCCTGAATCTTTTAGTAATTCAGTAAGTTGATTAAAAACAACTTGTATGGTTTCTTCAGAGAGATTATCAAATAAGAAAGGTGTCGCTATAACATCAAAATTTATTGAAGATGTAAAATCTTCAATTTTTATGTGCTGGAATTCAACAACATTGGCACCATAACTTCTCCTTTTGGAAAATGCAATCATTTTCGCAGAGGCTTCTATATAAACAATATGCAAATCACTATGTGTTTTTGCTATTTCTTCCAGTATCCAGCCAGTGCCGCCGCCCACGATCAGAAAGGAACTTCCATTAGGAATATGTTGTAGTTGATTGATCTGTGCATCTAGCTGCGATCTCAAAAACACCAGCCTGCTAAGCCAGTCGTAATAACCTGCAACTCTGTCATAATTATTATTCATATTCCACAGTTATATTTTAAAGGAATTGATTTATTGCCGGACGAAAAGCATCCCCACCATTCCGCAAATTGCTTTGAAAAATACAAGCCCATCAATTACGATCAGGTAATACAGGATATTCTTTCGCTTTCGCATGGAATATACAACGAATAAAGTTAAAAGGAAAGGTAGCAGATTACAGGCCATAGTTATTGGTCCGAACCCCCTGATTGTGGCAAATATGAAAAGGCAAAACATCCCGATAAGAAGTAATGGGATAAGAAAGTAAAAGATAGTTCTTCGGAGTCCAAGTCTTACTACTACGGTTTTGAGATGCTTATTGGCATCTGATGGGTAATCCTTAATGTCAAAAAGGATTGCATTTACTGTACAAAACATCCAGTTTTTAATGAAGAACCAAGCCAGTAAAGCCGGGTCGTGGTACTCAATTCCGGTTTCTATTCTAAGCATCATGACTGGAAGCAGACTGGTGCAGGATGCCCACATAAAACCAATTACAAAAGATTTCAGCCAGCCTGTATTTCTTAGACTGGCTTTGGATCCTGCTTTTGGAATCAGCCCATAATACGAAACAGCCACCAGCATAATAATTCCTATAGATAGCCAATAACCCACAGGCAGCTCTAAAATAGTACGGTAGTAATGGAAAACAGTACTAAGAATCAGTAGAGAGCAAAGAGCAGAAAGTAATATCTGGGTTCGCTTTACAAGTATACGGTGGTTATGATACCATTGATTTCTTGGATTGTTACCTGGATTTGAAGAGCTATTTGTATAAGCGTAGGTATAATATAGAATGGGAGCTGTAAATAAGAGCAGGTAAAAAATAAAATTATTATAAGGTAGCCTGTTCTGCATTACCGTTTCCAGTGAAAGCGCCACTGCGAGCAGGCCTATAAAATAATTTCCAAAAAAAATAAACTGCAGAATCTTACTTTTCATTCAGTAGTTGTGTCTAAAACGGTAAAATTAGCAAAATTGTTTTACAGCCGGCTGCTACCAGCTGTAAAAGATTAATGCAACTAATCTGATTTATTGTGTGGCCAGCCATTTTTGGATTGCCGCTACAGTATCCTGATAAAAAAGTTTATAAGTATTTTCGGTTACGTACCCGACATGAGGAGTGGCTACTAAATTGTCCATATGCCTGAACGGGTGATCAGCGGCCAGAGGTTCACTATTATAAACATCTATAGCAGCACCGGCTATTTTTTTCTGTTGCAGTATCTCTATCAGCGCAGTTTCTTCCACAAGAGGGCCTCTTGAAGTGTTGATGAAATAAGCAGAAGGTTTCATTCGTCTAAGATCTTCATGCTTAATAATACCTTTTGACCTTCCACTTAATACCAGATGAACTGTTATAAAATCGGATTCACTGAATAATTGTTCTTTGCTTACCAGTTTAGCTCCGGCAGCCGTAGCTTTTTCTTCTGTAAGATTTTCGCTCCATGCGATGACTTTCATATCAAATGCAGCAGCATAAGTGGCAATTTTTGCACCGATGTTTCCGAGACCAACTATTCCTATCGTTTTTCCGATGAGATCGGTTCCAACGGTAGTCTGCCATTTCCCGGTAAAGAAATTGTTCGTTTCTGTAGGGATATGTCTTGCCATTGCCATTAACAATGCCCATGTATGTTCGGTTGCTCCTGAAGAAAAATATCCTGTATTACTGATGATAATTCCTAATTCTTCAGCGGCCTGGGTGTCAATCGAGGCATTTCGCATTCCAGTAGAAACGATTAACTTCAGTTTTGGGAGTTGCAGAAGTATTTCTTTTGTTAGTGGCGTTCGTTCCCGCATCACACAAATAATATCAAAAGGAAGCAACCTTTCTATCAATTCTTCATGTTCGGATAAATGGTCATTGAAAACAGTGATATTCACTGTATCTTTTAAAACTGACCAATCAGCAAAATCCTGAGCTACATTCTGGTAGTCATCTAAAATGGCTACTTTTATTTTTTGTTGCATATTTTTAATTTAAATTATCATCCAAAGTTCTATTAAGTAATCCGGTAAGCATTCATATTTGTTAAAAAATAAAAATACATCACCGTCATCGTGAGTAGGATGAATACATTTTATTGGAGCCTCAAATATACTAAATTAACACTTTTTCGAATATACTATTAGCTTAAATATTCGCTGTTGGTTATATCTGCATTGTTTTTCAGGTTTGTATAAACAGTATTAGAATAGTCGTGTCATATATTCTTAAAAGGCTAATGATTTTACGAAAACGATATAGCTTTTTTTGATGAAAAAATAATAGATGTAAGTACTATATTACAATTAGTTCGCTTAACTTTATCTATAAATCAACAGATACTTTTTTATGGAAAATTCAAATGCAACATCTGCTACTATCGATAATTTGTTTGTAGATGAAAGTCAGATACCCGAACAATATAAAATACCAGAAATTCATCAGCGCGAATATCTTCTTAATGGAGAATTAGTACCATGGGATGGAGAAGTAGCAGAAGTATTCTCTCCGATTTTTGTTCCGGGAGAAGGTGGTCTTAAGCGAAAGCTTGTAGGTACAATACCGCATACCTCTCCAAAAGAAGCTTTGGAATCTTTGGATGCCGCAGTGGCTGCTTATGATAACGGTCAGGGGGTGTGGCCTACGATGAGTGTAGATGAACGTATTAAGTGTATGCAAAAATTTGTATACTTAATGATCCAGCAACGTGACCTTGTCATTAAACTTTTAATGTGGGAAATTGGTAAAACTAATGCAGATTCAACTAAAGAATTTGACCGTACCGTAGAATACATTAATGCCACGATTGATGCTCTTAAAGATCTTGACAGGCAGTCATCCAGGTTTGAGGAGGCAGAAGGTACACTGGCTCAGATCAGGCGTTCTCCACTTGGAGTAGTGCTTAGTATGGGGCCATTTAATTATCCGCTTAATGAAATTTTTACTACATTAATACCGGCGCTTATTATGGGGAATACCATTTTATTTAAGTTGCCCAAACATGGTGTACTTGCACATTATCCATTATTACAGGCCTTTAAAGAAGCATTTCCTCCAGGAACTGTAAATACTCTTTATGGAAAAGGTTCTGAAATTATTTCACCATTAATGGAAAGTGGTAAAGTTAATGTACTGGCATTTATTGGTTCCAGCAAGGTAGCAAACGGGCTTAAAAAACTGCACCCTAAAGTAAATAGGCTTAGGTCTATATTGAGCCTTGATGCTAAGAATGCTGCTATTGTAACTAAAAATGCGGATCTTGATGTAGCTGTTAGCGAATGCCTGCTAGGAGCATTATCATTTAATGGCCAGCGTTGTACTGCACTTAAGCTAATTTTTGTACAGAAAGATGTTGCTGAAGAATTTGTAAAAAAACTTAGTGATGCTGTTGCAGCGCTTAAACCGGGATTACCTTGGGATAAAGACGTGAAAATTACTCCACTACCGGAAGCAGATAAACCAGGGTATCTTAAAACCTGTATAGAAGATGCAATTGCGAATGGAGCAAAAGTTATTAATGAAAATGGAGGGTATAGCAATAATTCGTTTGTATTTCCTGCAGTGGTTTATCCGGTTAATGATAAAATGAAATTGTACCACGAAGAACAGTTTGGCCCTGTAATACCTGTTGTGCCATTTGATTCTATTGATGAACCAATCCAATACCAGATAGATGCCTCGCATGGTATGCAGGTAAGCATATTTAGTAATGATGCACAGGAAGTTGCAAGTCTTATAGACCCGTTTGTAAATCTTGTAAGCCGTGTAAACATTAATTGCCAGTCACAACGGGGTCCGGATGTTTTCCCTTTTACAGGAAGAAAGGACAGTGCTGAAGGAACATTATCAGTGTTTGATGCACTAAGGTCGTTTTCTATACGTTCATTGGTTGCCACTAAAGCTACCGATGCCAATAAGACCTTATTTAATACGATTGTCAGGGATCATGATTCTAACTTTCTTAGTACCGATTATATTTTTTAATCGGGATTGTATAGAAGCAAAGGCAGCCACTGGCTGCCTTTGCTATTTAATGAATTAATTGCAACATAGTGTATCCAAATAATACAATAATACATAATTTTGTTATTGCTCACCGCCTAAAAT
>Ga0247742_10003303_pt1 | contig 10214 bp, 10 predicted proteins | sample UWRJL208509C2_FD_180944 | JGI IMG/M metagenome (GOLD analysis project Ga0247742, IMG submission 180944) | Plant litter microbial communities from Arlington Agricultural Research Station in Wisconsin, United States - UWRJ-L208-509C-2 | ecosystem: Environmental > Terrestrial > Plant litter >... | reverse complement strand
TCCTGAGCTATGCGTGGTCGAAGAAGGAAACGCATATCGCGATAAGCTCAGCGACAAGGAGACCGCCAGCATGATCAAGTACGCCTGCAACATACCAAAGGTCAATGCTGAAGCCATTACCCAGCGAGGATTCCCTTTGCTGGGACTGGGACCCGTCAAACCTCCCACCGACGGCTTTGGCGTCACTATCGACACCGACATGTGTGTCATCCCCGGCCGCGAGCTTCGTCCTCCGAATCTTATCTACCGTGTCGGTAACGCAAGAGTTGCCAACGGCAGTTGGAACATCCTGAACGTGAAATTCCATCACGCTGTACACATCGCCAGCTGGTGGGTGATGATCGTGCGCGACAACAGAAATGTTTTTCATGGGCCAAATGACCCCAGGCTTGTACGCCTTGTTCAAGGATTTGGAAACAAGCTTCGGTCAAAAGGAATTGTCTTACCCCAGGTCCTACCAGTTCTTATGCCCCCGGCAGCTCTGGTGAACCCAGATAAGGATCCTGGTAGACTGCAGAGTTTGAGCGTCATCCGAAATCTCATAAAGTCAAACCTTGCTATACGCCCAAAACCTTCGTTCATCCTGGTTCTCCTCGAAGCGAGGGACAGCTTCATATATCCTGGAATCAAGGTAAGTCTCCTGATCAGTCGTTAAATCTTTTCCGCGGATCAATCTTCTACGTTGATCTAGCGCATCGGTGATGTCGAGCTGGGCATCCAGACCATCCACATGCAACTCTCGAAGGCACTTGTCAGCAACCAACAAGACCAGTACTTTTCAAATATTGCGCTAAAGGCAAACAGTAAGCTTGGGGGCATAAATCATCTGGCATGTCCTTCTCATTGCCTCATGACGACTGAAACACTGATACTAGTACTTATCTTGACAGCTGGATGATAAAAATATGGAATGGTTGACCCGGAAGAAAACTATGATGGTTGGCATCGATGTCACCCACCCAGGACCTGGCAGCCGAGTGGGGACTCCTTCAATAGCAGCTGTTGTTGCTAGCGTCGACGATTCGTTTGTCCAGTTTCCTGCAAGCCTCTGGATCCAGGAGGCGCAGAAGGAGGTGTGATCAACCGGGCGATGTGTATATGTGCTTACTGAAACCTTCAATGGCAGATACTTAGCCAGCTGGAAATAGCCATGGTTGAGCGCCTACTCGTCTACGAGAAAAGAAATAAGGTCCTCCCTGAGAGGATTTTCATTTACCGCGCAGGAGTGTCAGAGGTGAGTTTCTTATCTCAGCGGTTGGATGCCTAGATATTAAAGCGCTGTATATATACTCTCACCAGGGCCAAATTAACGCCGTGCTGGAAGAAGAGCTTCCTCAGATGATGATGACCTTCGCCAAGATGAACACTCAGAAACAAGGGGGTAAATCGTACAAGCCTACCTTGTCGATCATAATCTGCGGGTGAGATATTTCCACTCTCTCTGTAAGAGATCAAGCTGTTGACCAACTCTCATTTCCAGAAAACGGCACCATGCCAAATTCTTCCCGACTAACTCTCAATTCGCTGACAAGAACGGTAACACCCGTCCTGGCACTGTCGTCGATAAAGGCATAACAGGCGTGTTTGATTTCGATTTCTACCTCCAAGCGCACGCTGGTCTGGAGGGGCACGTTCACACGATGCACTACACTGTGATATATGACGAGAACGGTATGTCCGCGGACGAGATCCAGGTGGCCACGCACAATACATCGTATCTCTATGCGAGGGCTACGAGGGCAGTTAGTCTGATACCTGCGGCGTATTACGCCGACCTGGCGTGCCGGAGGGGGAGATGTTACTTGAATGATTTATGGATGGGGGTTGGGACTGACACCGCTGGTGGTGACTCGACGGTGGATTGGGGTGAAAGAAGTATGGAAGTGTTTGAGGCTGCGAAGAAATCTTGGGGTGATGGGGTGAGTCGCACGAAAATTTGGCTTGAATTCAAGACGAGTGTTAATGCCTTGTTTTTCTATCACAGCTACATGCAGATATGAAAGAAACAATGTTCTACATTTGAGCGAACTGCTGAAGCTCGATACCTGAAAGATGACTGATGTGCTCTGCTCGTTCGATGAATACGAGTATATAATCAACACATTGTATGTGCAGCCACCAGGTTCTGGATTCTACAGCGACGAGCAAACCGGACGAAAGATTAAGGCTGTTCAATCATCGAGATAGGGACACGACGATGAGGGTTCCTGGATATAGAGATGCAACTCCTTCTCCTAGTCGTGGAGCAGTACTGTGGAAGCAAATGGTGGCTGTGGGTTCTCAGGGGTCGAGAAACCTCGTTGCTGGATATTCAGATTTTAGCTCGTAGCGGGCTGAGCAATATCGCAGCGGTGGTCTAAGATAAACTTGAACAAAATCCGTGGACAGGTGAGCAAAGGAATTAGGGTGGGTCGTGAGCCTAACTGGTACTTTGCGAAACTGAATGGGAATGGGAACGAGTGTGAACTAGGTTCTCCCCTCGTGAGTTGGACTTGACCTGACTTGCTTTGACTGATCACGACTGGTGGACTGAGCAACAACGATAGCTGTTGAGCGGGGGGATCGATTCCACCACTGCAAATCTAGTGTACATGTGGTTTTTATAGTAAATAAAATGTTATAGGGGGAAACGGAGACGAGCACATGCGTGATGAACAACAAGCTGCGCATGTTTCGCTGTTCGGCCAGTAAGGGGACCTTACAGCATCGAAGTGGGCACAAGACCAAGGTTTGGTCATTCGCCTTAACACTAAGTGGTATGGATGATGTACAGGGACGCAGGCTTTCGACGATGCTCTGCCAGTGCGAGTCTTTCATTATTATGTCTAACCGAGCATATCGGCAGAATAGGTCCAATCCGCATAAATACCAATGCTGCTACCTGTTGAAGCAAACGAACATGAGCATTGGCACGGCCAGAGGAATAGACTCGACTTACTGCATTCATGGCCTTCCTAGGCCGAGTATTCGGAAGAAACCCTCCTCATATCGAATAAATAGACGTTGGCTCTGCCGGGCACGAGCCCGACAGTGTCACTCAAAGGTGAAGAACGAGGAGCGCCAATGATGTCGTTCGAAGGCCTGTCCGCATGCCGTATGCTAGTAGATCTGAGTTGTCTTCGTTCAATCCTTCTCGCAACCGTATACGTTTCGAATAATGTGGACTTGAACCATGAGCTCGATGGACGAGTGTTGGCCGATGAGCGCCTTGAGGCTCAGGAGTATGACATAACATTGTGACCCAGTACTTTTTATGGTAACGTGCCTTCCGAGATAGTAAACGGGAGACATATATGTACGTTTCGGCGATGCAGTGTTTTGCGCAGGAGAGGGTTGGTGCTGATGACATGACATGAGATGGCGCTGTGTCCAGATTGCCACCTGGAAGGGCTGTCGGCGACTAGACGAGGAAGGGATTCGGATGCAAAACGTACTCCATGATATCGGAATTAACCCATGTCAGTGCCTCTCGTGGCTTTATACTGACTTTGGAGAGCTAGTTTCCAAACTGGTGCTGTTTTGGCGGAATGGGTCCAATGTGCATAAATGCCGATGATACTGCTGTCAGACGTTTTTATATCTGAGATCTGAGAGTCGAAGCAAACGATCGTAACCATTGTCATCCATTTCCAGGGGGATAGACTCGACTTACTACATTGGTGGCATTCTTAGGCCAAGTATTCGGAAGAGATCCTCGTCACACTCAGATGTTGGCTCTGCCGGGTATGGGCTGGACAGTATCGGCCCAATGTGAACTTGAGGAGCGCCAACGATGTCATTTGGAGCCCTGTCCCCCACATATACGTGTTCAACACTGAGAGCACTGTCTGTGCCAGAAGAACATCTTCTTTCGTTCCTTTTCGCAGCTGCATACATTTGATGATACAAACTTGAAGTGTGAGCTCGATGGACGAGTATTCGTCAAGACTATCTTGGGGCAGATAATCGAGTGATCATGTGTCACGCATGTATGGATTTGAGACGGTGGACGAGCCGTACAATCTATAGGCAACCATGTGCAATGCGGTGATTTTTCATGAGACCGATAAGACGACGTGAGGAGGGGCTGAATAGTGTTATGCAGGATACCTAGAAGGTTGCATGGTCAGCAACTGAGCGAGATGGAATGAATTCTAAATGTGAGATCAGGCTGGAAGAGGATAATTTGTCAGATCGATGAGACTGACCTGTGCCTTGGCAAGACAATGATGCCCGCTGAGAGGAGGTGGCTTGCGGGCTGCGGCATTCGGGCATTGCGTCGCTCGAGACCAGCCGGAGATGTCGAAGGCAAGAGAAGCAAGTCGCGCCATGGTCACGTGAACGACCAACTTGACTGCATGAATCTCAACTTAGTGGTCTTAAGCGTCTTTCACCTTTGTCTTGTGCTCAGCGCTCAGTGTTCAGCCCCTCAAGAGCTTAAGCACTTAAGAGCTTGATGGGAATCATCTATTATCTGTACTCCTCTCTTCTTACGTGAACTACTTCTAGGACACTGCTGCTTAAGGTTGGCTTCTTGTGTTGTGAGCCCTCAATATTATCGTTTTGCCGATTGCTAATCAAATGTTCAAATTTGAATTAATCTCATACCAGTACTCTCCAAGTCTCCTATGGCTGCCTTAATAAAAGGATTTGTATAACAACTCAAAGGTGTTGAATGTCCCAGTCCATGCCAGAGGACGACGGACGAGGCCTCAAATTCTGCACAACTACGCGATAAGGGCAGTCCAGTGCACTCTGCAAAAGGACCATTCTTTCACTGCGTCGTCGCGAGTATGTGAGTTTGAAGGTATGTCCGTCCAATTCCACCTCTTAGAGTCTTCGCTGATATGTTTGACTGCTCAGAAGTATACCTACTTTGGACAAGAAGACAATGACTTAGCCACGGTCAATGGTCACTGAGAGCAGAATAATGCCTCTCCTCGGCCCTCGTACCATACAATCGCTATGAAGCCCCGATACGGTTGACCATCTCGATCAGAATCCTCAGAGACCCAACAGTCCGATGACTAGGTAGTGCCTACTCAAAATTTGTAATCGCTTTCTGATGGTAATTTTTGGAATGTGAAGATATAGATACGTTAGGGAATGCGGCCATGCTCTGCTCGCCACGAACCATCAATAGAATTACAACTTTGACCAGGTACTAGGACGAGCCTTCAGGCCTTCAGGGTGTCATTCGCAAGCATAACTCCTTGGATTCTAGAGATATAACGCCCATAACCAAAATCGCCACGAAGCGTGATCTCAAGGCCCCGCTAGCCTGGCAGCTTCGGTCCCGTTATATTGATTCTGTTCAGTCTCGCGCTTCATCTGTTGCGTCCAATTGCCATGTTTAGCCAATAGACAAATTTGTTAAGTCATCAACATACCTATACACGACACTCCTAGAAGGCATCCACGATAACCAGACGATAAATGTGGACGGGATGGGTTTGACCCATGCCAGCACCGCCGGCCCAATAATCACAGTGCATTGGCCATATGAGGCGATTATCCTCAGATATTTGTCACGTTCTATGACCGCCATGTCCCCAGTGTCGACCGCACGATGTTGTTGGTGATTCAACATACGTCCCGCCCGGAAATTGTTCATCCCATAAAGGACTTGGGTGGTTATAGAAATAAGGCTGGTAAAATGAACAGAATCCCACAGGAATGAGAGTCGTGAAGGTGTGCTAGAGGCCGGAGAAACTCACAATGGTAATCGTCTTTTCACCGTGTGGGCGCGTCTTCAAAATATGTGACATAATGACCATCTCAGAGGAGAGGTAATGCCTCCCAAAAACCGCTCGATAAATAGGCTAGTTGATGCCCTGGGACCATGACAGGCGTTGAGCGCAACTCAGCTCTACAAGAAGGTCAGGCGCAATTAAGGGCATGAAGATAATAACTTGCCTAGTCTGCACTATCCCCGGGTCCACACCACCGTCCTCTGGAGTCAAGTAGCCTGGTATACAATATTTGTGTAAGGAGGAAGGTGATGAACATCAACAGCCAAACCAACCAGTTCTGCGGCGTCGATGCTGGAGGTGCCGTTTGAATTTTGAAGCAGTCGGTTATGTGTGTTGTTATCCCCATGGTAGAGAGAAGGCGGAGGCAGAGACTGCATTGGCAGCCTTCCCTGGGCTCGGTAATGTTGACAAGTGGGTAGGAGGGATCCCAAAAGATCTCCGCCGCATAGAATGGCTAGGTGTTGGCTGGACAGTGTCGGCCCAGTGTAGACCTGGGGAGTATTGATGATGTCGTTCGGCGTCCAGTCCGTATATATGCGTAACTACCCGACGCTGAGAGTATCGTCTACGTCGTTCGAACATCTTCGTTCGTTCCCTCTCGCATCCGCACACCTCCAAAGTTATGAACTTGAAGCGTGAGCTCTAAGCATGAGTGATTGCCGATGGGGTTGGGGAAGATGGTCAGGCCACCATGTGTCGAGGATTTGTGGCCGGGATAAGTCTCGTTCCGAGGCGGTGGACGAGGTGTATATGCAAGGGTAGGCAATGTGGAGATCTTTGGCAGGAGAGGGTTAAGGCTGATGACATAGCACTAGACGGCGCCGTATACGGAGTCCAAAGCGGTATGCAGGACACCTGGAAGGCTGGGGCGTCAGCGACTGGACTAAACAGAATAGGACCTGGATGTGAAACGTACTGCTTGTAGTATACCAATGCAACTCGTGGTCGTCGCTCAGGACTTTGGCCGCTACCAACCACGCTTCAGATTCCTCGTGTCAGATTTCAGATAGGTGTCTTCGTCGAACATGCCGCATACAAAGACGGGGTGGTTGAAGGAAACCGTTGCGGGCGTCACTGTGCGGCAGGTGTTGACGATAGAGGCCAGTGGATCGTGTGGTCGGTGGTCGGAGTAGGGAGCTTGGACGGTACGAGGCTCAGGCGGGAATTGCACCCCCGCGCACCAGGACCAAGCACACTCCAGCGAGGCAAAGTAGGGAATGCGTTGGCATGGGCATGAGAGATCATAGGTAGGATCAGGCTAGAAGAGGATGGATTGTTAGATTAGCTTTCCGAATAGGGGATGAGACTGACCTGTGCCTGGGCAAGATGATGAGATACTTGCCTGCAAGGACGGAAGAGCCTCGAGAAGTACTAAGTCCTAACGCGTGATTTCTGCGAGTTGGTAGGCACGAAGAGGTCGCTTGTGCCATTCGGGCAGCGCGTTGTGCAAGACTGGGTAAATCACATCGAAGGGCGGGCAAATCTCTAGGAAGTAGGTGCCAGCACAATCATAGGAAATAGAGACACGCCTGCCTGGTGGTCCATTGGCGATGGTTGGGGTTTGAATTTGAGGACCTTTGGATTTTGAAGCTTGAGTGTATCCGGAGTGTCGGACCGGTAGTGTTCCCGCGCCTTGAAGAAATCAACGCAGGACCGTCCGCTTCTCCCAACTCATCAACTGCAGTCCTTTTTCATCTCCAATCGCAGCAGCCTCAATGACTGCGAAGGCTTTCTCAGTCGCACCGTGGACTGGAAAAAGATCTAGGAAGCTGTTATCACTACCTGAGAGGTAATGTTCACCAACCCTATTTTGAACTCGTCTCACTCTCCGTCCAGACTTTGCAACAGTATACCAAGAGACCTTTGAGCTTCGCTGAAAGGTTGATTCCAGACTTATCGTGTTCTACGTAGGTTTTTGACTTGAATTTGCCTTGAGCTTTCTCCTTGCTAACAGTGAATTTTCGTAGTTCCAAGCCACGACCTGACCCGAATGCTCCTATGGTGATATACCCTCAGCATGGCCTTGAGCTCGATTCAGTGCATGCGATGGAATACGGCTGTCAGGGAGATTGAGGGAACACTCTACAACAACCTGATTCTTGACTGACTCCTTTTGAGGTATTTATGTTTCTTTTTTCGTCGTGAGGTCCATTGCTTATGATCTTTTAACTCTTTAGATGGCTATGATCTGCGCAGAAAGCGTGGTCTCGACTCAAATGAGACAAGTGCACTAAGCTCAGGTTCGTGTCTTGCTCGCTCTTGTTGGTCAACGAGATGAAAATGACAAGGTCTCCGTCTTTCAGAGAACCTGGACCGGGACGCTCGTGAGTTGCGAAGTACCATATTGCAGTGACGGACTCGACTTTATCAAACACGAGAACGCGGCCTTCAAGCCACCAGGGAAACATCGGCCAAGTTCCGCAACTCGAATGCCGCGAAACACCCTTCCGTGACCCATATCTTTTGTCAAAGTGCAGAGGAGGGAAGCAAGGCCTTGACGCAGAAAGGTCGTACGGCGTCCCAGTTGATCGTGTCGCTCTCGGTAGGTCGCAGATATGTTCATCTATAAGCTGTTCACTAATCGGGTAGAAAGCGGCGCGCAAAACATGAAGGCTTGCAATTAAGCACCTACTTGCAGCGGAATTCAAGGACTCCTTATTGGCACACCTTCGTCCGTTTTTTTCCTTTTCCTCTAGTGTTCATGTCGTTAACATATCTCCTCCAGCCAAACCGACGTCACGATTTTCGACTTGCACCTCCAGTTTCTTCGCGTCAGATCTGAACAGAGATTGCGGATCCTACCAACGACAGCTCTTTGGACTGGCTGCGATGTGAAGCAACTCAGGTGAGTATTCGACGATCTTGCCTCCTCGAAAAACCACGTTAAACTTTCGTTCTGCAGAGGTACATAACGCAAACGGAGGCCAAGCAGTCGGTCGATATCGTTTCTTGTGGCTGGAATCCCACGAAAAATCTTCTACGACACGCTTGAGTCAAGATGGAGGATATCGTCAAGCAATTTATCAGGCCGAGCGAGGCGTGGTGTGGCCAGGTATTATCAAGGTGTGTTTCTATCTACCTTTTGCTAGGATCGCGATCTAATGACTTTCTAGCTCCTGACCATGCCTTACTAGTGATCGAAGGCCACAAAACCAGACCCTACTTATAGAACCCAGGAACACGGATGAGGAACACGCAGATGCAGCGGCCAGATAGTCGAATAATGTTATGAAGAGATACCAGCTTTACACGATTCAGTATGCATCTGTCGTTATGATTGGTCCTCGAGGCTAACCTATTACAGGCTGCATGTAGATAACACTTGGCACCACAAGAAGAGAATGTCGTCCAGGCTTAAGAAGCTCACCCTTCGGTCGTCGATAGCAGGCATAGCAAAGACGACTCACCATCTGTCAAGATTCAGGACGGTCCTCGAGCTTCCTCAGGATGTCAATGATTGTTCATATTCGGAGGCAAAGACGGCCGTCTTCTCCCGGTTTATTGCGAAGTTGCCATTGATAGATGTGCGTATGAATGACTGCTCTGTGCCCGCGAGTCTAACCATTTCAACAGATGATGGATCCACGCCGAAAGTTCGACAAGCAAGATCACGAAGAGTGTTATACTCTGACGTCATTCCAGGTTGGCGATACAGGTGCGTACACTCAGTATATCTTGAGCGCTTATAACGTACTGAAATTTGAATAGGACTGAACGCCTCGAAGCACGACCACGTGTGCTATGTTTGCATTTCGTCCACGACATATACCCCTACTTCAGAACGGAGCGTTCGATCATGCATATGCCCTCAGTCAGCAGCGCAATCCCAATCTATCTGAACTCAAAATCGAACGCTTTGAAACTTCACCCTTGGAAGCGTGCGAGGAACACAATCTTAAATTCAAGGCCCGTGGAGGGAGGAATCTCTGAGCATAGATCACTATACAATCTACTATTGACACAGTGAACGCTACAGGGTTGTGCGAGTGTGCTGTGGTGTGGCACGGACTGCGATGACGAATTGAAGTGAGAGGATACATTTGTTATTCACTAAGAAAGTCGCTGACTTGAAAGCTTCTTAGGACTGTCACCGACACTTAGAACCGACCATGCGTCATGTATGAAAGAATACGAGGATACGGATACGATGGCCATCGCACATATGGAGAGCAGTCGACGTTAATTTATGCTTGAGATATTGAGAAATAATTTAAATTTTCTTTCCTCGGGTTCTCTCCTGCTTGGGTCTCAGAGACACATCTGCGAATATAGCTTGCTCTTCCGTATAATAGGAAACAAAATTACTGACCTGTTCTCGTTTTGAAGAGGCTGTGTACTGGAGCACCAGTAATTTCTGACTTCCGTGCGAAACTAACGTGCATGCACGCAGCGAGCGCGCCTGTCACACCGCAATCCTTTCGTCTCAACAATGACTTCAACTTCCGAAGGAAAACCAGCTGTGAAGCTCCTTGCACTAGGTGA
>Ga0247742_10003302_pt1 | contig 10215 bp, 6 predicted proteins | sample UWRJL208509C2_FD_180944 | JGI IMG/M metagenome (GOLD analysis project Ga0247742, IMG submission 180944) | Plant litter microbial communities from Arlington Agricultural Research Station in Wisconsin, United States - UWRJ-L208-509C-2 | ecosystem: Environmental > Terrestrial > Plant litter >... | reverse complement strand
GCCATCAAGACGCCGCGCCATGCGCCGCCTTCATGCAGTGCGCGTTCGCCATCTGTCGAAACGACCAGGGTTTCCAGCAGCTGAGTGTGCACGGCATTCTCGGCGACGGCCACCTCGAGCAGGTCGCGAGACAGTTGCTCGCGCAGCGTCTGTGGCGCGCTGAAATAACCATCGATTTGCCCGTTCGCCGCGGCGGCGTCGACAGGGCGGGTGGCGGTGCGCAGCGCTTCGTCCAATGGCACCTCAAGCGCCTGCAGGCGTTCGCCATTGGACGGGTGGGAATCGGTCGGATGCGGCTGATGAATCTCCAGTGCTTCAGGCGGCAGATGCAATTCGCAACCGCTCAGCGCGGTGAGCACGGCGCGGGGCAGGTCTTCTTCTGATGCGGCGTCACATAACGCCAGCAGCGATTCCTCGACGTGGGCATGCAGCACCGACACCCGCAACAGGGCCGACGCCGCTGCTCGATTGCCGGCCACGCGCGCACCGGCGGCATCCGCCAGCAGCTCGCGCTCGCGGCTCCAATGGTTCACCGCGTGATCAAAGTGCTGCATGAAAAACACGCCGAACAGAAAGGATGGGCGCATCAGCCAGCCCTGGATCAGGTCGCTCGCCAGCAGGGTTTGCAGCAAGGCCTGCAGGCTGCGATTGACGCCGTCATAGATCGGCACAAAGCGCAGGCTGTAGTCGGTGTCTTCGCCGGCGAAGTGCGCCAGTTCATGGCCGATCACCGCGCCGATTTCAGCGCGGCTCAGCAAGCCAAGGTGCAGTAGCGGCACGTGCAGGGTGCGCCCAGTCAAGCGGGTCTGTGCCGGCAGCACACTGGCCTCGCTGGACGTCACATAAAAGCCCTGGGCCAGGCTCACGACGATATGGTCCGGCGCCAACGCACCCAGTGTGCTCGAAAGCTCATTCACCTGGCGCCACAAGGCCGGGGCCTGTTCGGGCGTCACCACGGCGCCGAAGATCTCCAGCGGTTCGGGCTTGAACATGCCCAGCATGTGCCGCAACTGCTTGAGCAACAGCCAGATCGAATACACGCAGAACGCCGCGACCACCCCCAGCACTGCCATCAGCTTGATTTCACCGCTGCCCAGCCGGCCGACATGCCACATCGCCAAACTTTCATAGCTCAAGGCGAGGGCGACCGTTGCTGCCATCGCCACCACATGGCTGACCAACCCGTAGGGCAGCAAGCGGCTGCCGAGGGTGAACGCCTGCAAGAGTTTGTCCCGCGACTGCTGCGCCCGTTGCCCGGCCCACTGCGTGCCGAGCAGCGCCGCGAGGCCAATCAAGGCCGCCAGCAGCCCGAGGCCGATCACCCACGGTGCCAACGCCCGCAGTGCACGGTTGATGTGATGAGCGGTGGGCAGTTCGGCTTCGATCTTGTCCAGCCGCGAGAGCGCCAGTTGCACGCGGATTTTTTCTTTGCCGAGGTCGACGGTCGCGGCCGGGTCTTGCGCCGCCAGCGCCTGCAGTTGCTGCTTGGCGATGTCGACATTGAGGTGGTAGTCGATTACGGCGTTGCTGGTTTGGGCAGCGCGCTGGTGCTCCCAACCGCCGAGTGCGGCCAACAGCAGCGGGAAAATCACCAGCAGAAAGGTCAGCTTCAGGGCGTTCATGGGAGTCCGTTCACAACGCGTGGGCTTCGGTTATACCGAAAAATACGCCAGCGAGGATAGAGCAATACGGCGCTGTTGATCCATTACACCGCGTCACTAATGAAGTACCCAGCCCCACCTTTATCCGCTCAAGGCGCACGCCTAAATTGGCCCCACTGCCAGCCCATCACCCCGATGGCCGGCGACTGGAGCCATTGCCATGCCCTTTGTCAGCCTGCGCATCACCCGAGACGGCGTTACCCCGGAGCAAAAAGCCCAGGTCATCGCCGAGTTCACCGAAACCCTCGAACGCGTCCTGCACAAACGCCCGGACCTGACCCACATCGTCATCGAAGAAATCGACACCGATAACTGGGGCTACGCCGGCATCACCACCACTGAGTACCGCAAATCCATTACCGGAGCATCATCATGAGTAAAGTCGTTATCGTTACCGGCGCTTCCCAAGGCATCGGCGCCGCCGTGGTCCAGGCCTACCGCGCCCTCGACTACCGCGTGGTCGCCACCTCGCGTTCGATCCAGCCGTCCACCGACCCGAACATCCTCACCGTCGCCGGTGACATCGGCGACTCCGCCACCGCCCAGCGCGTCATCCGCGAAGCGCTGGCAGCCTTTGGGCGCATCGACAGCCTGGTCAACAACGCGGGTATCTTCATCGCCAAGCCTTTCACCACGTACACCCAAGAAGACTACGCCAACGTGCTCGCGGTGAACCTCAACGGCTTCTTCTACATCACCCAACTCGCCATTGCCGAGATGGAAAAACGTGGCGCCGGCCATATCGTCAGCGTCACCACCAGCCTGGTCGACCATGCCGTCGACGGCGTGCCTTCGGTGCTCGCCAGCCTCACCAAGGGCGGGCTGAATTCGGCGACCAAGTCGCTGGCGATTGAATACGCCAAGCGCGGGATCCGGGTCAACGCAGTGAGCCCGGGGATCATCAAGACGCCGATGCACGCCGAGCCCACCCACGCGGCACTCGGGAAGTTGCACCCGATGGGGCATATGGGCGAAGTGAGTGACATCGCCCAGGCGATTATCTATTTGGAGCAAGCGGCATTCGTGACCGGCGAGATTCTGCATGTGGACGGCGGGCAAAGTGCCGGGCACTGAGTGCGCTGATTTGAGTCAATGACGCCCGCCGACTAGTCTCGATGGCGGGTACCGCTGCACAAAACCTTCCACCCACTGTTCGGGATGAGATCAAAATCGGCAAGGCTGCGCGCGAACAGTTTTCAGGCGGGTTCGATGCTGACCCAATAGCGGGTCAGGTAGCGCACCCTTACCGGCAGGGTTTTGCTCAGGTTTTCCAGCACGGTGTCGGTGTCGTCAATGCGGAACGCGCCGGAAATGCTCAGGTCCTGGACCTGCGGCGCGCAACGCAGCACGCCTGGGCGGTAACGACCCAACTCGGTGACGAAGTCGCCGAGGCGCCAATCGTCCACGCTCAACATGCCGCGAACCCATGCCGCCGAGCCGGGAGGCAGAGGGCGCGCGTTTTCAAGCGCATCGTGATCGAACGTGACCTGTTGGCCGGCCTCCAGGCGCAACGCCTGTTCTGGTTGGCGGCGCGGGCGGACTTCAACGGCGGCCTCCAGCACACCAACGTGGGTGCTGTCTTCCAATTGGCGAACGCTGAACTGGGTGCCAAGCGCCTTGATCATGCCGTCGCCGGTGCTGACGATGAGCGGGCGCCGGGCAGGGTCCTTGGCGGTCTGCACCAGGATTTCGCCCTCGTACAGCTGGATCAGCCGCTGGTGGGCGTCGAAGCGGATATCCAGCGCCGTGCCGGTGTTCAACTCCAGTTGCGTGCCATCGTCGAGCCTCAGCGAGCGCCGTTCCCGGGTGTGGGTGCGGTGTTGTGCGAGCACCGCGCGATACGGCACCTGTTCCACCGCCAGCCACGAACAGCCACCTACCGCGAGCAGCATGCCGAGAATCTTCAATACAGCGCGACGTTGTTTCTGCGCCGCGCCCAGACCGGAAAGCGCCGCCTGGCGAGGCATCTTCGCCCACTGCTGCTGCAGCGCCTCGACCCGTGCCCACGCCGCCGCGTGTTGCGGGCTGGCCTGCAACCAGGCCTGCCAGGCGTGGGTGCGCGCCTCATCCGGCGTACCGTCATTGAGCTGCACGTACCAGGTGGCGGCGGCCTCCAGCGTCTTGAGGTCCGGCGGTGTAGCCATCAGGTTTCGACCAACAACAGGCATTGGGTCATGGCGCGAACCAGGTGATTTTTCACCGTGGTCACCGACACCCCGAATCGCTCGCCAGCCGCTACGTAATTCAAGCCTTCCAACTGCACCGCGAGAAAAATCTCGCGTGTGCGCGTGCCCAACCCATCCAGCAGCGTGTCGATGGACACCAGCATCTCAATGATCGACAAGCGCACCTCCGGCGACACCTCCACCGGCTCCGGCCGCAGCGCCAAGGCCTGCAGGTAAGCCTGCTCGATGGCCCGGCGCCGGGATTTATCGATCAGCAACGAACGCGCAATCGCACTCAGATAGCCGCGCGGCTCACGGATGGGCGTAGTGTGGCGGGCCGTCATCACCCGTACGAACGTGTCCTGCGCCAAGTCGGACGCATCCGCAGCATTCCCCAGGCGCACCCGCAACCAGCCCTTCAGCCAACTGTTGTGGTCGCTGTACAGCTGGTGAAGTGTTGAAGGATCGAGGGTCGACATGAGCGTGCCACCGAAGTGTAAATGGTAATGGCTCTCATTATTGTGATGGCACGTTTATTAGGCAAGGCCTTTGAATGTTCTTTTAGTGCGTTCGGTACTATTAAAATGTCGGTCTTTTTAAACTTTCCGCTCGTACGTATCCGCACTTTTCCCGCGACTAAACCCGTTAGCGAACGCCCTCCATGGCACCATTTATGTCGTCAAATAAGTGACGTTTTTGCGCAAAAAATGCCGTTGGGCGGCAGATAAGACAAAGCGTTGACAGTTTGATATTCATCCAACATTATTCGCGACGGTTTTGATGGCTCTAAGCCATTAAAATGACATTAATGACGCGCGTTCGTCCCGCTGTGGTTTTTCAAGATAAAGGGATATGGCGGCTCGGATTCAAACGGTCCGGCGGCGTCGGCCAGAGTTAACTAATAAACGCTGTCACTTTATTTAGCAGGCTCGCTTCTACACGCCTGCGCTCGAGTCTTTAGGAAGAAAACTACATGGCTGTTGGACGAATTCTGGTTACGGGTGGTGCAGGTTTCATTGGTTCACATCTGGTAGATGCTTTGCTTGGCAAAGGCTACAAGATTCGCGTACTCGATAACCTGTCGACCGGCAAGGTGACGAACCTGCCCGTCGACAATGCCGACCTCGAACTGGTCGTCGGTGACGTGGCGGACAGCGCCGTCGTTGACCAGGCCATGCGCGACTGCAGCGCCGTCGTACACCTTGCCGCAGTGGCGTCGGTGCAGGCATCGGTAGACGATCCTGTCGCCACCCACCAAGCCAACTTCGTCGGCACCCTCAATGTCTGCCAGAGCATGCTCAAGGCCGGCGTGAAGCGCGTGGTGTTCGCCTCCAGCGCCGCGACCTATGGCAACAACGGCGAAGGCACGGCCATCACCGAAGACACCCCCAAGTCGCCACTGACCCCTTATGCCAGCGACAAGTTGGCCAGTGAGTACTACCTGGACTTCTACCGCCGCGAGCACGGCCTGGAACCGGTGATCTTCCGTTTCTTCAATATCTTCGGCCCGCGCCAGGATCCTTCCTCGCCGTACTCCGGTGTGATCAGCATCTTCACCGAACGCGCGTTGGCCCGTAAGCCGATCACGGTCTTTGGTGACGGCGAGCAGACACGCGACTTCTTCTATGTGCAGGACCTGGTCAGCATCCTGGTCCAGGCCGTGGAGACCCGCAAGCCGGCCCCTGAAGCCATCAACGTCGGGCTTAACCGCGCGACCAGTCTCAATGACCTGATCGCCGAACTGGGCAAGGCCACGGGCGCCCCGCTGAACGTGACCTACCAGGCGCCACGCCAAGGTGACATTCGCCATTCGCGCGCCAACAACACCCGTTTGCTGGAACGCTTTGCACTCCCGGAACCGACCTCCATCGGCCAGGGTCTGGCGCAGCTTTTGCGAAGTTTGTAACTCGCCGGTCACCCTGTCCGTCGTTAACGCAGTATTGGCTCAGTCATTTTTCAAGAGTGAATTATGGAAATCGTTTTCCGCAGGACGCGTGTCCGCGTGATCGCTGAGCGGCTATTAGCTGCTCTTGCCCTGTTCGTCGGCGGGCCAGCGGTCCAGGCTGCTGTGTTACCCCAGCCAGCCAGCGTGGCTTTCTGGTACGCCGACCAGCCGCCACTGCCAGAGTTGTCGCAATTCGACTGGGCCGTGGTCGAGCCAGGCCATATGACACCCGGCGATGTGAAAACCTTGCGGGCCCTGGGCAGCCAGCCGTTTGCCTACTTGTCCGTGGGGGAGTTCGACGGCAACAAGGCGGAAATCGAAAAGGCCGGGCTGACCAAAGCTGTTTCGCCGGTACGCAACAATGCCTGGGACAGCCAGGTCATGGACCTCACTTCACCCGCCTGGCGCGAGCATTTGTTTGGCCGTGCGAAGGCGTTGGAAGCCCAGGGTTATGCCGGCCTGTTTCTCGATACGCTCGACAGTTTCCAACTCGTGCCCGCAGCCTCCCGTGAAGCCCAGCGCGTTGGCCTGGCCAGCCTGCTGCGTGAATTGCACAAACGTCAGCCCAAGCTGAAGCTGTTCTTCAACCGTGGTTTCGAAGTACTGCCCGAGCTGGACGGCGTCGCCGCCGCCGTTGCGGTCGAGTCAATCCACGCCGGCTGGGATGCCGCCGCCAAGCGTTATCGCCCGGTATCGGAGTCCGACCGCGCGTGGCTGGAAACACACTTGCAACCGCTGCGTGCCAAAGGCATCCCGTTGGTCGCGATCGACTACCTGCCGCCGGAGCGCCGCGAAGAAGCCCGCACGCTGGCCAAGCGTCTGCGCGACGAAGGCTTCATCCCGTACATCAGCACCCCGGACCTCAACACACTGGGCATCAGCAGTATCGAAGTGCAGCCGCGCCGTATCGCGTTGATCTACGATCCGCGTGAAGGCGCGATGGAAGATGCCGCCGGCCATACCAATCTTGGCGGCCTGCTCGAATACCTGGGCTACCGCGTCGACTACCTGCCGGCCGACAGCAATCTGCCGCTCTACAGCTTCAGTGGCCTGTACGCCGGCGTGATCACCTGGATGACCAGCGGCCCGCCGCAGGATGCCCCGGCGTTCAACCGTTTCCTCAATGCGCGCCTCGACGAGCAGGTTCCCGTGGTGTTCTTCAGCGGGCTGCCGGTCGAAGACAAGCTGCTGCTCAAGCGCCTGGGCCTCAAGCGCGATGCGCCGCCGGCGACACAGGTGTTGACCGTCACCCATCAGGACAAGGCCCTGCTCGGCGCTTTTGAAGCCCCTGTAGTGCCGCGCTCCCGTGACCTCGCTGCGGTCTCGGTACTGCCCGGCGGCCCGACCCCGGCGCTGTCGTTGAAAGGCGTCGGTGGCGACGTATTCACCCCGGTAGTAGTGGGCAAATGGGGTGGCCTGGCCCTCGCGCCCTATATCCTGGAAATCAACAACGAGCGCAGCCGCTGGATTCTCGATCCCTTTGCGTTTCTCCAGGCCAGCCTGCGCCTGCCGAACCAGCCGCGCCCGGACACCACCACCGAAAATGGCCGTCGCATCGCGACAGTGCACATTGATGGCGACGGCTTTCCTTCGCGTGCCGAAGTACGCGGCACGCCTTACGCCGGGCGTCACACCCTGGACGACTACATCAAGCCCAACCCGTTCCTGACGTCGGTGTCGATCATCGAGGGGGAAATTTCGCCGCGTGGTGCGTTCCCGTTCCTGGCACGCGAACTGGAGCCGATTGCGCGCGAGATCTTCGCCAACCCGAAAGTTGAAGTGGCCACCCACACCTTCAGCCACCCGTTTTTCATGCAGCCGAACAAAGCCAAGAAACGCGAAAATTTCAACGCGGAATACGGCATGAACATGAAGATCGCCGGCTACGACAAAATTGATTTTCGGCGTGAAATCTTCGGCTCGCGCGACTACATCAACCAGAACCTGACCACCCCGCAAAAGCCGGTGAAGATGGTGTTCTGGCCAGGTGACGCGCTGCCATCGTCCGACACGATCAAACTGGCCTACGACGCTGGCTTGAAAAACGTCAACGGTGCCGAAACCATCATGACCAAGGCCAACCCGTCGCTCACGGGCCTCAACCCGCTGCTGCGACCGACCCCGGGCGGGCTGCAATACTACGCGCCGATCATCAACGAAAACCTCTACACCAACTTGTGGAAGGGGCCGTATTACGGGTTCCGCGAGTTGATCGAGACCTTCGAGCTCACCGACAGCCCCCGCCGCCTGCGCGGGCTGCATCTTTACTATCACTTCTACTCCAGCACCAAGCAGGCTTCGATCAAGGCCATGCATGAGATCTACGGCTACATGCGCGATCAGCAGCCGATGTCCTTGTGGATGAGCGATTACGTCGACCGTCTGCACGGCTTGTACCAGGCGAGCCTGGCGCGAACCGCTGACGGCGCCTGGCAGATCCGCGGGATGGACGCGCTGCGCACCGTGCGCCTTGACGCGCAAATGGGCTGGCCGGACCTGCTCCAATCCCAAGGCATCGCCGGTGTGCGCGACTTGCCGCAAGGTCGCTATGTGGCGCTGAGCAGCGACAAGGCCTTGCTGGTGCTGCGCCCGGATCGAGACCCCAGGCCCGCCCTGGAGGAGGCAAATCTGCCGTTGCTTGACTGGCGCTACGTCGATGCCAACCGCGTGAGCTTTGCGTTTGCCGGTCAGTTCGACCTGACCTTCTCCGTACGCTCGGCGACGGCTTGCCGCGTGGAAGTCGATGGACAGCGTTTCGCGGGCAAGGCGTCAGCCGGCCTCTGGACTTTTCAATTACCTATGAAGCAGGTGAGTAATGGTCAGCTCCTCTGCAACTAAAAATAGCCGCCTGCTCAATCCTTGGGCATTGGCGGTGGTCGCGGTCGCCGTGGGCGGCCTGCTGTGGGCGACGTTCCAGCGCGAAGAAGTCTTCCAGCCGGATGGGCGCCAGCCGGACGCAGTGTCGGCCAATTACGCCGAGCTGCTGCTGACGGCCCACCCGGATGACGACAAACTGCGGCTGCAGTTGGTTGATTTGCTGATTCGCCTCGGTGACTACACCAAGGCGCGCCAGCACCTGGAGGCCTGGCCCAAGCCGCAGCCGGAAACCCAGGCGTACTATCGCCTGGAACTGGATGCACTGGTCGCGGCCAGCAGCAACGACCTGATCGCGCAGCAGGCGCTGGTCGAGCGCCTGGAAACATTCGATCACCGCAAACTGGCGGTGCCACAGCTGCAGAACCTGGCGAAGCTGGCGCTGACATTGCAGGCACCGGCATTTGCAGCCAGCGTGTTCGAAGAGATCGCCGCGCGCGATCCGGCGCAGCGCAGTGAATCACTCAAAGCCGCTGCGCAGTGGTTCATGGCCGGTGAAAAACCCGCGCGTGCCGCGCAGATCTACCTGCAACTCAAACGCGATGCCCAGCAACCGGCCGAGCGACGTGAGTACGCACAACTGGCGTTCAACAGCCTGTTGTCGGCAGGCCAAGATGAGCAAGCCGCACAGGTGCTCTCCGATGAGTTGCCCGACCTCACCAACCCGCAGACCGATCCGGCCTGGCTGGAGCAGGGCGTCGATGTCGCCGTGGCGACCAAGCATTACGACCTTGCGCAGCGCGTGCTGCAACAATGGCGCGTGTTGCAGCCGGACAACCCGAAAATTGCACTGAAAGAATTCCACGTACGCCTGGCCATCAATGACCTGGCCGGTGCCTGGGAAACCGGCCAGCAATTGACCGTCGATTACCCGGATGACACCGAGCTGCTCGAGCAAATGGCCCGCCTCGGTGAATGGCGCGGCGATAACGAAGCGGCCCTGGACTACTGGGTTCGCCTGCTCAAGCTCAAGGAAGACCCGGCCACCCGCGAACACGCCTGGCGCCTGGCCAGCCAACAGTTCGACTTTGACCGCTCGATCCCGTTGCTTGCCGAGATCATGCAACAGCGCGCACTCACCGATATCGAGCTGGATGCGTTGATCTACGGTCACGAATCGCGCGGTACACCGGCCGAGGCCGAAGCCTGGTTGCGTACGTACCTGCGCAAATACCCTTCGCACCGCCTGGCCTGGACTCGCTTGCTGCAAAACCTGGAAAACACCGGGCAGTTCGCCGCCAAAGGCAAGCTCTACAAGGACTACGCCAAACGCTACAAGCTGACCACGGCCGAACAGGTCGACTGGGCCAGCACCCACATGAAGCTGTTCGAAGAGCAGGCTGCGTGGGACGTGGTCAAGGTGGATGATCCCTCCATTCAGGATCCGGAGTACTGGCACACACGTGCCGCACTGGCTTGGGACCTGGAGCGCGATGAGGATTTGCGTGTGTCGCTGGAGCGCCTGCTCGCCATCAACGGCAAGTTGGTCAGCGGCGACGAGAGTCAGTTGATCTCCCTGTACCGCGTCAGCAACCCCCAGCGCGCGCTGGAGTTGATGGTTGCCAGTTGG
>Ga0247742_10003301_pt1 | contig 10217 bp, 14 predicted proteins | sample UWRJL208509C2_FD_180944 | JGI IMG/M metagenome (GOLD analysis project Ga0247742, IMG submission 180944) | Plant litter microbial communities from Arlington Agricultural Research Station in Wisconsin, United States - UWRJ-L208-509C-2 | ecosystem: Environmental > Terrestrial > Plant litter >... | reverse complement strand
TATCTATACCGGCATACGTAAAAGGAGGTGTTCCTGAAGCTGACAGATCTGCATAACGCTGGTTGATTGCTTCAAAAGCCAATTGCTCTGCTAACGTATTCCTGTAATCCCCAACAGTCTTGTCAGGATTTACTGTTCGCGCCGAGAAGTTTAGTAATAAAACGGTACTTGTCTGTTCCGGATCTGTAAGGAACATTGATTCCTGTTTTTTGTATGGATTGGTTCCGTATGCAGTACGCGCTTTACCATTTTTTGGATTGGATAAAGAAGTAAAGTACTTTTTGACCAAAGCTTCCGCTTTTTCGGTGGTGATATCCCCTACCACTACTACTGCCATTAAATTAGGGCGGTACCATTCTTTATAGAATCTCCTTAACACATCCGGATTGAATGACTTTAGTAAATCTTCCTTACCTATTGGAAGCCTTTGGCCGTATTTGGAATCACCTAATAGTTTTGGCAAGTATAATTTTCGCATCCTGTCTCCGGCACCTTTACCGGATCTGGATTCTTCAAGAACTACATTTCGCTCTTCATTGATATCTTTGGTAGTCAGCAGTGCCCCCTGTGCCCAATCCTGTAGAATCTGAAAACCTGTTTCTATATTTTTAGGATTATCTGTAGGGATAGGCAGCATGTATACTGTTTCGTCAAAGCTGGTATAGGCATTTAGATCGGCACCAAACTCTACTCCCATTGATTGTAGATTGCTTACCAGTTCGTTTTTAGGAAAGTTCTTTGTTCCATTGAACAGGATATGTTCTGTAAAGTGTGCCAATCCCAACTGATCTTCCTCTTCGAGGATCGAACCGGCATTGACAATAAGGCGCAGCTCTACTTTATTTTCGGGCTTGCTGTTGGGACGGATATAATATTTCATTCCGTTTGGCAATACACCTGTGGTGATTTTAGGATCCTTACCTAATTTCTGGGTGAGGTCCTGTGCTACGGCAGTTTGTATAGCCGTTAAGCTTAATAGACCATAAAGGGCAAATAATACTTTGGTTTTGAGTATTTTGTTCTTCATTGTAGTGGATTTATAAATTATTGTGTTGGTTATTGTTTGTTTGTAAATTGCATGGATAAATTGATCTGCTTATCAAGGCAATTAGAGAAAAACAGTAAGACGAAAGTTTGTCTTTTTTGTTACATTCTTTTTAAGATATTGTTAACAGGTATAATCAATACGTTGTGGATGGAAATTGTAATGGATGATTTTTATGTATGACGTATTAGGGAAAGTACTATAGATTTAGTCCTGTAGTAATTCAATTGGATTCTTTTCAGGTTCTAAAATTGCTTTCATTTGCTCAATAGTTGCTGCTTGAAGCAGATAAAAATATTCAGTATTCTCCCCTTCATAAAATTTTTTCTTTAATTCCAGTAGGGTCTTTCTCATGTTGATTGCTTCTTCGGTTGTTGTGAATTTTGTTAATTTCAAATTTTCAGAAGCCCATTCAGCCCAACTCTCGTCTGTTAAAAGAGCATCTAAATTATCGACTTTTTCCACTTTTCTAAAAAATGCAAAACCAGCTTTTCTTTGTTCTATATAGGCAGTTGTTTTAGTCAATTCTACATAGTGCTCTTTTGCTTTTAAAAATTCTGTCTCTGATAAGCCTTTTCTAAATCGGGGATTTAATTCCTGCGAATATGAGAGTTGGAATATCGTTAAAAAAGCAAGTACCAAAAGATATTTTTTCATAAAATTATTATTTACAATCACTCCTATAATCACTAAAATTAGTGCTATTATAATTCAAATCATCTACACAATCTTCAACATACTCCAATAGATAGTTAATCATAATATTCATTTCCAGTCAAATCAATATAACCGGATTTACCTTTAGGTGTTTCAAAACGGGCTAAGTTAAACTCGTACTTTCCAAGTTTGGAATAGCGACATTCCTCTGTGAGTCCATAATAGCCATATAGCCCATTTTGCCTGACCTTTATATTATTGTCAATAACTTCCAGGTTATCATATGTAAGTATTTTTTGATTATCCAATATTCCAAACTTAGAGTCTTTTTCAAAGATCACTAAAGTCGGGTAATAACAATCATTGTTTATTAAGGCAAGCTTCCTTTCCTTGTTAAAAAAATAAATGTCCGTAATTCCTTTTTTACTGATGGAATCAATAGTTGTAGTCCCGACCTCACCAGGCAGTATTGTATTGTCGGTAGTTTTACGGATCATATAATAATCGGGATTTTCCTCTATAGCATAATAATAATGCGCTACCGTACCGGAAACACCGTAGTCATAAGGTTCAGGATAAGGAATACTCTGCAGGTTCTTATCCAAATATAGTATTTTGTTATTTTTGTCCAGTACCTGTAATGTAGTTCCTAGGTAGCCCAACATTTTTATGCCTTTCTTTACTACTTTTTGTTTTTTTACCCGTTTATTGTCCAAGATCCTTAGTTGTTCTTCTAAAGTTCTTGCCTCTTTTATTATATATTCATTGGTTTTTAGAGTCTTATATATTTCGAAATTATAATAGAAGATACTATATTGTTCCTTTTGTGAAAAAGCAGTAGCTGTAAAAAAAAGTAGGGTGAGATAAAGGAATAGTTGTTTCATAGTATTGTTACAAGAGTTTACAAACGAAGTTGTTAATATACTACAAGTAATGCAACTATAGCTATATAATTGCTTATTTATTGTCACTGATTCCATAAACTAACTTTTCTTTAATTTCCTTTGGTGTGCGGAGAACATTTCTGCGAGGATATCGAGGTATTCGATTTCATGAAGTGGGAGTAGCTGGATTACGATTTCCAGTATGTTGGCGATGTTTACTTTTGGATTTGTGATTAGTCCTCCGCCATAACTGCTGTCTTCGTTTTCGGTATAGGATGTGATGCAAAGGCGGATCAGATCGGTGGCAAAGCACATCAGGTCGGTATAACCGATGAATTTAATTTGGGCGGTGTAGACTCCTTCCGTTTTTGGATCGGGTTGTAGTTTTTTGTAATGCCGGGTTGCGAGATCCTGTAGTTCTTCGAGGATCTTTGTGTCTTCGGATTTGGGAGTGTCGGGATTCTTCTTTACTGGTTTAGATTTAGTTTCATCTACCGACGACGGAAATTTCCCTTCGCAGCTAAGAATAGTCTCACTGAAGAGCCTTTGCACTTCCTGTTGGAGCCATTCGGCTTTGAGCACTGCGGCAGGGATTGTTTCCAGATTGATGGTTGTGGGTTTGTTGTTGCGGACTGCTTCGCAGGCGCTGTCCAGCTGTTCGAGCAGCACGGCATCTGTACTATCTTCTGGATCGAATAAAGAGCCTATTTCGGCTGAGAATGGCCTTATATAGGTTTGTTGTTCGGCAATGCTGCGGGAAGGAATGGATTCTCCGGCAAGAAACCAGGAAGCTTTGTAATAGAGCCTTCTGATGGTTTGGTGTAAAATGTAGGCTGCCTGGAGGTGGTTTCCGTTCCGGATATACATGGAGAGTTCCCTGTTGATGGTGGCGGTTTCTTCGCTGTCTTTTGTGTAACGGGTTTTGGCTTTTTTGAACAGTTGTTTTAAATGCCCGGGTATTGGATTGAAGATGTTGTTATTTTCTTCTGAGCTGTAGGCCAGTTCCTGTATGCTACAATGTCGTATGAAAAACGGATTGCCTTTTCGGAATGAGTACGCCGCCCAGTCTGCCTCGAAGATCCTGTAGGCAAACTGTGGATAGGACTGGAACAGCTTCTCCGTGATGTTGTAGAGTTCCTCTGAAGTCTGGGAGCTTCCCTTTTTGACAAATACGCTGACGATGGTTTTGGTTTCCGGTGTGTTATCTCCGGTGGAGATGTAAATGGAATCGGCATCGATGAAGGAAAGCAGGTTGTCAGTTAACTGTTTCAGTTCTGAGGAATGCAGGTGGTTCTGCGGAAGAAGAATTTGGCCCATAATTTTAGATTTTGGCGTTTGACAATTGGTTTGTTGGTTGGTGTGAGGCTACATAAAGAATATGGGAAGGGTGCTTTGAATGTAAGCTAAAGCGCCAAAAAAAAGGCGCGGAACTCAGCTTAAACGTTTCCAAGGTACTGGCATACCGAACCACGAATAAGTGAGCCCACGCCCTAAAGCGTGAGCATTTACACTTATCTTCTCGTGGTTTTAAAACGCCAGTTTTTGGAAACGAGATTCAAAGCGAATGCTTCAAATATTTTATATGAAGAATCGCAAAATTACATTAAATAAAATTTAATTAATAATTCAAATATATAAAATAAAATTTACACATGTGTAATTGTTTGCGGCTTTTTTTATATTTCATTTTGTCTACATGGCAAAGCAAATAAAAATTGAAGAACTTACTAAAGCTATTTCTACCGTTATAAAGCAACTTTATAAGGATCGTGGAGGGGCAATTCTAAGTGAGAACAACGACTACTTTATTGAGATTGGCAAAAATCTGGGACTTGAAAGATATACCAGTGACCATAATGTAACGTGTAGTAAGCTTTTTGCAATCTGTGACTTTTTAGAAATTTCTCTATCTGATTTCTTCAAATTAGTTGAAGAGGAAGATAAAAATCTAAAGTTTGATAAAAATACGAAGGGAGAGTTGGTAAAAAAAGCTTACGACAAGAAATAATATTTTCATTTGTTCAATACCAAACAAAGATGAAAATAGAAAAGATACATTTAAGTCTTCCTTATAAATAGATATTGCTTAATTATATTTCAACTGCACTTCATCCTCAAATAATCTGTGAAATAACGAAAACGTTTTCGTGATAATTGTAGTTAGTCGCAAAAATATCACGGGTTATCGAATACTTAGAAAATAGTAATATTACTATTCCTTTTAGAAAACAAGTTCTATTAATTTTGATAACACTAAGGGAAACAAAAAACCACAGTTGCAGCCGTGGTTTTAAATTGTCAAACTTGTATGTTTAACTTAATTCAATAAGCTATGGGTGTTCATGACCCTACTTTTTGGTTTGTTATTTCTCTGATTATTCTGAACCTCGTAAAAGCGTTTGTTACACTACGCCCGGAAAATAAGACTAAGAAAAAGAAATAAAATCAGTATCCAAGCTCATCTATTATTTTAGGTGGGCTTTTTTCTTAATTCAAAAGTAATTAAAATTACATAATTTTATAATTCAAAATCGTTCAAATACCTTATAATTCTGTTTAACTACTATTGTTTTAGATTTTATAATACAATTTTTCAACATAGTACCCCGGATAGTTCGGATACACTTTTATGAAGTTTTTTACCGCAACGATAGCGGATTTGCAATCCGTGCCCACAAGCTACTTAAATAAGTCCATCCTAAATAATTTTCAAGTCCGGCATAATTCCTTGCAGAAGAAAAATAATAATTCTCAGGAAACGTAACTATCTTTTCAACTACTGGATTATTGTGGATGTAATTTACTTTTTGTTTAATAAATCCCATTATTTAGTTTCCAATCTTTGTGGGCACGGATTGCAAATCCGCGCTATCGTTGTGGTGAGATATTCGAGCCGTTGAAATTTTTCCTCTAAATTTGTTCCATGCTTATCATTAATGAAAATATAGAATCTTTAAAAAACCTTTGTAACGTTTACAACGTCGACAAAATGTATCTTTTTGGTTCTGCATTGACTTCTAATTTTAATGATCAGAGTGATATTGATTTCCTTGTAAAGTTTAAGACTATGGAGTTATCAGATTATTTAGAAAACTATATATATTTAAAAGAAAATCTGGAGTCGTTATTTGGGCGTAAAGTTGATTTATTGGAAGAGCAAACACTAAGAAACCCCATACTTATTAAATCGATCAATAAGTCAAAAGAGCTGATTTATGGATGCTTATCGATTAAATCATTAAGATTATTTTCTTGATGAGAATTAGGAATTATTTTATGAACAGTTCCCCAAAAATCATCTTTAGCTGATGCTCCAAATATTATTAAGAAGCTATGTGACCAATCATGTCATTTTCGCCTTCAACTAACTGACTGTATAAAAAACTGAATTTTCTTTCGTTACTCATTGATAAGTTTACGATTGATTATTTGAATTGATTTAGCGTAAGCTTCTTTAATCTGTGCTTGAGACAAACTAATTTCATATACATGTCCAGAATGAATAGCTTTTACATTAACGTAACTACCATTTACATTATCCCGATAAACTAAAGTTCTGTCATTACTCTGTCTAATGAGATTTTCATTAGCACGTCTTATAGCTGAAATAGAAACTCGGTTTTCGGATTTATTGTCTGGCTTTTTCATAGTTGTAAAATATTAAAATAAAATGACTTATACAGACAATACAAACTGTATATGACGCAGCCCGATGGGTCGGATATATAAACTTTATGAAGGTTTCCTACCGCAAGGGCCGGTGGATTTACAATTCGGGTCCTTAAAGTACTTAAAATAGGTTTAGCTAAATCATTCTCAAGTCCAGCTGCAATGCTTTTTATCTTATCTTGTATACTCTTTTTCATATTAACCTATTATGTGGGTTTTATTTTACGAATCTAGGGATAAGCTCTTAGTACTAAGTATGGGAAAACCACATGAAATGTTAATTTTATATTTTGAAATACCTGGTAATTCTTGCGTGATATTTTACAAGAAATCTTTACTTATATTACCTAATTTAGGTACTTTAGTTTTAAAAAAAATGTCATGGAAAAGAACACATCCATCTCTTTAGGAGATCACTTTGAAAGGTTTGTTGAAAAAAGTATCTCAAAAGGCAGATTCCAAAATGCCAGTGAAGTAATTCGGGCAGGTCTTCGTATGCTGGAAGAAGAAGAAAATAAAATTTTAATGTTACGGAGTGCTATCCAGGATGGTATTGATAGTGGAATTGCAACAGATTTTAATCCAAAAGCACACCTGGAAATGTTACAGGCAAACAAAAAAGCAAATGGCTAAATATTATTTGACAAATTTAGCTGTAAATGATTTGGCTGAGATATGGGATTATAGTTATAAAGAATGGTCAGAAAAGCAAGCCAATAAATACTATAACCTTTATTAGAATCTTGTCAGGAGTCAGCAAATTACCCAAACTTCGGGAAAAATCATGAGGTAATTAAACCTGAGCTTTTAGGATATAAAGCTAATCATCATATTATATTCTTTAGAATTATTTCGGCCAAAGAAATAGCCATTCTAAGAATACTTCATGAAAGAATGGATTTGAAATCTAAACTTTGAACGTCAACTAAAATAAATTAACGGAAAAAGTAAGACTTTTAATTATTTATATTTTAGATTATATACATTTGTGTAATAAGTAACATTACATCTCTTTATCACGTTAATTCACAGAGAGTTGTTTTTGTTTTTTATTAAAAATGCTCTATAACCTAAATCTATTAAGAGTTAATAGTAATGAAAAAAAGACTAATCAGCATCTTGGCTGTATTTACTGTTATTGGATTTTTGTCCATATCCTGTGATAAAAATAATAAAGTGATTCAAAAGACAGTCGCTACCACTCCCCTCTCCCAATCAGAACCTCTAAATATGGATGGACGTTACATCTTATTTACTTATAGTACTAATTCTGAAGTTGAAAGTAAACTTCCAGATGCAATAGTTGCTGTATCGACTGCCATGAACTATGAAATTTCTTCTACTGAAGGGCCAGCTCATATTTCTTCAAAGATTGAATTTATAAATGGCCAGGGTGTATTATCAGAATATAAATTTTTGGATTCAAAAGACAAAGTTTTATCATGGTATAAGTTTGATACTACTACAAGAGCTTATGTAAATATGCCACTTTCCGGGCAACCTGTAGAACCTACAATAGCTTGTCCTGCAGGATTTACCTATCTTGGAACGTGTAACTATACTAAGAGCCCTGGAAGTTGTGCAGCCGTTTCATCTGTTGGATATGCAATGTCGGCATTGGAAAATAATAAGACTCCTACTATTGCAATTGTAAACGGGATAAATGATGTGAAAATTTGCGGTAAAAAATCGTAATAAATTCAAGATTAGAATTTGAAGCTGGCTCTTGTAGTCAGCTTTTTTATTATAATTATATCAGTATATTTATAATCAATAATTCCCATACTATTAAGAATGCATGTAAAACACATCACTCCTTTTAACATACTATCAAACATGAAAACAATCATTATCATCTTACTTCTCACATTTAATCTTAATGTCCTGGCTCAGGAACCGCCATGTCGTATCGGTTACCCATACACAGCAATGGCTGCTACAGAAGAAGAATTTTTAAGGGATTATGAAATCAGTACTGCTGTATATGGAATAATTAAGAGTGAGTATTCGGAAACGCCATATTCAAACATCTCAACTTATAAACAACGTGCGACTTCAGTTCTTACTGTTTTTGGATTGGGACAAGGCGACATAATTGCCCTATTTATAAAAAACAAAAAAACGGATAAAAAAATGGCACTCTATCTGAAGGTTGCTCATGATACGGGGATTTCAGAAAAAATAGAATTAGATAATATGGCCTTCTATGAAGGTAGCTTTTTTTATGATATGAATGATTTAAAAGAAGAATACGATCCTAATTCCAGTATCACAAAATACATAAATCCTTTTCCGTTATCTTATATAGAGAAACATAAGATTTCGTCTAAGAAAATAAACAAAATGTTGCGGCAACAGGGTTCTAAACAATAAAAGATATTATTAATTCAATTCTTTAAATATATCAACGATTATTAAGTAACTATAAAATTTAACATTAGATGTGGTTTTCCCGTATCCAACAACAAAACTCTATCCTTAGATTCGTATAATAAAATAACGGAGATCATGAAAGATAAGGAGATGTTCATTAAATTTAAATAAAGCTAAAGGCATCAGGATTGGTTATCACGTATACAGGACACAACAGAAAGAATTTGTATCCGCATACATTCCGGGATTCGATATTGCTTTTTCCTCAGCCTCAAAAGAGATCTCGAAAGAAAGGGCGGCTAAGATGATTAACTATTTCTTCGATTATTATATACAGGAGCAGACTTGGACTGAATTTATGTTGGAAATACATAAATTGGGATTTAGGTCGGAAATGCATCGTTATCAGATGAAAAAGATGTTCAATAAAAGACCTGTTAATGTTACTTTTTCAGTGGATAATAACATAGTGAAAATAAGTAATATCTTTTCGAATTCTGATGATGTTGTTTCTGAAATGAATCATATGGAATTGGGCTACTAGTATAATTTAAATAAACAGGTATTAACGGCGATGATCGCCGCTAATATGATATTTTATAAATAAAAATATTTATATTATCTTTACATTGCGGCGATAAACGCCGCAGTAATAATAAACATTAAATTATGTCAATAAATGTAATCCGTAGAAGAGAGTTATATAGACTTATGCCAGAAGGTGTCATTACTACCCGAAAATGGCTTATGGATAATAGTTTAAGTAGGCATGCTATTGATAATTTAGTAAAAAGTGGCCAATTAGAATCTATAAGTAAAGGTGTTTATGTAAGAAATACTGATAAAATATCTTGGCAATCGATTGCTTATACACTACAAACTATATTGAATACAGATTTAGTTATAGGTGGGTTAACAGCTCTTGAAATACAAGGTCTGTCACATTATCTGTCCTTTTCGGATAGAAAAATAATTCATTTATATGGTGATGATGGTCTACCGGAATGGAGTATGAATTTAGTTCCAAACGTAACTTTTGTTAGGCATACTGCGGCGAGTTTGATTGGGAAAAATTCGAACGATAATTCTATAGAATTAAAAAGTAACGATCTATTGCATTCTTTTACCTTGGAAAGAGATTGGGATAGCGATGGCGGGAAACTAATAATCTCTTCTCCTGAAAGAGCCTATCTTGAAGTACTTTTAGATGTTCCGCAAAAAGTAACGTTTGAGCATGCAGACCAACTCATGCAAGGAATGACAACATTGTCACCACGCAGTCTTCAGAAGCTATTAGAATTATGTCAAAATGTAAAAGTCAAACGGCTTTTCTTCTGGTTAGCTGACCGCTATAATTATGTTTGGTTGAATAAGATTAATCGGGAAAGTATCTCATTAGGAACTGGAAACCGAATGCTACTAAAAGGAGGAAAATTAGATAACAAGTATAAAATAAGCGTCCCGGAATGGCTATAAACCTAAATAGTATATACAGAAAGCAGGTACAGCTTCTAGTCCGTATACTGCCATTAGTAGATACTGAAAAATGCTTTGCGCTTAAGGGAGGTACTGCCATTAATTTATTCTAT
>Ga0247742_10003300_pt1 | contig 10217 bp, 12 predicted proteins | sample UWRJL208509C2_FD_180944 | JGI IMG/M metagenome (GOLD analysis project Ga0247742, IMG submission 180944) | Plant litter microbial communities from Arlington Agricultural Research Station in Wisconsin, United States - UWRJ-L208-509C-2 | ecosystem: Environmental > Terrestrial > Plant litter >... | reverse complement strand
GCTATGTCTGCCATGATGGTTCTCCTCAATAAATGAGCTTATATCTGGACTTGGCCGCCATCCACGAACAATTCGACACCGTTGACAAACGAGGCGTCATCTGAGGCAAGAAAGAGGACAGCCTTAGCGATCTCTTCCGGCTTGCCGATGCGGCCGGCCGGAATGAGGCTGGCGAGGTAGGTCTTGGTATTCTCGGCACTCTCGCCATCACCGAAGAGTTCATTGAGGCCAGCGGTGTCGGTAACGCCGGGGCTGACGGCATTGACGCGGATGTGGCGATCCTTGAGGTCGAGAATCCAGTTGCGGGCAAAGTTGCGCACCGCTGCCTTGGTCGCCGAATAGACGCTGAAGGCAGGCGTGCCGGAAATACTGGTTGTCGATGAAGTGAGGACGATCGAAGCGCCGTCGCGCAACAGCGGTAGGGCTTTCTGGATGGTGAACAGCGTGCCTTTCACATTTGTAGCGAATGTCTTTTCGTAGTGTTCTTCGGTGATTGCGCCAAGCGGTATCATTTCTCCTCCGCCCGCATTGGCGAAGACTACGTCGATCTGCGCATGCTTCTGCTGAACAGCATCGTAAAGACGGTCGATGTCGACGAGCTTGCTCATGTCCGCCTGCACGCCGGTCACCCGGCCGCCTATCTCCTTCACGGCGGCGTCGAGTTGTTCTTGACGCCGGCCTGTAATGAACACCGAGGCGCCTTCGGTCGAGAATGCCTTTGCGGTGGCAAGACCGATGCCGCTAGTGCCGCCCGTAACGATAACAACTTTGTTTTCGAATTTCCTGGTCATTGTCTTTCTCCTTGATGACGGCCCGTTGCCGTTAGAGAAGAACATGACATCAGAACGCTGGTGCATATAGGCGGCAATAATGTTACTTAGCGTTCTATATGGAGAACGATGATGCGGTCTGATCTGAATGATTTGGTATACTTTGCGGAAGTCGTGGCTCACGGGGGCTTTGCGGCAGCAGGCCGGGCTTTGCGCGAGCCCAAGTCAAAGCTGAGCCGCCGCATCGCCGGATTGGAGGCGCGGCTTGGCGTCCGATTGATCGAACGTTCAAGCCGTCGGTTCCGGGTGACCGATGTTGGCCAGTCCTTCTACGAGCGCTGCAAGGCGATGCTTGCCGAAGCCGAACGTGCTGAAGCACTTGTCGCGGAGGCGCAATCCGAGCCTCACGGTCTGATCCGCATGAGTTGCCCAACCGGGCTGGTTGAGCCAATTTCCGATCTCGTCACCCAATTTCTGGCACAACATCCGAAAGTGCGCCTGCAACTTGTCGCAATCGATCGTGCCGTCGACTTGATAGAGGAACGGATAGACGTGGCGCTGCGTGTCAGAACCACGCTTGATGGTGACGCATCCCTTACGATGCGCTCGATGGGGAATTCGATCCGTATCCTTGTTGCCAGTCCGCAGATAGCCAGCCGTATCGGCAGTGTTGATGACCTTGCGGCGCAACCGACGCTATCGACGACGGACGATCAGGCTGACGTCAATTGGTTTCTCGAAACAGATGACGGCAAGACGTACACGCTACACCACGAGCCGAGGATTGGTTGCGCGGATTTCGCAGCGGTCAGGACGGCAGCCCTTGCAGGACTAGGTGTAGCGCTGCTTCCCGACCATACATGCAGGCAGGCACTGGAAGACGGAACACTCGTTCGCGTACTGCCTGCATGGCGTGGCATGAAAGGTTTGGTGCATCTCGTCTTTACGACACGCCGCGGCCTACCTCCGGCGGTACGCAAGTTCATCGACAGCTTGGCCGCCGGCTTTCCGAGAGATGCATTGGCTCGGTGACTGAGCAGCCGCAACCATCTCGCTTACGTCAGCTAGCATCGTCCAGACTACGACATGATTGCACCCTTAGACCACCTCACAAGGTCGGCAGGTCACATCGACAAACGGGCACTTGTCAGAAATCACGCATACCAGTCAGCGCAATCGCTTGAGGTACCGCAATCCGCACATCCGTAAGACGCTTGATGGCATCCGCTTCGGCCGCGACCATCTCCGGAACGCTGTCACTCGAGCGTATTCCAGCCGCCTGCGGCATCTATCACGCAAACTGGCGCACCCATCTCTGTCAGTCGCTACATATTGCCGTTCTTTCACGCGTCACAATCTTCGCTGGCGGTGACGCAGTCGCCTGTTCAGCGAGTTCGCGTCGACATCTCTCTAGCGACTGGAGTAACGACGCGGCATCCTGAACAACCTCGGAGAATGTTGCGTCATCGGCATCGGCCAGTCTCGCGGTGAGTGACTGAATCTCGGCGATCAGTTCCACTATCGGCGGAGGAGACTGGTCCGGAGAGCGAAATGCAGCGATTTCGAGTATTTCCGTCAGGCTCCCAACAATACGATTGACCACTTGCCGTCGGCGCTGCCGCAGGTCTGCCGTTGCCTCGTCGAACTGAGCGGATGAAAATTCTTCAATGGATCCGGACATCTACACTGCTCTAAACAAAGTCAAACCGCGCATGCTATGCGTAGGTCCGAAACTGAAGGCCGGAACGCTCAATACCAAGGACCCGGCACGGCGCCCCAATGGACAAGTTCGTAATCCTGTAGAGTACGGCCATCCGCACTGTTGTCGGTGTCCGAGACCAGCTTATCATCCGTTGGCTGCCCGTCGTTCGTCGCAGCCGAATGTGAGAAAAATCGTATGAGACTTACCGCAACGCGGCCTATCGTTTCCCACATATGTCGGCTCCCAAGATGTTGAATGGTGTCTGAGCGTCAGGGAACGAGCGAGTGCCGACGAGCATTCGCAAGCAAGGTCTGGGCTGGTGCTAGAGGCCCATAAAGCATCAGCAGGCGGTTCTGTTCCGTGGCGTTCAAACGATATCGCCGCGCAAAATCAAAGACATTCCAGAACTCTTCCAATGCGGACGGTGAATTGGTCATGTTTGCCTCCTTTCAGGCTCTGCGATCGATCAAAAACGAAGCAGGACCGATGTCCGATAATATTCCCTACAATTATTGTGGACTAAAGAAATGAAACTCTCCGCGAAGGAAACCCGAGGAAAAATTCGTCCATGATCGGCTTTGATATCATTGGCTTCATTGAACCCAACTCAACGGCTCAGCGATCATGCGCTACGCACTCACAGCGGTTGGCCGCTTCGGTGTTTGCACGCCTGGAGGTTCTGTCGATGTCAGAGTGTCCGGTCGCCAATCGGCTGAAAAGATTTTTCCTGCCATCGGTCAAATTTGGATCGAACGCATATCGGCTCTTCAGCAGTGACCTCGTAAATATAAAGCGACAATCAAGGGAGAGCAGGATTGCCCGGATATTTCGCAAGCCTGAGTGATCTATCCTCGCGGCCGGAGGAGCCAACGCAAGTCCTCGATCTTTGGAGCACGCTGTGCGACGAGGCAGTCAATGCCTGCTCAAAGGATACCGCGCTAACGCGGGCAATGAATTCCGCCGTCTTGTATCACGGAAGCTTTGCCCAGGCGCTTGCGCAGCGGATTGCCGTGAAACTCGCCAACCACGATCTCGATCAGGAGGAAATCCTGTCGGTCGTTGCGTCAGCCTTCGTGAGCACCCCTGAGATCGTCTCCTACGCCGCAGCCGACCTCGCAGCCATCACCGAGCGAGATCCGTCCAATACGGAAGTGCTGACGCCATTTCTGTACTTCAAGGGATTTGTTGCCCTACAGGGACATCGGGTCGCGCATTGGCTCTGGCAGCACGACCGACTTCATCTCGCCCGGCATATCCAGAGCCGTCTTTCGGAGGTGTTCGGGGTCGACATTCATCCGGCCGCACGACTGGGACAGCGGATCATGCTTGATCACGGCAGCGGCCTTGTCATCGGCGAAACGGCGGTCGTCGAGGACGACGTCTCGATTTTGCAGAATGTAACCTTGGGCGGCACGGGCAAGGAGCGTGGGGATCGACACCCGAAAATACGCCGTGGTGCGCTCATCGGAGCAGGCGCGAAGATTCTCGGCAACATCGAGGTCGGCGTCGGAGCCAAGATAGGGGCCGGCAGCGTGGTGGTAAAATCCGTACCGTCTTACACGTCGGTGGCGGGAGTGCCTGCCAAGGCGGTGGGCGTTCGCCATTCGAACCTTCCGGGGGTGACGATGGATCAGATTGTTTCCGAGCCGGAATACATGATCTGATCCATCCTCGATGCTCGACGACGCAACCCGCGCGGAGGAAATCAGGCAGAGGCTCTGCAATACTCTATAAAACTAGTAGAATTTTATGCTGGCCATTTGCACTGACACCGAAGGCTTTTTCATCCGCCACCGGTAAACAGGATCGCCGTACTTGGCTTTCATTTTGGTCATTTGAAAGAATGTGAGTGTCCGAGGTTCGCCTCAATTAGCACGACGGGAAACACCACAATGAACAAGAACAAGTCCACGAAACTGAACCTCACGCGGCGGGCCAGCCTTGGCGCCATCGCTATATCTGCCGCAGCCATCGCGATCTTCGCAGCGCCGCTTCCATCCTTCGCCGAAGACAAGCCTATCAAGGTTGGCATTATCAGTGGCGAAGATGAAGACGTCTGGCGTGTTGTCGTCGAGCAAGCAGCAAAGAGCGGCCTTAAGATAGAAACAGTCGTGTTCAACGACTATACGCAGCCGAACGAAGCCCTTGAGCGCGGCGAAATCCAGGCCAACGCTTTCCAGCACCAGCCTTATCTCGACAACCAGATCAAGCAGAACGGCTACCATATCGTCAACGTCGGCTATACGGGCGTCTGGCCGATCGGGCTTTACAGCAAGAAAATCAAATCGATTGCCGACATTCCCGAAGGTGCCGCGATCGGCGTACCGAATGACCCGTCGAACGAAGGCCGTGCTCTGCGCGTGCTGCAAAACGAGGGCGTGATCAAGTTGAAGGAAGGCACCGGCATTCTGGCGACGCTCGCCGACGTGACCGAAAATCCTAAAAAGGTTCAGATCAAGGAGCTCGACGCCGGCGTCGTTGGTCGCGCCATAGACGATCTGGATGCCGCGGTCGTCAACACCGATTGGGCACTGAAGAGCGGGCTGTCGGCATCCGACCGTATCGCGCAGGAGCCGATTTCTGACAATCCTTATCGCAACTTCATCGCCGTCAAGGCCGACACCAAGGATGAGCCCTGGGTAAAGACGCTTGTCTCTGCTTATCAGAACGATGCCGTCAAGGCGGAGTTCGACAAGGTCTACAAGGGAACAGGTCTCAGCGCCTACTAAGCCACGGCCCGCGCCAAAAGGATGGCGTTCAAAACAAAGCGGTCCGGGCGCCACGCCTGGGCCGCTTTCAGCGTTCCCGAAGGGAAAGACAATGAATTCATTTGTTTCCGCGTCCGCGGTGACGGTATCAGCTGGGCAAAACGCTCAAGAGGTGGTCCGCCTTATCGATGTCCGACGGCAGTTCGGCAGCACTGCGGCGCTTGATGGTATATCGCTGACGGTCCCGAAAGGCGAAATCCTCGGCATTATCGGCCGCAGCGGAGCCGGAAAATCGACGCTGATACGCTGTCTCAACGGCCTCGAGCGTCCCGACAGCGGCGAGATCTACATTGAAGGCCACAGCATCGGGCGCCTTGACGAAAAGGCGTTGCAACCACTGCGCCGCCGCGTCGGCATGATTTTCCAGCACTTCAACCTGCTGTCAGCAAAAACAGTCGAAGACAACGTGGCGCTACCACTGAAAATTGCAGGTATCGGCAAGGTTGAGCGCCTTAGACGCGCGCACGAACTGCTCGATTTGGTCGGCCTTGCCGCAAAAGCACGATCCTATCCTTCGTCGTTATCAGGTGGACAAAAGCAACGCGTCGGCATTGCCCGTGCGCTCGCGGCCCGCCCTGCCCTGCTGCTCTCGGACGAGGCTACTTCAGCGCTCGATCCGGAAACGACGCGGTCGATTCTGGCGCTGCTGAAAGACATCAACCAGAAGCTCGGTCTCACCATCGTGCTTATTACGCACGAGATGGAAGTTGTGCGAAGTATTGCCGATCGCGTGGCCGTCATTGACGCGGGCCGCATTGTCGAGGAAGGCAAAGTCTGGTCTGTCTTCGCCAATCCACAGGCCACCATCACCCGTAGCTTGCTGTCCGGTATCCGTCCCAAACTACCCGACCATATAGCGGTGCGCCTGTCTCCGGCCACAGGCGCGGCTGCGATCCTCAGCGTTGACCTTGCGGGCCCGGAAGCACAAGGCAGTCTGTTCGCCGACCTATCCGCAGCACTGCCACACTCGTTCCGCCTGGTTCATGGCGGAATTGACCACATCCAGAACCAACCCGTCGCCCGGTTCTTCATCGCCGTTGGCGTCGGCGATGCGACACTGCAGGGCAAGGTTCAACACTTTCTGGAGGCGCGTGGAGCACGCGTGGAGGTACTTGGCTATGACACCGATCATGTTTGATCTTTTGCTGCGCTCCCTTTGGGAGACGATTATCATGACCGGTGCGTCCGGGCTGATCTCGCTGGTCTTCGGCTTGCCGCTCGGCCTCGCACTTGTGGTGACCAGCAAAGGCGGCTTGGCGCAGCACCGCTGGGTGAACAGCATTCTCGGCGCCATCGTCAACGGCTTCCGCGCCGTGCCGTTCATCATCCTGCTGGTCGCGCTTATCCCGCTCACCCGTCTGATCGTCGGCACGGCGCTCGGGACATGGGCAGCGATCGTGCCGCTGGCGATTGCCGCAACGCCCTATTATGCCCGCATCGCCGAAGTGTCGCTTCGCGAGGTCGACCGCGGGCTGATCGACGCCGTGCGCGCCATGGGCGGAAACCGTTGGACTGTCGTCCGGGAGGTACTGGTACCGGAGGCACTGCCGGGCATCGTCTCGGGTTTCACCGTGACGCTGGTGACATTGATCGGTGCTTCTGCAATGGCCGGCGCGATTGGCGCCGGTGGGCTCGGCGACCTTGCAATACGCTATGGATATCAAAGGTTTGAAACAGCCGTGATGGTTGCCGTCGTGGCTGTTTTGATCGTGCTGGTCTGCGGCATTCAGTGGTTTGGCGATCGCCTTGTAAATCGGCTAGACCACAGATAGCCGAAGCGCGCAACGGCTAGGCCCATCGCTCCTGATCGCGACCCTGATCCACCCAGCCAATACGCCGTGCAATCAGGGTGACAAAATCATCGAGGATCTGTCGATATTCGTCATCCTCGAACTCGTATGGCAGTTCGAGCCGGAATTCGTCGACCTCGGCAAGGATGGGGTCGGCCAGGAGACGCTCCACGATCTCTTCCGCCGTTCCGACGACATCCGGCGCGAATAGCGTCCGTCGCTCACCTTGTGGGCTGCGGGTTCGTTCGTTGCGACCGGCGGCGTATTCGCGATAGCGACGGCGCGTGGCGGATCCGGCGCCATCGAGCGGCACTATGACCCGACCGAGCGCCACCCGCCCCCTTCCCTTCGCTGCCTTCCGATAGGCTTGCAGTTGGCGCGCCTGGGCAACGAAGAAGTCGTCCGTATCTTCGCCTGATGTGACGTTACCGATCAGGAGATTGAAGCCGTTCGCGCCCGCCCAAGTCGCGGATCGCAAGGATCCGCCGCCGTACCAGATGCGATCGATCAATCCCCGCGCATAGGGCTGCAGCCGCGGGCGCTGTGGTCCGAAGGGCGTCTTGATCGTCGTGGTCTCGTCGCCGAGATGTTCGCCCCGCAGATTGCTCGTGAAACGCAGCACGCGATCATGGGTGAAATCGAGATTTTCCCATTCGCCGTCGAAGACCAGCGGCGCGATCAGTTCGGCGTGCAGCGGCCGACCGGCGCTGAGGCCTACATTGAGCCGTCCTCGAGACAAGACATCCACCATCGAAAGGTCCTCGGCCAGACGATACGGGCTCTCATAGCCGATCGGGATGACCGCGGTTCCAAGCTGGATACGGCTTGTCCGCTGTGTTGCCGCCGCCAGAAACGCGCTGGCCGATGAAATGCCCGGCTCAAGATGCCGCTGCCGGACCCAGGCGCTGTCGAAGCCAAGCGCTTCGCCACAGCCAAAGAGCTGTAGAGTCTGTTCAAGTCCCTGGACTGGGTTGCCATCGGAGTAGTTTCCAGGCGTCAGAAAGCCGATATGCTTGATAGCGGGACGCGCGCCGTTCATCTGCAGTGCCTCACGATTTCGGCAGGCCAGGTGGATTCGTCTCCGATTTCGGCAAGGCTTCCTCGCTCAATTGCCAACGCGCCAGGATTTTCGCGTAGTCGCCACTGGCGATCAACGTGTTCGTGGCAAGCGTCAGGGCATTCGCCAAGCCACTGCCCTTGCGCGTCGTGATGGCCACATCGGAGCGCTCCGGCCAACCGGCGCTTAGCGTTCCGACACGCTTGATATTCTTGTCACGGCTGGCGATGTAAACGAGTTGGGCGTTGGGTTGGACAATGACATCGGCGCGTCCCGAGGAAAGAGCAAGAAGGCTGGCTGCTTCGTCGTCGTAATATTGCAGTTCCAGCGGCTTCAGGCCCGCCGAGACGTTCTTGTCGTTCCATTTCAGAAGAATGCGCTCCTGGTTGGTTCCCGCTCCGACGATGATCCGCAACCCCGCGGCGTCTTTCGGCTCCTTGATCGATTGAACCGGGCTGTCGGCTTTGACGAAGAAGCCGTGCAGTCCTTGACGGTACGTGGAAAAATCGAACTTTTCCTTGCGCTGCTCGGTCACGCCGACATTGGAGATGACCGCATCGTATTTGCCAGACGACAGTCCGAGCGGCCAGTCGATCCAGGCGACCGGGACCAACTCGATCTTCAGCCCGAGCGTATCGGCGACGGCGATGGCATAGTCCGGATCCGCACCTACCACGGTCTGCGCGTCCGTTGCATAGGTCGCCAGAGGCGGACCGCCCGGGCTGACGGCGACCGTGAACGTTCCCGGCGTGACGAATTTGAATTGTGGCGGAATGGCAGCGATGGCAGCTTCATTTTTTTGCGCTCGAACCCTCTCAGTCTGTTGCGGACTGAGATCGAAATCTTCCGAGTAGGCCGGCTGAGCACCGGCAAGCGTGATGGCGGATAGGGCGGCTAGCAGAATTCGGAATGTCCAGCGCTTCATATGATCATCTCCGGATCGAAAGAAGGAAGCCGGCGCGATATTGCAGCGCCGGCAGGTTGCCTGTGATCAGGAACCGCTTTTCGGCAGGCCCGGAGGATTGGTCTGCGCCTTGGTGATCGCCTCAGGGCTGAGCTTCCAGGTCTCAAGCACCTTTTGATAAGCGCCGCTGGCGATCAGGTCGTTGAGAACATCGGTCAGTGGCTCCGCGAGACCGCTGCCCTTGCGCGTCGTCACCGCGATCTCCGCGGTGATCGGCCAACCGCCGCTGACCGTGCCGACCAGCTTGGTCTTGCCATTGATCGCGGCCGCATAAGCCTGGGTGGCGTTGACGCTGAACACCGCGTCGGCGCGGCCTGACTGGACGGCGAGATCCTTGACCGCATTGTCATCGTAATACTGGACGTCGATCGGTTTCAGACCGGCGGCAACATTCTGCCTGTCCCATTCCAGCAGAATCTTCTCCTGGTTGGTTCCGGCGTCGGTGATGATCTTCAACCCGGCAATATCCTTCGGCTCCTTCAGCGCGGCAATCTTGCTGTCCGCCTTGACGTAGAAACCGAGTTCATCCTTGCGATAGGTCGAGAAATCGAACTTCGCCTTGCGCTCTTCCGTGACAGTGACATTCGAGATCACGGCATCGAACTTGCCGGATACCAGCCCCAGTGGCCAATCCGCCCAGGCGACCTCCACCAGTTGCAGCTTGCGTCCGAGGCTGTCTGCGACCACCTGCGCCAGGTCGACATCATAGCCGATCACCGTCTTGGAATCGGATGCATAGTCATGCAGCGGCAGGTTTCCGCTCGTGCTGATGCCGATCGTCAGCACCCCATCCTCCACGAACTTGAAGGTCTTCGGCACTTCGGCGATGCGCTTGTCGTTCTTCTCGACCCTCAGGCGATTTGCCTGCTCAGGGCTGAGATCGAAGCCATCGGCCGCCAGGACTGGAGCCGCGGCCAGCGCCGCTGCTGTCAAGGCGCCCACCACAAAAAGCCTTGTTTTCCCGATAAAGTTCATTTCCCGTCTCCTTGTTTCATCCCTAAATTGCACTTACAGTCTCGGTGCCGCGATCGTCTGCGACACCGCATCTTGGAAGTCTTATCGATCAGAGGACCTTGGCGAGGAACTCGCGCGTGCGTTGGTGATCCGCGGCCGTGAAGATGCGCGCCGGCGGCCCGACCTCAATCACCTTGCCGGCATCCATGAAG
>Ga0247742_10003298_pt1 | contig 10224 bp, 7 predicted proteins | sample UWRJL208509C2_FD_180944 | JGI IMG/M metagenome (GOLD analysis project Ga0247742, IMG submission 180944) | Plant litter microbial communities from Arlington Agricultural Research Station in Wisconsin, United States - UWRJ-L208-509C-2 | ecosystem: Environmental > Terrestrial > Plant litter >... | reverse complement strand
TGAAGTACGAAATGATACACTGGAGTTTATGGAGACAGTACTAACAGAGATCTAAGGAAGAATACAAAGTAGAATAGATTATTGCGACGCATATGCTCTCAACGTCAGATAGCTCTGCGTACCGCTGATACTAGTAGCGAACCAATGTGGTTTTTGGGCAGGCGTGGTATCAGTGAAATATCGGCGGTAAATAACTTGGAATAATAATCGAGAACTGCGTCTCGCGTGGGTTTGATAACACGATCAAATGCCTAGATATACAACGACTCGGGCTGCATTTTTAACCCGACGGATAATATTTTCAGGACGGGATCAGGGGCGGGCGTGGTTTGCAGTAGCAATAGATGACAGTGTCGGCAATTGGGTGGTCGGAGTATGGTAAGGAGGGAATGCAATCTAGCCGTTGGTAAGGGGGAAATATCCAACAATGGCACACGAGGAGACGGGTGAAAAGAGAGGGAAAGGCAGGTTGGAATTGGATCAAGACTGAAAGCACTTTATTGGGAATTTATAGACGGAGCAAAAGACAACAAAGAACTAATATGTGAGCAAAAGGTTTGGTGCCAAGAGGCGCGAAAAGCAAAAGAAAGAGCGTAATTTAGGCAATGGAACAAATATGTGCAAGCGAAATGGGGAAGTACTGCCGTTGGCGGTCTAAAACGTAGTTGGTCGCTTCACGTAAATTCCGCGATCCAAGATGTGAGTTGAAGAGAGCCCGATATTGTATTGTCTACCGACTCCTCTGTCAATCTTCGGATGTTCATGGTGAGTCTACAGCTCTACACAAATTAATTTCAACAAGTCTGTCTCCTTTAAAGATTCGCTCAGTTTACTCACCGAAATCGAATTCATGGTAATATATATCCTGTTTATGGTCAATAACTCGAGATACATGAGCAATGAAAAGCTGAAAACCTACGGAAATAGGACATGAATAAGCTGATCCGTGTGTGGGGAAGACCCTCGTTGCATTCCCTCCACAATAGCCGCTCCGAGCAGTGCTACAGGAGATTAGAATTAGTCTTCCTCCTTAACATTTTACAAAGCACTTACTTGAGAAGGACGCAAATACCCAAAAACCATCCCGAACGACAAGTGATAGGAGAGGGATAGCCCGCCATTCGGACCTATGTTTTAGGTCCACATACTTATACAAGGTCAATGACCATATAAGAAGTTGTGAGAATATCTGAACTGCGCTATTGAGACCTACAAGTATCAGCAGGATATCCACTCAAATAAACAGGAAACATACGCTAGAACAACAAATGTTGGGGACATGTTGCCCACTTGGCATCCGGTTTGAAGAGTCTCGAAGTTTACGGATCTGATAGAAAGTGTACCTAGTACAGTAATAAAAACGCCCTGGATAATAAGCCCGACGCTGACCCACTTGGCCACGTTTTGACGTCTGTTGTAAAGCGCATGTACTGATGCAGTGGTAAGCAAACTCTATCTCTAGGATAACTAAGGCAGGGACGAAGACGTACATCGATAAACCAGAACAATCTCCAGACATAAGCGAATGGTCTGGCCTAATGCCAATTCTAACCATGCCCATATTCTACATTTATCCTGATCTTCAAAGGTGATAAAGGAGACTACGATCGAATTCGCACTGTGGGGTACGCAAGTACTTCGTTGAGAACACCGTCAGTAACTAATAAGAAACATACATCAGGGAAACTAGCCCCATATATCTTGAGGCAATGTATAGCAACCTTACGCGCAATTTAGTTTGTTTACTGGAAAGGGCACCCTAATCAGAAGTACTCTCCTCCGGCCTAGATTGAAGAGATGCTCACTTCCATATTGTTTGTACCTCAAAGTCGGATGTTATTAGCCAATCCCAAAGTGTGAGCATTAAGGTAGCGTCTAAACGAGCATCGGCTGTTGATCCACGCATATCGGGAAGATATCATGTCTCGTGCACTCACAAGCACAGCTACATACAAAGAATGATCCATTTGTGTCAGCAGCCAGGGAAAAGGAGGCGTCCATTACTGCGTGGATGTAGTGAGCTCGAGCACCCAGCTCTGGTGACGTAGGCAGAGGGCGGCTGTCAGACCTCTCAACGACCAATGGCTTCCAGTATAAGTAGACTCCTGGATAGTTCCCTGGGATCGGTGAACTAGTAAAAAAACACATGGGAACCTGTAATTGCTCTGGGCCCTGTGGATCCATGCGGACTCCTCATGGCGTTCCGCACCCTTGGTGGACCGCACTGCCTATGGGTAGGGATTGTGGAGGAATTAATTTAGGTTTACCATTGGCTAAAACACGGCTTGTGGGCCCTGGAAGGTATGGGCTATGAGGGGTTCCGACTGCTATTTCTTTTCGGTCTTACCTCTGGTCTGAAAGTTGAGCAGGACGCCTGGACAATGGCAACAATAACTTGAGTATGTGGAATTAACCACAGTAGAACTCACTAAGCAGGCGATCTTTACAGCATGTTGCTGCTATTTTTAAGAGTTCTTACGTAGTAAGACTTGTTCGTTTCAACGGTTGGGGCGACGAGCGTGGTAATTGTCGGAAAGTTGAAAAGTGCTTAATTAGGCCGATCAGGACGTTCAAGTTGACGCGCCGGCCTGATCAGGCCTGAACAGGGATCAAAGTCAGCCTAATCAGAGGCGCCCTGCCTAATTAGAGGGCTCAACCTGAATACTACCAGCTGTCATTTGTAGGGATTAGAGTACTCATTTTAGGTCATTTTCGATGTATAGGTCAAAATTTTCAATAGCTGAACGTCTATTATCTATCTAGGTACAGGTACTGCATAACCACTTCACTACAATTCCTCCTAACCTTTGAACGTCACTCACCCATCCTGATAACACCAAATCATGATGGTCGGTTGCTTGCTGACGATCGTAGCGGGCGACTTTGTTGGTGCTGCGCGTTATTACTGACGCAGCAGTGACTGCTGCGTCGTTCGTTGTCGTCGAGGTGATTGATTTGGCGACGATACTCAGCAGTGGTTGTTCGTGATGATGTGTTGGCTGATGGCGCTTATTGAGTTGTCGGTATTGTTCACGTTGGGTTGCCTCCATGGTCAGATTTGTCGCTAGGGAACTGTGGGTTTGTACAGTTGGTGTTGGTGGCTGAGTTTGCGGCGGGTGTCGGTTGTAATTTGCTAGTACACTGTGACAGTTGTGCTTAGCCACAAAACACCGTCATAGAGAAGGGTTTACTGCTTACCTGCGGTTCTTCTGAGCGAACGCGCCCATTGCAGACCCTACTCTCGGAGAGAGGTCGCTAGCAGCTCGTCCCGCGTGCTCGACAACCCTGTGGTATATGGGTACATTAGTGGTAGCTAGGTTGTTTACTTACTTCTCTTGCGCTTAACATCAGACAGGCACTGGAGAGAAGGCGAGGTAGTAGAAGCGAAGGTGGTGGTGAGAAGTAAAGAGTGACGAAGTCAAACAATGGGTGTTGACGGGTTCGTGTGGTTGTGCATGCAGACTTAGCCGAAATTTGTACTTTGAAGGTTCTGCGTGGTCGCGGCTTGCCGGCCTGAGTTGCCTCGCAGCCTGTTTAGGTGAAGGAGGTCCTGATTATTCCACGCCTGCCATGAGCATGGCAGCGTGTGCCTAAACGCACCTGAGAAGTGGCCTGATCAGGCAAATCAGCGCCCTGCTCAGGGAGCTGCCTGATTGCGGTTTCCGACATCACCATGACATCCTATATCCGCCAACCATAAGCATACTGCTATGTTGTGAATCATGTCCATTGGTAAAGTCCGTTCGGCGGCAGCATCTTGCATGGCTCATTATCAGTGATATTTTGTTGGAGGTGGGGGTAGCGTAGAAACAATATGCGCACCCATATGCATATAATATTGTCGCACTGTAAGGTACGGGTCCGAGCCTCATGTTTATCTTTCACGATTTCACAATATCACGCACGTTTACTGCTCGTGGCTGATTCGTGACGTCAAGCCACTCACTTTCGAGTATCACATCGCCTCGTTTCATCCTCGAGGTGATATCAACGAGTGGTAAGTCCCGTACGCACCTTATTAGTTAGTCGGTAGCTTACTTCATCTAATTCTGTTATGTAGTATAAGTAGATCGTAGTTTTGTAGATAGAAGGGCAGATTTTCGCACACGACTACTTCGAATACTCAACTCTCGCGCACTTCTAAGTTGTCTCGGAATTCTCTCGTTTCGCTGTGCTATTCTGTTTGTACGCCGTGTTCCGAGTTAGTAGGTTCCATTTAACAGAAAACACAGCGACTGTTTTATAAATTTAGTTTGCAGATCGAATATGCAACTTTCATGTTACTTACCTATCTTTGTGCCTCCCGGCCTGCCCGTTGGGTCTGATCATGCTACAACGTTGAATCGATTAATGAGTTCTCTGGGATGTTTCATCGTTCTCACATATTTGGCAGTGTGACGACCGTGTTTATCTGCCAATGCCCCCTCATTCCAACGCGGCGATGGAAGAATAGTCTGTTACGCAACTGTCTTGGAAAGAGTTTCATTATATGTGGCTTAACAGACTGATGTCTGCTTTTTGCCCTCCAGTAAAACTCAAATCTTGGACAATTGGATCGATACACTGACTACTTAGTACTGGAAACCCTGGGTATATACCAGTCTTCTCTCATACAACAGGACTTATCAAAGCAATAGGATCGCCAGAATGAATTCTAACCGGTAACCGGTCAATGTAACTTCGCGAAACCCTCAGATTCCCTTTGTCTTTACAGCTTCATCTTGATCCAAATCTTGGTGTCAAACTTATCGAAGTATCCAGTATCCTCGTTTCCATTTGCACAAACTGGATCTCCGCTTTCACACCTAACATATTCAAAATGTGGCTTCATTTCTTTCCAGTATAAAATCTGAGTAAGATTCTCAATACCTCTATTTCTCTCTTCCGTTGGGTACTGCAGGCTGATCGAATCTACTGTACCAGTTCGATCAATTCGGCCGTCACGCGCCGCACCTCGGGGTGGTTTGGACGAAATTGGTCGCAGGTCACAGGTCACAGCCAATTTGGCCAGCGTCAAAATGTGGTTCGTCAATTAGGTTAAAACAGGGTTCAAATTATCAAAAATCGCCTCCAGAGCACATTGCTTGAACCATTCTACATATTTGCAAGCTTAAATTTCATGGGAATTATCATTGTGTCGCCAGAAGCACCCAACGCTGTATAGCGTGTTTGGGCGACATTGCCTCTTCGCCCCAGCTCTTCAACATCCACATCTACTTCGACATCAGGTGCAACCTTTTTTGGTTAGAATTTCCTCTTTCACACATGTAGGGTCGTGGTCCTTCATGGGCGCGCCGCGCCACAAATCCTTGGACACTGGTCTGCCTGTATTGTGCCCCGGCATAGGTGGCCGAATGTTTCCTCTGGCCGAAATTTGACCTTGTCCCTTGTCCACCCTCGACTTGGCTGGGGTGAAATTTTCGGCCAGCGCGTCACAGGTCACACCCCCGGCCGAATTGATTGAAATGGTACAGTATACATGTATTCCAGTAAATATGCCGACTTCCCTTGCCTTCTCGGATGGCACCAGCCTTCACCCCCACGGGACGGAAGTCCTTTTTCACTGGTTCTCTCTCAATTTTCTGGGTTCATCGAATACCTTTTGAGTTTCAAGTTTTGGATGTGGGCTAAGAATGCTGTCGTGGAGCTTCGAACTGTGGGCACGGATGACGTCTGATGGAAGTCTGTCACCAACGCATATTCAGATAGTACCTCCAGCTCAGGCCCACAGACACACTTGAACGCAGCTCGATCCCGCCATGGCTCGTCATACTCTCGCGGATGGCTACGTCTACCTGCAGGTGTGAATCTGTCCTGTTTGGAAACGGTCCAGGGAGGGCAACACCATTCAATTCCGCCAAATTTGAATCCAAGATACGCTCTAACTCGAGCCCGGATGCTGGCAGCGGAGGAAAGTCGAAGCATTGTGACCAAACTATTCAACTGACGGTCCCTCTTTTGGAGACGCCTCTACTGGGTATCTCGACTACGCCTTGGTCTTCGCTTACAGCATCGATGGTACTGCTGTAGTAGTCACGGCTGGGACTAGTTTTGTGTATGTACCTGACATGTGGTCGACAGATTATCATGCTTGTCTAATATTTTCGCTCTCATATCTTTGGTGTACTTATCGTAGCTCTAGTACTACTGCAACAACAACTATGTATTTGAGCTGCCTTCAGGAACTTGGTGAAGTAGAATGAGAATTGCATTTGTGCAGCACGGGAAAAAGAAGTATGACCACCGTGAAAAAAAAGGAATTTGGCAGTATAATGAATTGGTATAACTGCGTATGCTGATTGGTGTACAGGAGATTAAATCAATGGAGACTTCGTTGCGAACTCAAGAATGCCTAGCATTCCTTCCCTATCCTCATGGTTCTTGATGCTGCGTGCCACGATTTCACGCAGAAGTGGCGCGTCCACAAGGCGATGGGCAACATCATTTCCCTGCCTGCGAATGGATGAATCTCTCTGTGTGAGAAGACGTATTGCGTCGGTGTTGTCCAAGAGGTTCTGCATATAATCTGGAGTCGGGGTTTCCTGTGCAGTCAGAAGCTCGTAGGCCGCATCGAAACGTTCCTTGTCCGTCCGCAACCGCCCCTCCTTGCCGTTCAAGCTGATTCGCCAGATTAGAGATGGTGTTGAGACCTCATTTGCTGCAGATAGTTGCGCAAATTGGGCGAGTTTTGCCTGCCCCTTGTCAAGTAACGTCCGGAGGCGTATCCTGTCAAGCAGTATGGGGTCCTGTGTAATATCATTTCACCACTCAGCAACAATCAAGGCAATACACAGTAATAAAACATACCTGGGTCAATACCCACCCCTCCAGATCTTCTGCTCGCTCAATTATCTCACCAAACTGCTCACAGTGTCGGTGGCTCTCCACAGTTAACTGTCTGGCGAGCTCTGCGTTTCTTTCCTCCAGTCCCCTCATCTCTACACGTGCTCCTTCAAACGCCCTCTCTCGGTCTTCACGCTCTTCTTGTAATGCCTTCTCCATTGCCTTCTCTCGATCTTTGCGCTCTGCCTGTAATGCATTCTCCATTGCCGTCTCCTGATGTTCACGTTTAGTGCGCTCTGTCTTCAAGAGCTTCTCGAGCTCCTCGAGCTTAAGTAGTACGGCCTAGAGGTCAGGTGTACGGTCAGAGATTCGTCGGGCCGTTTCACTCCAGGGGGATACGTACCGAAGGGCTGAGATCAGTAGCATTTGAGCCAGTAGCTCTACCAACCAAATCAACACCACGAGCTACCAAATCATCGAGTCAGCACTACCTCAGCACTTTCAACACCCTAGCTTACCCGCAGCGTGGCTCACATTCACCTCAGATCGTTTCTTTCTCTTTCTCTTCTCTGCTTTCGCTTTTGACTGGCCTTTAGAGCGAGAAAACAATTTAGGACCTATATCGAATTAGGGCCAGAAGGAAGGACGTACCTGCTTCCTGCAATAGGTCAAAAGTTGCAACTTTGCTTTTCAATTCTGCCTCTGCCGTTACGGCCCTCGTTTCCAACTGGGAACTGAGTTCAACTTGCTCAGTATAGAGGCCAGCCAAATGAAACATAGGGTGTGTAGGGTTAACCTCGACTAAGCAGAAGCCTTTTTTACCGCTGAACATGTCTTTAACTGGAGTGTTGGTGGCAGCAGGCGCTCCGACTGTTGTGGTGACAGTGGCTAATCAAATCGTCAGCGTTCCCTCGTGACACCGTGAGCGATTGTCACACCATCAATGGAAGGGCGTTCTGGATTAAAGGGTATTAAACCAGTACATGCAGAGCGAATGGCGGCTATTGGGTATCGATAGCGAGTTCCCACCACGGCTGCATACTCATCCAGAATCTCCGCTTCAGTCGCGTTCTCATCAACGTTGCTGAGCACTATGTTCTCTATATGTGGATGAAGTTGGACAACAAGGCGGCGCAGTTCTATAGGCTCCATGGTAAACTTCTGAGGAGGCAAAGGTGGGGATTGTTAACGGCAATGTTTTTTGCCGCCCTAGTGCGTATAAGTATTATGCTGTTATCGATTGCCACGCGCTGTTAATCAGCCATCAGTAGCCCCGAGTTCTGGCCGTAGTGTTGCGGCCCCACTTTGTGCGGCCTGCCGGGTGCAATAGCTAGCCTATTTCAAAGTGCTCACACTGTCAACTCGAGTGGGGCACATGCACGTTAATACTTACAGCCGTCAATGGAGTATTTAATATATAAATAGGATGCGATGGTCGAGTAGGATAGTTGATCAGTATCGCTCTACAGTCATCGACACGACTATGAGCCAGTTGGTAGAGAACAAGACCAAGGAGTTGGGTATGATATGCCTCTATGGATTCGGCGAATCTGGAGAATCTGCCATCTCGCAAGCACCTTCCCAACCAAACTCTCTTCGTATTTCTTCGCCAAAGGAATCCCTGGCCTGAACACTGAAGAGTGTTGGGTCCGTTGACAGGCAAGAGGACGCCTTCGGTCTGAGGTCCGCTAGCTGACTAGCCTAAAATTGTGTCCGAATTCGACCGCCTCGAGATCTAGGGCTGGGTGGTGAGACTGAGTGCCGTATATGTACCTGTGTGGTGAGGATTTTTGGCGAGGAATTCAGCCTAGCACACTGTTACTTAGCGATGCTGAGGTTGGACGCTCGCTAGGATGGATAGACCGAGGCCACCAACGGCTTCCACGAGCACGACCGGCGTAAATCGGCGAACGAGAGACAACAGCTGCTGAACGCGGCTGCGATCGGCATGTTTCTCCTCTTCATGTCAGGTCTTTCTCCCCTCTCCCCCAAACCAACGACTCCCGAACCGACGATCTCCTCCCGTGGGCATCAACGGCCGATCAGCGCTGAACTTGAGCACCAGATCCGACCAGAGGAGTATCTAACGACGGCCAGTTCAAAGCTTGGGCTTGAATTTCCTGAGGCTAGGGGCACAGCAAAGGCCGAGCGCGGTGTGATGTGGCAGGCATGTAGTCAGAATCGGATCAAGGACGCGGTAGAAACGCAGAGGTGGACAACGGACAGTGGGATTGCGGATTTCAGAGCTCAAGCTCAGCCAGTAACAAAATGCCAGAGCGAAATCCAGCCTCAGCGCCACCAACGGTGGCAGAGGAGGACGAAGTACGAGAACTCCAAGCTGCAGGATGCGGGCTGAGAAGAGTCGTAGGGCCAGGCCTCTTGCTCTCTGGTGGCGTTCGTTGCTGGAACAGTGAACGCTCGTGCCTACTGGTGTGAGTTAGCACAGAGCACAAGGCGGGTAGACGTAGAGCACGGCTACGGACGGCCCGCAATTCCAGATGAGTTTTATTTTCTTACGGGATAAGTTGAAGCTGAGCAGCTAGTGAGCGAGTGAGGATTTCCCGAGCGCACTGGTTGACGGCGAGAAGAAAGATGCGACGCCTCACTCGCTGACTCAGCACGCAGACTACTATCACGCGCGCTGGGTTTCAAACGGCTGTAGAGATTCAAAATCCCGTTTTATGGCGTATCACAGTAGTTTTTCGCGCTTCTTTTTGGATATTATTATTTCAATAACCCTAGTGGGTACGAATATCCAAAAAAACTGGAGAGAGAAAGAGAAATTATTGCAGAATTCGGTATATTGTATGCGTGACTGCATCAATTCTGATTTGAATGTCAGTTTCAGAGCTCCGTACCGATCCAGATGAGATAAAACTTGGTAAATATGTGTATTAATTGTAAAATACCTCAATCGTAAAATATCAGATGTTGAAATCGAAAACTGCGTGCTTGAGACATGTTATACGCCTCAAAGTGACACCGATTGTTCGAACATTGATGCTGTGCGAGCGGAGCTTAAATTAGACAGGTGCGCAAGCGCGCCAGTGACTTCAACCACCCGGTTGTTGAACGACACCTCCTCAACGCACTCGATTTACTAGAGAGTGGCCTGCCCCGCATTAGAATAGTAGCCACTTGTTGCATATTGTATTATATTTTTATAGCGCTGCTATAGTCATAGATAGTTTACATGAAGTAATACTTGTTAATTACTACTCTACACGATGTCACATACAAATCATACGTTTGAAATTTGCGTTCTTTCTGATGTTCAGAGGTGCAATTACATCCAGGCACGTTGACACGACATCACGAGTGCGACGCTGTTCAGTGTTGATGCCGAGCGGAGCTCAAAACGGCAATGTGACCTTGCGTTACTTTGCGTTTGAAACTCCCCGATTTTTAGACTCTCGAGAGCGGAATTGCTCCGCCTTCGTT
>Ga0247742_10003296_pt1 | contig 10226 bp, 13 predicted proteins | sample UWRJL208509C2_FD_180944 | JGI IMG/M metagenome (GOLD analysis project Ga0247742, IMG submission 180944) | Plant litter microbial communities from Arlington Agricultural Research Station in Wisconsin, United States - UWRJ-L208-509C-2 | ecosystem: Environmental > Terrestrial > Plant litter >... | reverse complement strand
TGCTGGCGCAGGTCATGAAGGGTTAATCACCCCTGTGGGAGCGAGCCTGCTCGCGATAGCGCCGTGTCAGCCAACCTATGCTTTGACTGATTCGACGTCATCGCGAGCAGGCTCGCTCCCACATGGCGTGTGCGGCTTTGAAGCAATCATCCGCGCTTGTAGACAATTTCCTTGGTGCCGCTCTCACAGGTCCCGACGACTTTTCCGTCGGACGCAGTGCCTTTATCGACAATTTCCAGTGAGTAGTTCGACGCGCCTTTGGCATCGATCTTGGCGGCAATTTCCGCTTTCAGCTCTTCGCATGGTTTGCCGTCAGCCCAGGCGGCGCCTGCAAGGCTCAACAATCCTACTGCCAACATAAACTTGTTCATCGGTCGCACTCCCTGGTCGGATCAAAGGGAGCATCCAGCCATCGGCCGGATGCACACATATAGCGCTTTGCCATTCCCTATGGCACTCGGCCAGCGCGCAAGTTCAGAAGACTCGCAAAAACTCAGCTGCTGGCAATCCGGAATCCCACTTTGAGCGTCACCTGGAAGTGTGCGGCCTTGCCGTCCTTGATGTGACCTCGAGTCTCGGTCACTTCAAACCACTCCAGGTGCTTGATGCTTTTGTTGGCCTCGGCCAGCGCATTGTTGATGGCATCCTCGATGCTGCTGGTGGATGAGCCGACAAGCTCGACTTTCTTGTAGGTGTGATGGTCTGTCATGGGCGTTCTCCTTGGGTGTGAAATACAGACTAGCAGTGATTTTCGTATTACTTCTGGCGGCCATTCCCACGAAGAAGTTCAGATTTACTGCACTTTCTCGAACCTGCGAAGTCCCAACCAACACACGCCACTCATCACCAATGCAGGAGAGCCACCATGGCCAACACCTCTTTACGTAAAGCCTCGTTGCAAAGCATGGAAGCCGAGATCGAGAGTCTGCTGAAGTCTTTGGAGAACCTCAAAGATGATGCCTCGGACGAGTCGCGTAAAACGCTCAAGGCCTTGAAAGCCAATGCCGAAAGCGCGCTGAAGCATTCGCGTCACCTGCTCAGCGATGCCTATGAAGAAGTCAAAGTCAAAACCCGCGAAACCGGGATCGCCACTCGGGATTACGCCCAGGAGCACCCTTGGACCACCGCCGGTGTGGCGGTCGGGGCATTGGGCCTGCTGGCGGCTTACCTGCTGTGCAAGCGCGACTAATCCGTCTGGCGCAGCTCGGTTTTCAGCCACTGCGCCAGTTGCCTGGCGCGCCCGTCTGCGGCGCGCTTGGGTAACCACAACGCCAGTTGCGCCGGGGTTTCGCTGAACCCCCACGGCGCAACCAGGCGACCGGCCTTCAAGTCCTCGATCACCAACGGCTGCGGGGCAATCGCCACGCCAAGCCCGGCCACGGCGGCCTCCAGCAAGTAGTACAAATGCTCGAAACCCTGTCCGTACTTCAACGCATTCGCGTCGAGGCCGTTTTGTCGCGCCCAACTGGGCCAGGCTTGCGGGCGCGAGGTGGTGTGCAGCAGCGGTTCGTTCAGCAGGGCATCGGCTGGTGCCGTTTCGAGGCGTTCATACCCGCCAAACCGTGGGCTCATGACCGGACCGATGCGTTCGCTGGCGAGCTCATAGACCTGCATGTCGGCAGGCCAGGGCGGCTCGGCGAATACCAGCAAGGCGTCCAGGCCGGGGCGACGGGGGTCCAGATCACCTTCGCCGGCGGACAAATGCAGGCGCAGGTCCGGCAGGTCGGCATTCAACCGCCCCAGGCGTGGAATGAACCAGCGCGCCAGCAAGCTGCCCGAGCATCCGAGCACGAACGGCGCGTCGGCAGTGCTTTGGGTCAGCTCGGCACAGACCGTGCGCAAGCGTTCGAAGGCTTCGCCGCTGGCGTCCCGCAGACGCATCCCGGCATCTGTGAGTTTAAGGCCGCGGCCATCCTTGATGAACAGGCTTACGCCAAGGTGCTCCTCAAGGACTTTCAACTGTCGGCTTACCGCTCCGTGTGTCACGTGCAACTGTTCGGCGGCCTGACTGACGCTGTTCAGGCGGGCAGTGGCTTCGAAAGCACGCAGGGCGTTGAGCGGGGGAAGGTCGTGGCTCATGGGATCTGTGAGTTTTCCTGACAGGTTGCGGCGATCTTATCGGTTTTCAGCCGGGGGCGTCAGGGGTAGAGTGAAGCCACTTTCTGCAAAAGCACCACCTCACGCATTCAACCGGAGCGACCCATGACCCAGACTAATCTGCGCAACGGCCCCGACATCAACGGCCTGTTCGGCGCGTTCGGTGGCCGCTACGTCGCCGAAACCCTGATGCCGTTGATCCTCGATCTGGCCCGCGAATATGAAGCGGCCAAGGAAGATCCGGCGTTCAACAAGGAATTGGCCTACTTCCAGCGCGATTATGTCGGACGCCCGAGCCCGCTGTATTTCGCCGAACGCCTGACCGAGGCCTGCGGCGGCGCAAAGATTTACCTCAAGCGTGAGGAGCTGAACCACACCGGCGCGCACAAGATCAACAACTGCATCGGCCAGATCCTGCTGGCGCGACGCATGGGCAAGAAACGCATCATCGCCGAGACCGGTGCCGGCATGCACGGCGTCGCAACCGCCACCGTGGCTGCGCGATTTGGTCTGGAATGCGTGATTTACATGGGCACCACCGACATCGAGCGCCAGCAGGCCAACGTGTTCCGCATGAAACTGCTGGGCGCTACCGTCATCCCTGTGGTGGCCGGCACCGGCACCCTGAAAGACGCGATGAACGAAGCCTTGCGTGACTGGGTGACCAATGTCGACAGCACGTTCTACCTGATCGGCACGGTCGCAGGACCGCACCCTTACCCGGCGATGGTCCGTGACTTCCAGGCCGTCATCGGCAAGGAAACCCGCGACCAGTTGCAAGCCCAGGAAGGCCGCCTTCCGGACAGCCTGGTGGCGTGCATCGGCGGCGGTTCCAACGCCATGGGTCTGTTCCATCCGTTCCTCGACGACAAAAGCGTCGAGATCATTGGTGTCGAAGCGGCCGGTCACGGCATCGAAACCGGCAAGCACGCAGCCAGCCTGAACGGCGGCGTTCCGGGTGTACTGCACGGCAACCGCACCTTCCTGCTGCAGGACGATGACGGCCAGATCATTGACGCCCACTCGATTTCCGCCGGCCTCGACTATCCGGGCATCGGTCCGGAGCACGCCTGGTTGCACGACATTGGCCGCGTTCAATACACCTCGGTGACCGACGACGAAGCCCTCGATGCATTTCACAAATGCTGCCGCCTGGAAGGGATTATTCCTGCACTGGAAAGCGCCCATGCCCTGGCTGAAGTGTTCAAGCGCGCACCGACCCTGCCCAAAGATCACCTGATGGTGGTGAACCTGTCCGGCCGTGGCGACAAAGACATGCAAACCGTGATGCACCACATGGAACAATCCCAGCAGGAGAAACACTGATGAGCCGCCTGCAAACGCGTTTTGCCGAACTCAAGCAACAGAACCGCGCCGCCCTGGTGACTTTCGTCACCGCAGGGGACCCGAGCTACGACACCTCGTTGGCAATCCTCAAAGGCTTGCCGGCGGCAGGCGCCGACGTGATCGAGCTGGGCATGCCGTTCACCGATCCGATGGCCGATGGCCCGGCCATCCAGTTGGCGAATATTCGTGCGCTGGGCGCCAAGCAGAACCTGGTGAAAACCCTGCAAATGGTTCGTGAATTCCGCCAGGGCAACAGCGAAACGCCGCTGGTGCTGATGGGCTACTTCAACCCGATCCACATGTACGGCGTACCGCGTTTCATTGCCGATGCGAAAGAGGCTGGCGTGGATGGCCTGATCGTGGTCGACCTGCCGCCCGAGCATAACGGCGAGCTGTGCGACCCGGCCCAGGCTGCGGGCCTGGACTTCATACGTCTGACCACGCCAACCACTGACGATGCGCGCCTGCCGACCGTGCTGAACGGCAGCTCCGGCTTCGTCTACTACGTGTCTGTCGCCGGGGTGACCGGTGCTGGCGCGGCGACGCTGGAGCACGTCGAAGAAGCGGTAGCGCGCCTGCGTCGCCACACCGATCTGCCGATCAGCATCGGCTTCGGTATCCGTACACCGGAGCAGGCGGCGTCCATCGCACGTCTGGCCGACGGTGTGGTGGTGGGGTCGGCGCTGATCGATCATATCGCCAACGCGAGCACCCCGGATCAGGCCATCGACGGTGTACTCAGCCTGTGCGCAGCGCTGGCTGATGGCGTACGTAAGGCCCGGGTCAGCTGAAGGTAAAGTTCCTGATACAGAGGAATTAGAGCCTCGCAGCGCAGACTAAACAGCAAGATCGAGGGCTTCAGGACTACGTTCTGAAGCCCTTTTTGCTGTATGCGCAGTGAGGAAAGACCTGATGAAAATGCCGAAACGTCTGATAGCCAGCCTTGGCGTACTGCTGCTTGGCGCCGCGCCGTTGCTGCACGCCAACGCCGACCCGCGCGACGATCATGACCGTGGTGGTCAGCAACAAGGCCATTACGACAATCGCGGCGATGACCATCGCGGTCCGCAGGACAATCATCGTGGCGGCCCGCCGCCCCGCGATTTCGGCCCGGTGCGCCAGACGATCCGCGATAACCATGGCTATTTCGTGCGCGGCGCGCCGCCGCCTCCTGGCCTTCACCTGGAGCGTGGTCGGCCGCTGCCGCCTGGTTACTACGGCGAACGCCTGGACAATCGTGCACTGAGTCGGCTGCCGTATTACAGCGGGTACGAGTGGCGCCGTGCTGGCAGCGACATTGTGCTGATCGCGGTGGGCAGCGGCATCGTCTATGAAATTCTCGAAGGGGTGCTGTGAGTTAAACGGACCGGCGGGCCCAAGGCTTCGCGGTGTTCAGCCGCGAAGCCTTTTTCATGGCAATTCCAATCCGCCCGAGGCTTTGTGCAGTTTGCGCAAATGCTCGCCCACCTGCTTCAGGTTGGCTTCGTTGGCGGCCATCTCGGCGGCACGGCCGGGTTCGAGCAACGCCCTGACTTCCTTGTCCAGATCACCGGTCAGCAGTTGCAGCTGTTTCTGCCGCAGGCTGCTTTCCGACTCCAGGCGCTGCCATTCGTTGGGTTGTGGCAGGCCATAGCCGCCGGTGCCCAGCAGCTCGGCCGGACGGCTGAGGAAGCCGCTGTTGGCGAGAATCTGCTGCAAGGTCGCGTTGGCCTTGTCCATGCCGCCGTTTTTCAATTCTCGAGCGCCGAGGTAGCGTTGTTTCACTTCGTCCTGGGCCAGTACCAGTTGCTGGCGGAAGGCGGCCTGTTCCAGCAACAGCAAGGCCGCGCTGGTGCGCAGGTCGGCTTGTTCGATCCACGGGCGGCGCTCTTCAGCCTTCAGGGACAGCCAGTCCTCGACCTTGTCCTGTTTGATCGGCAGGTGCTTTTTCAGCACCTCGAACATGGCCTGATAGCGGTCGCGGAATGAGTCGAAGCGGTAGCCCAGGCGCAGGGCTTCGCGGGGATCGTCGAGCACGCTGGTGTCGGCCAGCCCGCGACCCTTGAGCACTTCCAGCAAACCGTTGGGCATGATGTTGTCGAGCCCGACCAGCTTGGCGTTGTTGCTGCCGCTGCGCAGCAACTTCAGGCCTTCCACTGCACAGTTGTTGGACAGGAAGAAATAGTTGCCGTCGTAGCTCCAGTGCATTTCCGCAGCGTGCTCCACCACGCCTTCGATCTCCTCGCGCGACAGGTTCAGCGGCACCGAGGCGAGGCTGCGCAGTTCGGTCTTGGTGTATTCGTCGATCACCTGGGCCAGCGGCAGGACGAACAGGCGCGACGGGTATTTGCCGACCAGGCCATCCCAGCTCGAGAGCTGCACATCACCGACGAAAGCCCGGTAGGACAGCACGAGGTGCTGGTCCAGATCCAGTCGGCAGTCCGGGCCGCGTGGCCGGCCAGGAGCGCAGATCACCAGGCGCAACATGCTGTGGCCCCAACGGCTGACCCAGTTCTGGTTGGCTTCGGCCAGCAGGTAGTCGACGGCATACACCCGCTCCGGATCGACCTGGCCCAAGGGCTGCTTGGCGAAGTCATTGCCGGCATTGAGGAAGGCGAAGGATTGGCTGCAGGCGTTCTTGGCGGCCGGTGCCCAGCCGAAATGCTCCTTGTAGTAGCGGTACAGCGAAGGACGGCGACAGGCATAGCTCGGGTCGAGCAGGAAATACTCCATGTTGACCGCAACGAACTCTTTCGGGCTGCTCGTCTCGTAGATGTCCGGGCTGCGGGCGACCTGGCGGTTGTGCTGTTCGCGCTCGCCGCGACGGCCGACGTATTGCGGCCAGCCGGCGAGGTCGAGCAGGCGCGGGTCGTCGCTGAGGGTAAAGCGCCGGTCGGATTGACCCCGGCATTCATCCGGAATGCCGATCAACCCGGAGCTGTTGCTGCGTCGGGTACAGCGCTGGATCAGTGTGCGTTCGGAGGCGGACCATAGACGCGAGCGGTCATAAATGTGGGTGAGTTCGTGCAGCACCGTGGCCAGCATCTCGCGGCGCACGGTGCCGTGGGGACGGTAGGTTTTCTTGCTGGCGGCGCTGCCATCGGTGAGGCTGGCGAGCAGATTGCGATTGAGGTCCAGCTCGGACACCAGCGATGCCTGGCCGTAGGCGTTGCCGGGCATGTCATCGGTCCAGCCAACGTCGATGCGCCGGTCGAGTTGCTCGATGAAACGCGGCGGCAACGCCTGCATCGCTTCATCGAGCAGTGCCTGGCTGGCCTGTTGTTGGGCGGGGCTCAGGCCTTCGGTCTTGAGCCGCAATTGCAGGCCGGCCTGGGCCGTATTGCCAAGCAGCAACACGACCCCGGCCAGCAGCCAGGCACCGAACCGCCTCACAGTGCGAGGATGGCTTCGGCAAGTGCCTGGTCACTGGCGTCCCGGGCTTCCGGTACGCGGGTGCGCAATACATTGATGGCCGCTTCCAGGTGCGCGCCGCGGATTTCACCTTCGCTGGCGACGAAGCTCGCCGCATCGTCGTGGGCTTCACGAACGATTTTCGAATCGCGAATGGACGTGGTGGTATCGGACGTGAAATCGAGGGAGCGCCGGGTGGCGTTGATCAGGATGTTACTGGTGGCAACCAGGGTGTGCGCCTGGGTGACGTCAGCCAATAACAGCAGGCCGAGGGTGGCGATAATCAGCGGGCTACGCATGGAACGACTCCGGAAGAACAAGGATATCTATTGGACGAGAATAGCCTGTGCCAGTTCAAGGTCGCTTGCATGAAGTTTTGGCTGGGTCCGGTGCAGATAATTCAGGGCGGACTCCAGCTGTGCTCCGCGCAATTGGCCGTCACTGGCAATGAATGACGCGGCGTCATCCCGGGCAGCCAGCAGCTTACGGTCGAAGGGAGCGGAGGTCACCATGCTTGTGGCGTAACCCGAAGCGACGACACCTTGAGTGGTCAGGTCAAAGGCCTGAACCGAACCCACCCAACAGGCGAAAAAAAACGGTGTGAACAGCAGGTATTTAGGAAAGCTCATGGGACTCGACAGTTGAAAGTGAGTCCCAAGGCTAGCGTAACGCCCGGCCTAGAGCCAGTGCCGGGGCGCAGGGACAGCTTGTGAGTGTCCCGCGTCGGCGGCGATTCAGATCGTCAGGATCGCCTGAGCCAGCTGCGCGTCGGTCGCGTTGAGGCCCGGTGCCTGATGGCGAATGTGGTCGAGTGCGCTTTCCAGCTTCACGCCCCGGATGGCGCCTTCGCTGGCGACAAAACTGGCGGCATCGTCACGGGCGGCGCGGACGATCTTGTCATCGCGAAAGGACGAGGTGACATCGGAAGTCGCGTCGGAGGTGGCCTTGAGGGCACCGACGACGGCGTCGGTGGTCACGATGAAGCTGGTGGCGTGGGAATTGGCAGCCACGGCAAGCAGGGCTGCGGCACTGAGCAGGCGTAGACGGGACATGGTGTAACTCCTATGGGTGAACGGATTGAGAGGTGGCGCAGTATCTGTTGAGTCAGACGCCTGTCACGCAATCATCGCCACGTTCTGACGTGATATTAGGCCTGCCAGTGCCGGTTCGCACAGTACCGTCTGTGTCAGCGCGCGTCAGCGCCAGAACGGTTTATCCAATTCCTCGAGGCGATCCGAATGGCTGATGCCCATATCGGAGAGCTGTCGGTCGTCGAGCTGGGCCAGCAAGCGGCGGGTTCTCACCCTCTCGAAGCCGTCCGCGAGCCCCCTGAGCAGCCTTCGGAAACAGGTGAGTCGAACATTCGGGCAGGGTGTGTCGGCAGTAACATCCAGTAAGTTGCTCATGGGCAGTCCCTTTTTACGGTGAATCGGGACCCTATGGTGCGTCCGGGGGATGCCCTGGGACAGACACACGTACATTGAATTGTACTGGTTCAGTTTATATAAAATTTAAACTGTACCTGTTCTGCTGTTGCCCTTTTGTTTTCAGGTTTCAACGCTCGGAAACGACAAGACCCGTCGTGGTTTCCCACGACGGGTCTTGTTTGTTCAATTCGGGTGCTGGCGGGTGATCCTGCGGATCAGAGCCAGCGACGCTAAATTAGCGCCAGAACGGCTTGGCCAGTTCTTCGTAGCGTTGTGCTTCGCTGATCCCGGCATCGGCCAGCAGACGCGAATCCAGGCGAGCCAGTTGATGGCGGCTGGAGATGCGGCGCTGCCACAGCATCAGGTTGGCGATAACGCGAAGAGGCAGGGAAGCCTGGGTTTTTGCAGCAGTATCTTCGAAGAACAGCTCGGAACTGAGTGTACGTTCCATGGTAGACATCCTTCCGCTTGTGGCGGGATTAGGTAGTGGTTTAACTGATGCCAATGATCCTCTCGTTTGGCCAGTCTCTCTAGATACAGTTCACCTGTATTGTGAGAGACCAGTTAACTGTTTAAGGGTGGTGTACTGGTCTAAATTGAGGCAACTGTACCTATGCGCACTTGAATGGTGCGTTTTTGGTCATTTTGGCAGTTGTGATAAGCAAATGCGGTAGGAAAACACCGGTACAGCAGTACAGTTTTTTTCAGGTTGGGGCGTGACAACAGGCAGCTGACGAAACTGTGTTTGCGTCAGCTGCTATCTGTACCCATCACTGGGCGAGCATTCGCCCGGTTTCTTCCAGGTTGATGTGCCAGCTAAGGGCGTCGCGCAGGATATGCGGGGTGTGGCCGCCCAGGGCGCATGCGGCGGTGAAGTAGTCGTTCAGCGCCTGGCGGTAATCCGGGTGCACACAGTTGTCGATGACCGCGCGAGCCCGTTCCCGTGGCGCCAGGCCACGCAAGTCCGCCAGGCCGATTTCGGTCACCAGGATGTCGACATCGTGTTCGGTGTGATCGACATGGCTGACCATCGGTACCACGCTGGAGATCGCGCCACCCTTGGCGATGGATTTAGTCACGAAGATCGCCAGGTGCGCATTGCGCGCGAAATCACCCGAACCGCCAATGCCGTTCATCATTCGCGTCCCGCAGACGTGAGTGGAGTTGACGTTGCCGTACAGGTCGAACTCCAGCGCGGTGTTGATGCCGATGATGCCGAGCCGGCGCACCACTTCCGGGTGGTTGGAGATTTCTTGCGGACGCAGGACCAGTTTGTCCTTGTAGCGCTCCAGGTTGCCGAACACATCGCTGTTGCGACGGCTCGACAGGGTGATCGAACTGCCTGAGGCAAAACTCAGCTTGCCGGCGTCGATCAGGTCGAAGGTCGAGTCCTGCAGTACTTCGGAGTACATGGTCAGGTCTTCGAACGGCGAGTCGATCAGGCCGCACATGACCGCGTTGGCGATGTTGCCGATGCCCGCCTGCAGCGGGCCGAGCTTGTTGCTCATGCGCCCGGCGGCGACTTCCTGTTTCAGGAAGCCGATCAGGTGGTCGGCAATGGCCTGGGTATCGGCGTCGGGTGGCGTGACCGTCGACGGCGAATCCGCCTGATGGGTGATGACAATGGCGACGATCTTTTCCGGCGGAATCGGGATGGCGGTGCTGCCAATGCGATCATCGACCTTCACCAGCGGGATCGGTGTGCGAGTCGGGCGGTAGGTCGGGATGTAGATGTCGTGCAAACCTTCGAGGTTCGGGTTATGCGCCATGTTGATCTCGACGATCACGTGTTTGGCGAAAATCGCGAAGCTGGCCGAGTTACCCACGGAAGTGGTGGGTACGATGTGGCCCTGCTCGGTGATCGCGACGGCCTCGATCACCGCGATGTCCGGCAGCTTCAACTGCTGATTGCGCAATTGCTCGACGGTTTCCGATAGGTGTTGATCGATGAACATCACTTCGCCA
>Ga0247742_10003295_pt1 | contig 10229 bp, 4 predicted proteins | sample UWRJL208509C2_FD_180944 | JGI IMG/M metagenome (GOLD analysis project Ga0247742, IMG submission 180944) | Plant litter microbial communities from Arlington Agricultural Research Station in Wisconsin, United States - UWRJ-L208-509C-2 | ecosystem: Environmental > Terrestrial > Plant litter >... | reverse complement strand
GAGGTATCGGTGCCGCTCTCTTTTCCGCTTCCCACGTTGCGAACCTTGACGTCGAAGTTGTAGCTGCCCGCGCCGACGTTCGTCTTCCGCGCCGTCGTGCCGCTCTGCCAGCCGCTCCAGCCGTCGCCGGTGAACTTGTAGGAGTATTCGACGCTGCCGCCGCCGGTCGTGGCGGGCGCCGACCAGGACAGATTGAGTGTGGTCGGTGCACGATCGCCGGCATTGCTGAGGTTGGCCGACCGCGGCGCGCTGGGGGTGCCGTAGGGCGTTACCACGGCACTCCTGCCCGATGGGTCGCTGTCGCCGTCGGCATTGGTCGCAACCACGCTGAACTGGTAGTCGGTGCCGTTGGTTAGCCCCGTCATGGTGACCGTCCCGGCGCTGGGCACGGTCTTGGTGCTGTTACCCGGCGTTGCAGTGACGGTATAGCTCGTCACCGTGAGCCCGTGGTTGTCGTTCGGCGCGACGATCGTCATCGTGGCCTGTGCGTCGGTCGCTTTGACGTTCGACGGGGCCGCAGGCGCATCCGGAACATCGTGGATCGTCATCCGCAGCTGACCCGTCACCAGTCGGGTCTTGTCGTTTGTGGCGTCCTGCACCGAGTAGGTGACGTTGACCGCACCGGTCGATGCGGCGGTGCTCGCCGAGACGGTAATCGAATTGTCCGTATGGGAGACCGTCACACCCTTCGGCCCACTGTCGACGCTCGCCGCGGTGATCACCAGCGGCTTCTCCGGGAACGGGTTGATCCAGTAGGCGTCACCGACCGCATTGGAGAAGGTCTTGCCTCCGGCGGTGTTGCGTTTGAAGTCATCCGTCTGCGGGGAGTTCTTCTGTACCGGCTTGGCACGGGACGACGAGACGACCTTGACGTTGACCGATCCGGGGATCGTGAACTCGCCGGAGACCACGGTGAAGCTGATCGTCGCGGTCGAGCCCGGTTGGGTGCCGAGGGGGGCCGAGACGGTGAGGTTCGATCCGCTGGGGTCGGCCACGACATCCTTCGTCGCGCCGCTGAAGTCACGGTAGCTGGCCTGGCTCAGCACAGTGGGGTTCGGGTGGAAGGTGGACGCCCGCAGGTCGACGACCTGCCCCTTCTCGCCGGCCTCGACCTGGACGGTCGGCGGGGTGAAGGTGGGCGGCACATCGGTCTGGTCGGGGTTGCCGATGGTGATCGGCAGGGTCAGCAGTGTGACGCGGTCGGCATCGGCACCCTCATCCTTGCCGTCGTTGACCTTGAAGGTGATGGCGGCGGGGCCGCGGTAGTCCTTCGCCCCGGTGAACGTGAGGCTCTGCGCGCCGGCGTACGGCGAACCGCCTGCGCTGTTGGTGGCGCTGGTGTCGCCCGCGCCGGTGAGCTTCGCCGGTCGTCCGGAGGGCACATCGAGGATCTGCTCGAGCGTGAACGTCTGCGTGCCATTCATCTTGATGATCTGCTGGCCGAGACCGGGCTTGATTCGGGGCGGCGCGGTGCGGGCGCTGTCGTCTTTGCTGCCGGGCTTCGGCGGAACGATGATGAACGCCTCGCCGATCAGCTTCGTCTCCGGGTCGGTCACCGAGTAGGTGATCGCCAATCGGTGATCGGTGGGGGTGACGACGATCTTGCCGTCGTCCTGTTGCACCTTCGCAGCCCCCGCGTTCTCGCCCTTCACCGCAAGGCCGAGGTCGCCCACCGGTCCGGACGGGTTCTGGGCGCCGTCCAGGGCGTCGACGGTGACGGTGTTCTTGTCGGTGAGGTCCTGCACGTCGATGATGTGGTCGGCGGCGACCGGGTACACCGGCTTCGCCTCCTTCGTCACCAGCACCTGCACGAAGGCGTTCGCCTGACCACCCTGACCGTTGGTGATCTGGTAGCGCACCACGAAGGCGCCCTCCATGTTCGGTGCGGTGACGAGCACGTTCGCCCCGCTGACCCGCGCGACCAGCGGCGCCTGCACATCACCGAGCTTCTTCACCAGACTCACCGTGTACCCGTTCGGGTCGGAGTCATTCAAGAGAACGGGAACGGATGCCGTCTTGCCCGGCTTGACCTCGATGTAGTCGTCGACCGCCACCGGTGGCTTCACCGTCGAGGGGCGCGGAACCACACCGATGGTGGCCGTGCCGGTCGCGGTCTTTCCCGCGGTGTCCCGCACCGTGTACGTGAAGGTGTCGGTGCCCGCGGAATTCGGGTACGCCTCGTAGCTGAACCCGCTCGGCGAGATCTTCGAGACCCGGCCGTTGACCGGTGCGCTGGCGATCCCGTCGAAGGAGACGGAGTCACCGTCGGGGTCGATGCCGTCGAGCGGAACGACGACGTCGACCTTCGACCCGCCGAACACCCGGGCGACCAGTGTCGTCGGCTCGGGCGCGCGGTTCTTATCGGCCTTCGCCGTGACCAGGAAGGTGACCGAAGCGGTTGCCTTGCCCCCGAACTTGTCGGAGACGCCGTAGCTCACGGAGTACGTGCCTGCCGCCGCCGGCGCCTGGTAGCGCACGGTCGAGCCACTCACGAACGCGGCGGCCCCCGCACCGGCGCCCGTCGCATCGACGAGGGTCGGATCGAGGGTGAAGGGTTCGTTGTCTGGGGAGTAGTCGTTGTCGAGAACGTGCACGGTAGCGACATCCCCGGCCCGCACCGTCGCGGAATCATCGACGGCGGTCGGCGGCTGGTGGTTGACCAGCGGCGGAATCGGCACGACGGTGATTCCCGCGGTCGCGGACCTCTCGCCGTCGGAGACCGTGTAGCTGAGCTGCACCTGGTCTGCCAGCACCCCGGGAGCGGTCACCCGCACCACGGCATTGCCGAGCACCTCGACGTTCAACTCGGTTGCGTCCGGCCCCGGCGTTACCGACTGCGCCACGAGAATCCGGCCGGACGGGGAGACGTCGTTATCCAGCACGCTGACCGTCGACGGCTCGCCTGGGCGCACATACACGATGTCTTTGACCGCGATCGGTGGCGCCTCGCTCACCGACGGGTCGCTGACGTTGACCAGCACGATGCCCTCGGTACTGTGCGCGCCAGCCGCGACCGTATAGGTGACGTAGTACGCCCCGGCGACATTCGTCTGCAGGGTGATCGTCGACTTGTCCTGATCGACGTCCACCGTCACGCCCGACCCGGTGGAGAGCTTGGCGCTGATCAGGCTGAGCGGAGCGCCCGACGGCGACAGGTCGTTGTCGAGCGGGTGCACCACGATCGGCGCGGACACGATGCCGGTCGCGAAATCGGGTACGGCGGTCGGGTCGAGGCTGTCCACCGGCTTCACATCGACCTGCAGACTGCCCGTCGCGGTCGAGCGGCCGTCGGACACGGTGAAGGTAACCTGCTTCGACCCGGTCTGGCCGGTCTTGCTGGTGAAGGTGATGCGGCCGTCGGGGGTGAACTGCACCAGATCGGGCGTGGTCGGTGCCGCGCCGACGAGGTAGATGTCGTCGCCGTCGGGGTCGATCCAGTCGGCGAGGGCGTTGTACGGGATGGACTGCCCGACCTCGACGGTGGCGACACTGGTGCGCTTAGCTACCGGCGGGAGGTTGACCGAGGTCGGCCGGATCGACACGCTCACCTGCGCGGAGGCGAATCCCTGACGCCCGTCACTGATCGTGTAGCGGAAGGATGCGCTGGAGATGTCGCCAGCGGGCGCCGTGTACTGCAGTGCGCGCCCGCCCTCGATCACATCGACGGTGCCCTGGGCGGAATCGAGCGAATCCACCTTGGTGATCGTGAGAACATCACCGTCCTGATCGCTGTCGTTGTCGAGCACGGGCAGCACCGTGGTGCGCTCAGGGCGCGCGCCGAACGTATCGTCGACCGCGATCGGCACGTGGTTGGTGGCGGTGCGATTCGCCACCGCCTCGGTGAACGACTGCTTGACCGGGCGTTCCTTGCCGGTGTCGCCGTCCTTGGTGATCTCGTCGGGGTTCACCTGCGCCCAGTTGTTGACCAGGCGCATGTTCGACGAGACGACCCAGGCATTGCCGTTCTCAAGGTTGTTGAGCGCGATCACCCCGTGGTTCACACGGAACACCAGGTCGGCGCCGGTGGTGGGCTCGCCGATGTCCTGCGCCCGGGGCGCTTGCCCGTCACAGGCGTACAGGTAGCGCTGTGCTGCGGCCCAGGCCCCGTAGGCACAGCCGTTCAGGAAGACGGGGGCAGAGACATCCGCGGCACTGGTGATCTTCTGATTGATGCCCGCTGCGATCCTCTCGACGTCGCCGCCGCCGAGCGGCACGCGCAGCAGGCCGTCGCCGGTGGCGACGAGAGCGGTGTCGCTCTGCGGGCCCGGCTGCTGCAGTCGGATTCCCTTGGCGGGCAGGGCGATCGCCGAGCCATCCTTCTTCAGCAGGGTGTTGGCGGTGCGGTCGAGCACGACAGGTTCGTCGCCGACGGCGGAGAGCTGGAAGGTTTTCGGGGTGGCAAAAGCGGTTCGGGATGCCGCGGCTCCCGGCCGCTCGATGGTGACGAGTTTCTTCTGCGCCGTCGACACGGCGTAGACCATCCCGGTCTTGGTGACGACGGCCTGGGCATCCGTACCGAGGCTCGCGACCGGTTTGGTCTTCGTCGCATCGAAGGTGAGGTGCTGGCCGGTGTCGAGCACCCACAGCTTTCCCGACTCGCTGAGGATCGAGAGGGTGTCTTCGCCATACGAGAGGGAAGACCCGACCGGCACGGTGATCTTGTCGGTGAGCGAGACGAAGGCGGGGTCGACGACCTGCACGGACCCCTGGCTGGTGTCGGCGAGCAGCGTCGCGCCGCCGTCCTGCAGCACGTCCAACTTGCTCGACGAGCCGTTGACCTTGGCATCGAGCTCGCCGATCTGGTGGTTGAGTCGGCCGCCGAGCAGCTTCTCGCCGTTGGTCACCCACACGTTCTGTGGCTTCAGGTTCACGTCGGTGACGGGAAAACCCTGGTGCAGCACGGCGAATCCCAGCGGAACACCGGCGATGACGGCGACCGCGACGGCGGTGGCAACGGTCTTGCGACCCTTGACCCACGTCATGACGCTCATTGCGTGCTCCCCCGGTACGCGTGCTCAGTCATCGACCGCGATGACCTTCTCTTCCGCATCTCGCCGCCAGTCGAGCATCGGAAGATCCTCCACGCTAACAAGGTGCGTGGCCACCGCATATTCGACGAGTCTTGCTCGACGATTGTTGGCCAGTTTGCCCTTGCCGCCGCGCAGACCCGAGACGCCGATCTTGTCGAGCTTGTCGCACACGTTGTCGAGTTTGCGGTTGAAGGTGGTCATGCTCCAGCCCAGCCGCGCGGCCGCGTCGGCGGAGGTGGGCAGCGTGCCGCGGCCCGGCACCGTCTGCAGCAGGACGTCTTCGGCGAGCGCCAGCACGAGCTGCTTCTGGGTGACGGTCAGACTCACCGGCATGATGGTGGTCGATCCGACATTCTGCGTCGTCACGGATGACGTGTTGTAGTAGTCCTCGGCCGCGTGGATGGTGAAGTCGTAGGTGGTCGAGCCGGCACTGAACATGACGTGCATGGTCTGGAAGACGAGTGGCAGCTTGGCGCCGGGGGCGAGCCAGGCCTGCACCGTTCCGCTCGGATCGGTCACGGTCGCCGACAGGAGGTTGCCGACATTGCCGAGCCACCACAGGCCGAAATCGCGGTACACGCGCAGAAACTGCCGGTGCAGGTAGGGATTGTCGTCGATGGCGAGATCGCCCTCGCGACCGATGAAGAAGTCCGCGGTCTCGTCGACGTCGTGCCACTCGCCGCAGAATTCGACCTTGAGGGTGGTGAGCGCGGTCACGGGTAACACACCGCCAGCGGATTGGCCGAGGTGATGCCCGATCGCAGCACGAAGGCGGTGATGCAGACCCGTGACCCGGGAATGATGCCCGTGACGACGGCCTGGGGTTCGGTCGTCTGCGTCTTCTTGTCCGGTGTCTCGCCGAGCGCCCACAGGTACTGGTCGCCCTTCTTCGGCTTCGGATTCTTCCAGATGAAGGTCACCGCGCTGCCGTCGGCGCTGGCCTGCTTCGACACCAACACCGGTGCGGGAACACTCGACACGTCGATCACTCCCCCACCGCCGGCCACCGGAGTGTTCGCCGGCGCGGGCGCGTTCAGGCCGGGCACCAGAATGGCGGCGACGATGCCCGCCGCCACCAGCACGGCGACGACGATCGCGCCGATGATGACCCCCAGCCGGCGGGGGCGGGATGTCTGCGGCTCCTGCTCCGGCTCCGCACTCCGTTGCTCGACCGGCGCGGCCGTCACGACGGGCGCAGTCGCGGCCGGGGCTGGTCGCGGACGCATCTGCGTCTCCTCGACGGGCCGCTGCTGCACCACCACGGGCGCGCGCAGTCGCGTCGCCTCCGCTGCCTCGGGCGCGGGCGTCGGCGGAGTATTGGTCGGCGGGGTGCTGATGGGGAGGCCCGCGCTGGGTGCCGCGGGCTGCACCGCGATGGTCGTGACCGAGCGCGCGCGCGTCTCGTCGTCCGACCCATCGATCACCGGCCGGTCGTCCGCGGTGACGTGCAGGTTCGGTACATCGATCGTGGTCGGCGAGTAGCCGAGCTCGAGCTCGACCCGCTGCAGGGCCCGCGCGAAGTCGACGGCCGTCGCGAAGCGGTCATCGCGGTGGGTCGCCATGCCCTTCCGCAGCACGGCGATCAGCGACGCGGGAACGTCCTCCCGGGTCATCGGGGTGATCGCTCCCCGCTCGATGCGGCCGATCAGATCGAGGGTGCCGTTGGAGTGGCCGCGCACCTCGAACGGCGTGTGCCCGGCGAGGATCGTATAGATGGTCGCGGCCAGCGAGAAGACGTCGGAGCGCACGTCGGGCGCGGGATCGTCCTCGAACATCTCCGGCGGCGACCAGGGCACGGACATCCCGATGGAGGCACCGGTGCCGCTCGTTCCGGTGGTGCCGGCGAGCGCGTCGGCGAGGGTGCCGGTGTGCATCGGCAGCACATCCTCCTCCACCGCCGACGAGATGCCGAAGTCGGTGAGCGCGGGCCAGCCGTAGTCGTTGGTGAGCACATTGCCGGGCTTGATGTCGCGGTGCAGGATGCCCGCCGAGTGTGCCGTGCCCACCGCGCTGGAGAGCCGCACCCCGGTGCGCAGAGCGTCGGCGACCGGGAAGACGCCCTGCTTGTAGCGGTCGGCGAGGCTCGGGCCGGCGCAGTACTCCATCACGAAGTAGGGGCGGTCATCGCTTGCCACATCGGCCTGGTAGATGGTCACGATGTACGGGTGGGTGGAGAGCTGGGCCATCAGGTTGGCTTCGCCCACGAACGCCGCCCGCGTTGCCGGCGTCAGCTGCTCGGTGAGCAACACCTTCACGGCGACTCGCCGGCGGGGCAGCTTCTGCTCGTACAGGAAGACGTCCGAGAAGCCGCCGGAGCCGAGCACTTTCACGAAGGTGTACCCGGGGAGGACGGGTGGCTGCGAGGTCGGGCGCCGCATCAGTTCTCCTCGACCGTGAGGGTGATGCCGCCACCGAAGTCGATGACCGTGCCGACGATGACCGCGGTCGGTTCGCCCGCACGGAGCTTCTGCGGCTCCTTGCCGGGCAGCACGATCATGGTGCCGTTGCGGGAGTGCAGGTCGGTGACCACGACGGTGCCGCCCTCGAGCACGAACCGCGCGTGGGTGCGCGAGATGTCCTGATCCGCGGTGCCCACGGTGACCAGGCGCGGGATATTGCCGCCAGAGACCTGCGACACGCTGGGTGCCCGGCCGACCAGCACCGGCTGGGCAAGGGATTCGCGGGTGCCGTTCGGCAGCGTCAGCACCACGGTCGGCGCCGGCGGGGCGGCGGGCGCTGCGGGTCCGGTGCTGCGACTGGCGCGCTTCGCCTTGCGTTCCGCGCGCAGCTTCGCGATGTCCGAGGTGAGCACGGTCTGACCGTCGTGGTCTCCGGCGGACTCGCCCGCACCGACCAGGGCAGCGGATGTCTGCGGCTCAGGTACCCCTGCCCCTCCCGCACTGCCGTCCTCGGTCGCCTGTCCCGCCGCATGCTCTGCCACGTCGACGACCGCCGCGCCCGCGACGTCACGGTACATGGTGTCGCCGAAGAGGTAGTCGTAACTGCTGTTCTGCGACGGCTCCTCCGGCGGACGCACGCCTGCGACACGATCGGCGGAGTCGGACCGGGCTGTAACGGGCGGGGCTGTGACTGGCAGGTCTGTAACGGGCAGATCTGTGACGGGCAGGTCTGTGACGGGCAGGTCTGTGACGGGCAGGTCTGTGACGGGCAGGTCTGTGTTGGCCAGATCCGCGGGGTCGGGCAGTTCGACCACGGTGACCCCCGGGTCGGGCTCGGGGTCAGGCACAGGCTCCGGCTCGGGCAGGGGCACAGGCGCTGGCGCAGATGACGGCGTCGATACCGGCGAGACAGTGGGAGCTGTCGTCGGCGTCGAGGCCTGGGTACCTGCGTCCTGAATTATCGAGCCCTGGGTCACCGGGCCCTGGGTCTCCGAGTCCTGAATCACCGTGCCCTGGGTCACCGTGCCCTGAATCACCGTGACGCTCAGTGCCGCCACCCAGGCGGCACCGTCGACGAGCGGGAGGGGGACGACCGACGCCACCGCCTCCGCTCCCTCGACGGTGACGGCGAGCGCGGTCGCGGACGGCAACACCTGCTCGGTCCAGGTGGTGACACCGGCGCCGCTGATCTGCCCCTCGCCCACCTGGCCGGCCGATGTCGTCGGGGGCAACGGGGGCAGCGGGCTCTGCTGCACCGTGACCGTCACCCCGCCGCGCACGATGACGCGCGGCGTGTCTCGCACGTCGAGCAGGGCGAACTGCGGCATCGCGGCCAGGCCGCCGCGGGCGAGCAGGTCGAGCACGGATTGCAGACCCACCGTCTCGCGAAGCGCGACAAGCAGGGCGGTCGTGAGCGGGGCATCCGTCACCGCGCTCGGCTGCAGCAGCAGCACGCGCTCGTTCGCGCAGAGTGCGAGCCATCCGCCAGTGTCGGCGGCTGTGTATTCGACGGTCATGGTGCGGCGCTACCCTCTCGGCCGGGTCTCTTCGAGGAACCCCGGCATGCCACGGTCGACGGTGTCGTCGGACTCGTCGCGGTCGGCCGCCGCGGCCCCGAGCAGTTCGGACTCCACCACCACGACGGTCACGTTGTCTTTGCCCCCGGCCGCCACCGCCGCGTTCACCAGGCGTTCGGCAAGGGTGATCGCCAGCGCCCCGTCGGGCTCGCGGCCACCCTCGCTGACGTGGAACACGATAATGCGGGCGATCTCCTCGTCGCTCAACTCTTTGGTGAGGCCGTCGGAGCAGAGGACGAAGGTCTGGCGTTCGCGGGCGGGCAGCAGCCAGACATCCGCGTCCACCTGCAGGTCGGCGCCGAGCGCACGGGTGACGATGTTGCGGTCCGGATGGTGATCGGCTTCGAGGCGGGTGATGACGCCCTGGTCGACGAGCTCCTGCACCGCGGAATGGTCGACGCTCAGCTGAGCGATGCTGCGGCCGTCCCAGCTGTAGATGCGGGAATCGCCGACGTTGAACGCCATCCAGTGGTAGTTGCCGTGCGGGCCGGCCTCCACGAAAGCGAGTCCGGCGAGGGTGGTGCCCGACAGCGCCTCGGGGGCGTCGGACTGCTCGCTCACGGCAAGAACGGCCGCATTGGCGCGGGCGATGGTGTCGAGAACGTCCTGCGGGGCGATGTGGTCGGTCTCGGCGAAGGCATCGGCGAAGGCGGCGATCGCGGCCTGGCTGGCCCGGTCGCCGAAGGCGTGGCCGCCCATGCCGTCGGCGACGACGAACAGGGGGATGGCGGCGAGGAAGCTGTCTTCGTTGACGCGACGCACGGCGCCGCGGTCGGAGTGTCCGGCGAATCGGAAGCGCACGGCACCGTTCGGCAGCACGAGATCGTGCAGAATCTCCATCGGCAGCGGCACCTCCCCCAGCAACACTCTATGCGCTGTTCACACGGCCATTCCCCGCAACCGTAGCCCGGCCTGCGGCCTCGCGACATGGGCAGGGGTACCCATCACGATGCTCATTCAGTCGGTCCGCGAGGATTCCTTCTCGGGGCATCGGCCGGGCTACGGCCGAGCGCCACGAGGATGCCTCCGGCGATGGCCCCGCCGACAAGCATGGCGACGAGTCTCGTCTGCCCCCAGTCGCCGGCGGTGACACGGATCGCTCCCGAGCCGTCCGCGAGCCGATAGTCGCACGCTCTTCCCAGCGGGAAGAGGATGAAACTACCGGCGGGCACGACCGCCTCCATCGCTTCGCCCGGCCGCAGTATCCGCTCCCATTGCGCGCC
>Ga0247742_10003294_pt1 | contig 10230 bp, 13 predicted proteins | sample UWRJL208509C2_FD_180944 | JGI IMG/M metagenome (GOLD analysis project Ga0247742, IMG submission 180944) | Plant litter microbial communities from Arlington Agricultural Research Station in Wisconsin, United States - UWRJ-L208-509C-2 | ecosystem: Environmental > Terrestrial > Plant litter >... | reverse complement strand
CAAGCCTGCGCAACCCACAAGGAAGTGCGATCACGGCAACAGGCTGCCATTTGGTATTTACGGCAACAGACTGCCTACTAGACGACAACAAGTCGTGACATGGAGAGAACAGCAACAAACTGCCTGATCGACAACACGTCGAGTCCGAGACAAGAGGGGCTGGAGAGTGTTAGGCTCCAGTGGAGCCCATCATACTGGGACTCGGGTCGCGTTCGATTTGGGGAACAGAAAGGAGGAGATGAGGAATGGGGAGCGGACGTTGTGAACAGTTGTAGTTCAGGTGAGAGAAGTTGAACATTAGAACAAGTTCAACTTCACTCGCCGCGCGGTATCAACAAACATAGGTCACGTGCCTTGTTGCGTCGCGTCGCGTAATCGGTTTTCACGTTGCCGGTAATTTGCCGAAGGCCGAAATCTCTTTTCCACCGGCCTCCGCTGACTCGGGTGCGCTTGAGCTTATGTATTAGACGGCTAACACGGCCTAGAACTGCTACTATATCTACATACTGACAACAGTTTGCCCAGTACTCGGGACTTGGAGGTTGACATTTACTGGCCGTAGGCTGGCTGTAGAAAGTTCGACACTAGTTCTTCAAGGGTATTCATATTTGGATTTTATAGTTATCAGAGTTCCATATGAGGGGCTTCAGATCCTTTAGAGACGTCATGGAGTGAGAGGGACATTGGCTACATGTCGTGATCCTGTCCTGACCCAAAGAGAATGTTTTGAGGAAATTGCGAATCGCGAAACAATATCCTGAGTACATCATGATTATATTATGAAATGCCCAAGATATTGTGACACCGTCTCAAGCTACAGAAAATATACTGAGCACCTCGCCGCCTCATCACAACGCGATCTGATCTAATAAAATGTTGTGACCAGTTCATGACTCTCAAGATGTTAAACGATAAATCTACAGATTTACTGATGGCGATGTTCTTGCGACTTGTCTGCATTTCTGAACCTGAGACCATTCTACGGCGAGCCTCAACACGTTTTAAACTCATCGCATATAGCATGCCAAGGACTGCATCGAAATTGCAAATTTGTTTCTTCACTGCCTGGTGTTCAGACTCTTCTGAATGACTTATTTCGAGTTCAGCGCATTTTCGCACCCTCAAAATCCACGTTTTATTTTTGCTCGACAATGTCTAGATAGGATGCAGGGTACTATAGTAATTCAATTGAATAGATAAAGTGACAGTGAATTAGACGCCTGTCGATCTAGATTGATAACGTAAGGCGGTGCACCGGGACTCAAATTTCTTTCCGAATTTCCAAATGCAGTTTTTGTTCCACCTCCGACACTCTTTGCAAGTTGACGACGACGGCTTTCTTGCACATACCATACATCGGTATTCCTCGAGCAGAGAGTGGATTTCACCCCAGTTTACTTTTACTCTCTCCATGGAGACATCTAAGGTGTTTGAGAGCTTTGCTCCGCTGTCAGAAAAGACCGGACCCGGAGCTGCTTGCTCGGAACAGGACGACGTTCAGAGCCGGAACCCTGTAGTAGATACGTCGGAATTCGCTTATAAGGTAATAATTATATATTAAATGGTTCCAGCGTGGCGCATGCTGACCTATTTCGCGTGGCATGACTTCCCACCCCATTGGCTGTCCTAGGCAACAAACATTGTGCACATCAACGACGAAGGTGTCAAGAATGCTGCAAAGCTCGTTGAGTATGCTCTTATCTCAAGAAGGTTCCTAGCTTATCGAAAGTTTTATCGTTGACTAGATCCGCCAGAAGCTCCTGGTAGAATCATACTCACCCCGAACGTGGCGCACACACCCTTTGCATATCTGCCCTCGGGAGCCGTACGACCCTGTAGATCCGCTGAACAAATCCGTGCTAGACTGGATATTCCTTATCTCTTCCCTTAACTTCAGCTTTTGGTCGGAGAAGGAGGGCCGCCCTGATCGGTACGGTGTCCTTTGGCGAGACGGATGGGAGTCGGACGACATGAGCGTGCATACGGGATACTGGTCTCTTGTTGCAGCTCTTAACAGAGGTATGTATACGGGTTTCCATTAGGACTTTACGCCCAACTGAATTCCCCATTTGTGCATATAGCCATTGAGGAAGATATCCCAATAACAGACCCCAACTTCTATTCATCGGAAACACTGTGTCCGGATGACTTAATCAAACATGTCTTCCGGGAGGCGATTCAATCGAGTGAATCGATACCGCTCCTACAGGACCGTATAGCGGTCATGCGTGAAGTTGGGTTCATCCTTTGTAACGTGTGCAACTTTTTCTCTGCCAAAATGTGATCCTGCTAACTGATCGTCAAATGTCAATCCAGAGCTTTGGAGGTTCGTTCAAAGGCCTCCTCGATGAGTTTCATCGTAGACACGACGGCCGGGGAACCGCCCTAGATCTCGTGAAGTTAATTGCAGACACGTTCCCTGCATTCCGAGACGAGGTCTACTACGAAGGAACTAAAGGTCTGTCTCTCTTTCCATCTACCTCCTGAAGGGACTCACACATCCCTAGTATGCTTATGGAAACGCGCTCAAATCCTCGTCGCTGAAACCTGGGCAGCTTTCTACCCGCCCTTAACATCACCATCCACACCTCACCCTATCTTCCCCGGCTCCCAAGGCCCCGAAATCCGACGTCTAACAATGTTCGCAGACTACCGCGTCCCTCAAATCTTACACCACCTCTGCATACTGACATACCCACCGCAACTACTCCGCCTCTTGAACGACCACGTCCCGCTCGTACCCGGCTCGAAGGAAGAGCTGAGTCTCCGTTCGGCAAGCATTATTGCTGTTGAGCGGGTGAGGGAGGAAATTTTGAAGTTGATCGAGGAGGAGGACAAGAAGGAAGGCGGTAGTGAGAAGGAGAAGGCGGTGAATGGGGGTGGAGTGAGTAGTGTGTTGATTGATTTTTATCTTTGGGATTTGGCGAAGAAAGTGGAGAGTGGAGAGGAGACGATTGAAGGGATCGAGACGGCTCGTATGGTACCGATACACAGGACAAGGAGTATTTGGTATTAGAGGATCTGTCGCCTAGATCTACCTTACGAATTTTCTTTGGGTTCATATTTATACCTATCTCCTACAAGCTAACATCAAATACTAGAAGATAAATGTACTACATGTATACAATGTTACTCGACATCGAAGGGCCGGATCAAAGTGTAATGGCTACTTTCCTCGTCTTCATCGTTAGTCGTCGTGTCCATGTCTTCCCCATCCTCTTCCTCAGATCCCGAACTGGAATCATACGACCATGGTCGTGCGTCGAAAACGTCAGCGTCTCCCTCTTCTCGCAAAATACTACACAGGCCACAGTAAGCCATAAGTTCGTACACTGAACACACGATTATACTCACTGATCAAACGATCTGATGGTGCGCATCTCATCTCTATCATCTCGCGTCTCACCTTCCAAAAAACTCCCCATTACGACTTCGACAAAAGCCAGCCGATCCACAGCCTGTTCGGCATCAATTAATTCACGAACATCTTCAGGGGATCGGGACAGGTCGTAGGTACATGGAGAGGAAGGTGTTGGGCTGTGCAGAATAATTCTTTTCTCAACGCCAGCAGTCACAACCTGCAGGAAATGAGGATGGAAGATGACAGAGTTTACGATTGATTTATGGCCTGTGAAAATTTAGGTATCCCAGCAAGTTCATTCAATGTTAATCCAATCTTACCCATCAATCTGCAAAGAGGGGTTGAGATTTCGACGGGCAGAATTTTCGAGCTTAGTTTGCCATTTGTAAATGCTAGATTTGACCAGGCGTCAAACGACAGTAAGGAAGAAGACGAAGTGAGAGTACTTACCGATTCTCGAAGAATCTGAGCTCATCCACTCATCTGCAGACATGATTTGGCGTTGATCGCTGAGCTGTCCGAGAGGTGGTATTTTCCAAATGTATCCACGAAAGTCGTCCGAACCAGCCCCATACATGTCGTCCGTGTCTAATCCTGGTCCCCCAAACGTTCCATGCTGGGCACAGATACCACAAAATCACTATGACATTTAATTGAACTTGAAAGTAACGCACCTTCATGGTGCATGAATTACTATAAGTCCTCATGCCCGATGGAACGGGCGTTCCATCGGGTAACTTGGCTCCACTCAGCACGGCAACTGGGTCGGGATCTGATAGGGCGTAGACGGTAGGAAGATAATGCTAAGTGGGGAAACATTCAGAGTTCGAATGGGATTCGAGAGAGGTAGTTTTTCGTACAAGGAAGCTGACAGCCAATTTTGTCCCTGCGATGTCAGATCAGCCAGGCAACATAGGATGATGGGCTGGCATACCTTCTCGATCGAAGACTACGCTACTGGATTCAGGGTTGCTTATATTTTGTATGCTTCCCTTAGTGAGCTTTGTGTTATACTAATGGGCACCGTATGATCAGAGCGCTCGTTGTATGTAGTACACGAGTGGGCCCACCTTAAAAACAATGCCTCCACCCGTCTGTTGTGAGCCAAAAGCCATCCTCGCATCCCGTAAAAATACTTTCCCGGACCCATCGCTTGTGACGAAAAGATGTTCCATGCGAGGATGATACTGAACGCCTGTGATTTCGTTCTGTATTGCAATCACATCCTGGTTTCCAATATGAGGTCGGCGGACATCATTCCGTCGGATGGTGCCATCTTCACTGCAGGAGCGGGTATGAATAGGTTGAGATGAGTAGGGATTACCGACTGATTGACCTTGCAGTCATGAAGATATCGTCTTGCGATGGATGGCATGTTATGGCACGTATGCTATCCTGAAAGTGATTTTATAAACAAAAGTTTAAGTTGTTGATCTAGACACGCACTGTATGATCTCGGAAGACTTGATCAGGAGAGGTACGATGGTAGTCCTCAAGTGAGGATCCAAGGTGCCCGATGTCGTACTTAAGGACGGTTTCCAGTGCACCCCCGCTATGAGAGAACCAATGAGCTTAATATGCCCGGGACAGAGTGAATAAATGACTAACGTGAAAAGATATTTATTCCTAGCCGAAAACTGCAGCGAGAAGATATTCCCCTAAAAATTATTCAGCTTCTGTTGGTTGTAAATCTCGAGGAATAACGCACTTGAGGTCCTTTCAAAGTGAAAGAAGGCTCCTTGACATCGTCTTGATGGAAGTCCCAGAGACATATCCGAAAGTCTACCAAGACCAACAAGGTCGTATCGAAGCTTCAAATCACGAGGTGTTGGGCACATACCATCTCCACCACTGGCGAGAAAACGACCTTCGCCCGAAGAGAAGGCAAGAGCATTAACGCATGCCTTGTGCGAATCAAGATTCCTTCATGAGTTCACGTTAGTTGCTTTCACTCCGAGTCAACTCTCGCTCGGAATATCACGGGCTGTGCCATACGTTGGTCTGGAGACAAAAGCTTACCTTGAATACGGAAATCCATGGGCATGGTTCACAATGTTACTGGTTATTCCCTGTCTTGTTGTTTGCCTATCCCTGCGCATGGTCGGAAAGCCAAACTGTCCGTGAAATGCCATATTTTCGCAGAAGTAGACAGCTGAAGCTGTGTGAGTCTGAATTCCTGTTGGTCTGAGCGAGCTCAGAGTGGTTGAACCTATCACATGGGCTTTGAAAGCGAGTTCAGACGCGAAGGAATGTTCAAGGATGAACGTTAGGGCGTAGGCCTACTGAAATAAGTAGGACCCTGGGGATCTTATCTAATCCACCGTCACAAGATTAGTACTGACCTTGCAAGAGTTCACCAAGAGTTCACAGTATTTAGACTCTAGAGGCGCACATCTATTAATTCGGATTCAAGAAATTAGACTCGCGCCAAACACGATGGGGAAGGATAGGACCCCGAGTTATCAGGCCAAATGTCGGATCCGGATCCGGACAGGTTTTCAAGTTTTTGACCCCCTAGGTCGGGTCCAAAACGGACAGAAATTCGGGAATTGGAGGGTATGTCGGGTCAGAAAGACCAGACAAAAACTGTGACAACAGGAGGAGGTCAGGTCCAAGTCCAGACATAGACATCTCTTTATTCTTTGCCTAATGTCCTACGCGCATTCACCACTGGTTATTGGCGAATCATGGAAATCTGGGGGTAGAACACTCAATACCCTCTCTAGCAGCTTCAAGTGCCTGCTCATGCGAAAAAAAAAATCAGAATTTTGACCTATGGAGGTCTGATCCAAGTCCGGACGAAAACTCAAAAATTGGGCGTATGTCAGATCTTTTCCGGACAGAAATTTTGAAATTTGGGACGGACAGAAACCCCAAAATCGGGTTTTTTGGGATCCGACCTTTGGCCTGATAACTCGGGGTCCTGGAAGGATGCTGGAATTTATTGATAGCGAGCTTGGCGCCTGCGCGTATCTCTGATGGAGGTACCCGATGTTTTGTGTACATGTGCTATTTAGATGTAGATACCGTCTATATAGTATAATCGTAGCTATATCGTTTGTACTGGTACTCGTTTGCCACGAAGTCCCCCGACTTCTTCGCTCCCCTCGTGGGTCGTGTATCCCGTATCTCAATAAAGGATAGGTATAATCGTCAAAAAGTTTTAAACAGACAAGGAACAGCTCAAATCCGTGGCACTCGTCTCGCACATGGACTCTGCACTCTGCCGCCGTCACGCCACGTAAATTCTTTAGGGCACTTATTTCAGGCTGTTGCCCTACTAATACGAGTCCAGTATGAATATTATATAATCCATGGTACTCGTTTCTCGGAGTGGCCGCAGCTTTGACCTCACTTTCGCTTCGTCTCCGCAATCTCGGTGTTAATTACCACGATTTGGTACTGAAATCCTCTCAAAGCTGACTAGCACACCGACCTTTCACTAACGTCTCACCTACCCCTATCATACAGTAGGACCTAAATAACGTTAACTGCTGTAACTCGAAGACATTGACGATGTGTGTTGAACCCAACACCCGTTCCTCAGTCCAAATTCCTTTGGACATTATTGAGCTTATTGTTGCTGAAGTTGCCTTCAATGCGCCCCTGCATCAGCTCAAAAACCTGTCACTGGCCTCGCACACATTGAAAACACTCTGTCGCCCCTATATGTTTCGTCGGGTTGTACTATTTTTCGGAGAATGGCAGGATCCCATCGAGGGGGACCTTCCTTCTACAAAGCATTGCATACCGTCAATGAAGTTCATTGCCTTCACAACCTTCCTCAACTCCAACGGTTACGCGAAACACATCCGTCTACGGATTTCGTACCACTCTTCTCTGAGTGCAAGAGCTTCAACTTCATGGATTCTAACAACAATGAGCAGAGCCCCTTGATTGAAAAGCTCCCAATCTGGAAAAATTATCCTCCAAAACTCACTCGCTTGGAATTCAATTCGACTTTTCTTCCTGGCGTCGATACGCTTGTAGAGTATTATCCCAAGATGTTTTCAATCCTTCGTCATTTTTCGTCGAAGGGCAACCTCAGGGGCCTCAAAGCCGCTTTCTCTCGCTCAAGTCGCATACCACACTTTGGAGCGTCTGGAGCTCGAAGTGGACACCAATTGTTTCGACGAGGGCAAATCCGATCACATACTTTCATGTTAAGTTACTGACACTTTTCTTAGGAGTAGGTGATAGCGTAGATCTAGCAGGTCTTGGTGTCGGTCCCATTGACTTTAGCCTCTTTCCTCGACTCCACACCTTGATCATAACTTACCCTACTATCGAGCTATTGATCGTTCATCTCACTACCTTTGACAGCGATAGTGGTCTTGATGTGCTGCAAGTCACGCTGCTTGAAGAAAACGACACATTCTACTATGACCATACTCGACCCAATTGGTGTAGCTTAAATGCTATCCTTGCCAGTTCTACATTTGGCCATCTTCAAGTAATGAACGTAGGAATCTATACGCGGTATGAAGGTCATTGGCTCGGTGTTGAAGCCTTTCTCCGAAAGGCTTTACCAGTCCTACAAAACAAGTCATGCGCCCACTTCCTTAGCCTCTAGTCCGCTTTATCACATAGCGTAGCTACCGACATATATCAAAAGTCATCTGGTTTATCCTGCAGCACTTAGCATATCTCAAGCAGAGGCAATGGGAAAGCAGATATTCGGATGTTGTTGGGCCTGGATTAGAGCAAGTGTGGGATGTAGGCCACCCGCTTTATACTAAACCCTCCCACCACATTCTAAATACTTTGCCTCCGACGGAAGAAGCAACCCCTGGATTCTGTAGTACGAATGAAATAACCCAAAGGTACCGAGTGAGACTATAGCCATGTGGCTCGATAGCGCGGACTACTGCTTTACGAGCTTTCAAACCGCATTCAGAACGAGACTATAGGATGAGATCGCATCTCAATATGCTTACGTTTTATATCTTGCGACGCCCGGGAAATATGGATCCGTGCGGTTGTCCTTTCCAAGTCGAAGCTCAACCAGAGCTTTGGCGCTTATTTTTGGTATATATACTATATATGGTAATAGCTTGTGACACTTCGAGCTCCGTCATCCGACGAGATATATTCGGCCATCTTCATTCGCCGTCAAGCTACTACAATGCAGCTCAATACATCCATTTACACGTCATTCAGTTTGCCCATGGGGTATTGTTGGCGTATCGTACGCCTTCTGATATGGGTGGAACGCCTTCGCGAGCCTAACTTGCGTGTTATATAGCTCAGAAGCATCAAAGAAGTTCTTGGTGTCTGTTGTGACTCTATTCACCTATTCACTCGATAGTTGTAGATACTCAGGAAGGCTGGAGACCTGGGGTGTTGTCGTAATCCTGATAGGGCGCTGGAGAAAAGCAGGAGTAATGGGAAGGTGAGGTTGGGTTTCCAAATAGTTCTCAGTATGGAAAGTCCTTGTTATGGATGATCAGAGTTTTACATTGGATTGTCGTTGATGAGAGACTGGCTTTTAAGGACGCATAAACGCCATGGACCTATAGGGTCTATAAACAGGCCACTCGTGGGAGATGGACGTCGGTGAGAACTCCATGGTAGCGATATGACAGCGAGAGGTTGTCCAAGGTCCACGTAAGTGTGCCCGAAGATATGTATAGCTATGTCTCAGCACATAAACCGAGGCCTTCTCCTCCACGATAGACAGAATGTGTACAAAGCCTAAGGAGCCAAGAAGATCGGGCGAAGGTCCTACGGATGGTAACCGACAATCTCCGCTCCTGAATACCTTGAATTCGATCATACTATACGATCGTACTGGGCCCAAGAAGCTGAGCCAACGCAGCAGACATTTAATACTCTTGTGTACATTGATTGCCTCGTACTTGCCGGCGGTAATGAAATGGGTCAGCCTGAGTCGAGACTTAGTGTGGGCCAGGTAGATACCCCACTGGTGCTTACGAGGCGTACGTCTAGAACCAGAAAGTTACCTCGCTGTGGGGTCAAGACTTCGTTCAAGACGTAGTCCAGAGAGAACGAGGGTGTTCGAGGTGGTAGTAGGCAAACCCCGAGGGGTTTCGCCGATTCCAGACAGAACTCGGAGAGAACATTGGTCAAGTTCGTTACAGGACTTGGGAGTAAGACGCGAATAAGATATGCCTGGAAGCCGTAGATACGCATTGTTATGAGCTTAGTATAGAGTCAGATGTGGCTGTCGCTGAGATTCCCCGAGACTTGAGACCTTCGAATGCGACAGTCGCATACGGCGTGGGCCTCACAAACCACTTTGCCGTTGATCATCATGACTACATGTGCGAAAGACTATGAAAGATCAAAGACGTTGTTGGCGTCGTAGAGCCAGCAGAAAGGAAAGTGCCGATCGGTTTTACCGGAGACATGCCCAGTGATCGATGGGAGAGTGCAGAAATGGTAAAATCGAAAGCCAAAGGTTATTTGAGGAAGAAGAAGCGGCGCGAAGTCGACGGTGAACTGGAAGTTGGAGGAGGAGGAGTGTTTTGCCGAAGATGCTCCCGACCCAAAGAGCACATTGTGGTGTGCCGTCAACATATTCGGAAATGTTGATCGTTGTTAATGGTCTGGGGTGCACGACTTTAATTAGCAAATGGAAGCCTGCAAGAGTGCTGTCAAGATCGGCGAAAGTGGGAGAACTCTGGGATTCTGTTTGGAATTGGGGGTAGGAGGTAGCAAGAATGAATATTTACAACAAGACCCTGACGGAATATCAGGTGGGGAACGGGGATTCACATGAATTTGTGGGGAATGAAGCATGTGGGAAAATCGGGCCGATGTGGGGAAGCGAAAATGATGAATTTTTAAGATTTAGCTAAGGTCTTTGCTGTGCTTCTGCAGTGCGGCCATTCCCCGGAGCTCCTTCT
>Ga0247742_10003293_pt1 | contig 10231 bp, 8 predicted proteins | sample UWRJL208509C2_FD_180944 | JGI IMG/M metagenome (GOLD analysis project Ga0247742, IMG submission 180944) | Plant litter microbial communities from Arlington Agricultural Research Station in Wisconsin, United States - UWRJ-L208-509C-2 | ecosystem: Environmental > Terrestrial > Plant litter >... | reverse complement strand
GATACTGTCGTAATTTTTGCCTTATCAAACAAATACACTAAACAGGCTTATCAGTCATGGAAGTTATCTCCTGCTTTTGGAGATTATCCTTTTAAATTAGATAAGGAAGACAAGGAAGAATAGATTAGACTTCTTAGATTATTAGATCTGATTTTTAAATGTGCATAGTCAGGCTTTATAAATAAAGTCTTATCTTTGCGGTATGCTTTTTGATTAAGCAATCAAAATAATAATGGGGTCGACTGGTTTTGACAGCAAGTCGAATTGGAAGATAAGCACGTCGAGAACTGGGACAATTCTCGTAAATAAAAGGTCTTAACATTTTTACACGGCGAAAATAACTACGCTTTAGCTGCATAATCTGAATTATAGTAAGATTAGCCACGTCCCTATCAGATAGGGAAGCTGGATTCTCCTTGAAAGCCTTGGTTTGTGGCGTTCTTAAAAGGGGAACCGTAAAAATAAACCTAGAGATAGCTAAGCTTCGGGGCTATTTTGACAACAAAGAAGATAAGTGTGATGTGGCTGTTCCTGGCCTGCCATCACGACGAAAACCTAATCAGGAAATAAGCGTGTAGAAAGTTTTTTAATTGCTTGTTTGGACCCGGGTTCGATTCCCGGCGATTCCACAAATTACTGTTCAAAGTAAAGCAAATGCCCGTAAGTCTTAGGATTTACGGGCATTTTTGTTTTTAAGCTATTAAAATTATACGTTAACATGGATCAAATTCGGGTCACTTTTTTTAAAAATTTACTAAAATTGTATTTGGTTATCTTTGTTACAGATAGTAATTTAGTAGCCATTGTACAAAGACAGTCACTACATTAACAGAAGACAAAATTTTATATTAACTGTGGTAATTAAAAATTTAAAAAAAATGGCAAAACAAATTTTTATCAATTTCGCTGTAAAAGACCTGCAAAAATCTATGGACTTCTATACTGCATTAGGTTTTACAAACAACCCTCAATTTTCGGACGACACTGGTAAGTGTATGATTTGGAGTGAAAACATTTTTGTAATGCTTTTGACACATGAAAAATTCGCATCCTTTGCAACCAAACCTATTGCGGACACAAAATCAAGTCTAGCAGGGCTTTTTTCATTATCGGTTGACAGTATCGACGAGGTAAATAACATTTTAACAAATGGATTAAAAGCCGGTGGAACAGAGTCTGGCGAAATGCGGGATTATGGTTTTATGCAACAGCGAACAATCGAAGATTTTGACGGGCATACCTGGGAAATTTTCTATATGGACATTACTAAATTTCCAACTGAACAATCAAACGGATAAAACAACTACCGCCAACAGGCTCTAACCATAAAAAATAACAATGGCAAAAAGCAAATTATTACGAATGGACAATATCGGCATCGTGGTAGAATCCCTCGATAGCGCTATTTCATTTTTCACAGAACTTGGCTTAACGCTCGAAGGACGAGCAATGATAGAAGGCGAATGGGCCGGACATGTCACAGGTCTTGGCAATCAGAGTGTCGAAATTGCCATGATGATTACCCCAGACGGGCACAGTCGGCTGGAACTTTCATGCTTCCTCACCCCTTCCGTTATCGCTGATCATCGCAATGCTCCGGTAAATGCCTTTGGTTATTTACGCGCCATGTTTACCGTTAGTGATATTGACGAAACTTTAACCAGACTCCAAAATATTGGTGCAAAGCTCATTGGCGATGTCGTTAACTATGAAAATGTTTATAGACTTTGCTACATTCGTGGTCCAGAAGGCCTCCTTATTGGATTGGCGGAACAGCTTAATAATAAGTAACCGCTTGAGAAACCACAATAGACTATACATCTAACATATTAAACGAGTATATATGCCGGAACATTTTTACTTATTCTAAAAATGTTCTTGGTTCGCGTTGATTCAAATCTTCAATATTTTATTATTTCTGTTTATGGAGAATACTCGTTATTTTCAATGACAACATTCCGAATGAATTTGACATAATCCAAAATACAGACGTTAAGATTATGGAATTTTTTTCCTGATTTCGAAACGTCAAATTTAGGCCTGGATTGTATTTAAATCGCAGCACTTCCTAAAAACGAAATTTTTCTCTAGCTCAGATAGCTCTCACTCTAAATGCTATAAACACCACTTTAAGACAGATTTTAAATTTAAAGAAAACCCTTCGAAATGATTGACAACAGTAGTCTTGTAAAGAAGTCATGAAATCAAATTTTCTATAAATATTTAAGAAAATTAACATAAACGAGAGTTATACAATCTATTATGTTAATTCTACACAGCATTAAATTTTCATTATTAATTTCTTTTTATATTCGAAATAATTATAATATTCAGAGATTTTATAACGAATTCGATTTAATAAAATTTAATAAGCAATCCACATGTATGGACTTATAAAAAGCGTAACAGTGATACATAAGGGCGATTCAATCTAACCAATTCCAAATCCACCCAACGCCCTGATAGTAACCGGATGAGGAATTAAAAACTATTCTAATTATGAAAAAAAACCTTTTAATGCTAGGTTTAATACTTAGCGGTACGTTGGCTTTTGCAGCTAACCACACAGTTGTCACAGAAAAAAATGCTGATGAGGACGAAAGATGTTCAAGCACTACAAAAACAGTTACAACAACAAGGCCAGATGGCACTTCTACGTCTACAACAACAACTAATGTAGACTGTGATACCCCACAGGAACTAGCTACGTACCACAAACTAATGAACATCCATCCTTAAAACCATCAACATGAAAAAAATAGCAATGGCCTTATTGCTGGCCACTATATCATCTACTGCTTTTGCAGCCACTGGAATTGCAAAAAACACTGCTCCTAACGCTGCTATTGAGCCTGAAAGGTGTTCTACCAATATAAGAACTTCTACAGTAACTAATTCTGACGGTTCCACCACGCAGACAACAAACACGAGTGTTTCTTGCGATACACCGCAGGAACTTGCCGATTTTCATAAATTTATGAAATCCATAGGCATGGGAGTGTAATTTAATATCAATAAATAGTTTGCCAAAGGCCCGTCTTTTGGCAAACTATATTTTTAATTTAAACAGTATGAGCCATATAAAATATTTTTGTCTACTATTTTGCTGCTGCTTTAACGCTTACTGTCAAGATACTTATTCTGAAGTGCGTTATACCTTTACAATAACAAACACTCAGTCTTCTATAAATGTAGACTGTTCACTACTCTATTCTGCAAAACAAAACCAGTCTACCTTTATAAATTTCGGGTTTAGTAAAACGCCGGACAGTACTTATGCCGTAAAGAGCGAAAGTAATGGTGACCAGCTCATAAACATAAGCAAATACAATAACAGCAACGGGCAAAAACCGGAATACCAAAAACTATTTGGTAAAGATTCGCTCTATGCTTTTGAAAGTGTGTATGGCGAAAAGAACTACCATATCATTTATGAAAAACTTCCGCACTTTGCATGGAAGATAGAAAATGAAACTAAAGAAATACTAAACCATAAGGTACAGAAAGCCTCTGTATATTTTAGGGGAAGAAATTATACAGCCTGGTTTGCACAGGATATTTCTATACCAGACGGCCCGTATAAATTTAATGGCCTTCCGGGGCTTATTCTCGAAATATCGTCCACAGACGGTAATTATAAATTCCTAGCCTATGAGCTAAGAATCAATCAGCCAAGCGATTTCGTCTTTGAGCGTCTTACCACAAAATACAAAAAGAATAAAATACTCTCTGTAAAAGAAAAAATTGCGCTTACAAAGGCCAATGAAGAAAAAGAAATAAGGTACCAACAAAGTAAAAATCCTAACCAAGGTGATTTTAAATTGGCTAATACGGCTATAGAAACCGATTTCAAAGACCTTGTTGATGATTAAATATATATTACTATTACTCTTTACATCAGCCTATGTTTCTGGCCAGACCCTTAGCGGCAGACTTACCACGGCAACGTCTGAACCACTGGCCAACGTAAATGTGATAGTAAAAAATGCAGACAACCCAGATGTAATTGTAGATTTTACTACAACAAACGGGAAGGGTGATTATAAAATAGAGATAAAACCCGGTTTTGAAAATATAATCGTGACGTTTACAAAGTTTGGTTATGATACCCAAAACTTTAACTATACACGTACAGGCCTTACTACTGCCCAACGGCTAGATGTGGCACTTATTGAATCTGCCATACTGCTGGAAGAAATAGTTATAAGCGAAAGTCCTAAAATAGCCGTTACAGTAGATACGGTAAGCTATAAGGCATCGGCATTTTTAGATGGCTCAGAACGTAAGGTAGAAGACCTATTAAGAAAACTGCCCGGCATACAGGTAGACGACAACGGACACATAAAATTTAAGGGAAAATCAGTAGAAAAAGTATTACTGGAAGGTGATGATCTGTTTGATTACAATTACACCACCGGTACTAGAAACATGTCTGTAGGCATACTGGACGAAGTTCAGGCCATAGAAAATTATAGTGATAACCCACTGCTGCACGGCATAGAAGACACTAATAAAGTGGCACTTAACCTTAAGCTTAAACAGGGTAAAATGGACCTCTCCGGCGATGCACGCCTTGGCTATGGTGTCGAAGACCGGTATGTTGCAGATGTAAACGTGCTGAGCGTATCTCAGGCCAATAAAAATTTTTCTACAGTAAACTATAATAATTCAGGTGAAAATCATTCACCTTACGATTACTTTGGCCTTGCTAAATCTCCTGAAGATTTGAGGAATCTGCCGCTAATGGCACCCAAAATTATTGACGAAAGGCAGTTTATAAGTGAAGTAGGCCAAAAAAGATCTGCAATAAACAGTAACCTGTTTACAACCGTCAATAACATTTATAAAATTTCTAAAACACTAAATACCAGAGTAATATTTTCGTATTATAAAGACAGGCTTTCCTTTGCCAATACTACACAGTCTGAGTATTTTTTTCAGAATGGCACACAACTCATTACCTCGCAGCAGGAAGAGGCTGTAAAAAGGCCTGAACAGTATGATGGCAGTATAAAACTTACCTGGAACAGTTCTAAAAATTCGTTATTAGAATTTACCTCTAAATGGGGTATTGCAAACCTGTCAACCACCTCATCGCTTTTTACAAATAACCAGAATACCTTCGGGACAAGGGTGCATTCTGAAGAATTTTTATCGAAGCAGGAGTTGCTCTATACACAAAAGTTAAGTGATACAAAATCGCTACAGACCAGGGCGCTTTTTTCAAAAAGTGACGCTCCGCAGGAGTTCTATATGAACCCTGGATTGAATTTCCTTTTGGGCGAAATAGAAAATAACATCAATAACCGGCAGCTAAGCAATTTTACCAAATATAACTGGGAAGCAGAAACTTCACTTTTGGGAACCTATAAAGAGGATAAGTATAAACTGAGTATTACGGCACGCAATACTCAAAACGATTACAGCTCAATATTATATAACAATAGTACTGCAATGGGTGCTGGATATGAAAACAACACGGGTTATGCAATTACAGAATTTCGGCTGGACGCTACTTATAACATAAAATTGGGGAAATTTGCCCTAAAGTCTCAGCTGCAGTTAAAAAAATACCACCTTGCCATAACCGGTCTATCACCAGAAGGAAAAGAAAGTAAAAACCAGGCCGTGCTCGCACCTTCGGTATCTGCCTCTTACAAAATAAGCGACCTTACGCGCTTTTATGCAAATTATAGTTATGACAGGGTGCCCCCACAGGAAAATTACATGTTCTCTCAATATGTTTTAACATCAGAACGATCTCTTATTTATAATGTACCCGCCACACAGTTTAGCACCGTGGGCTCAGGATCGCTGGGCTACGGGATAAATGACATATACAACCAGTTTAGCTTGAATGCCAGCCTTAATTACACCACACAGCATAATAATTTTTATGCAGATACAGATGTAAAACAAAACCTTACTATAGTAAGGTATTTTTTCCTGCCAGAAAACAACACCACGTATGGTCTGGCGTTAAATACAGAAAAATACATCCCCGCCTTAATGTCTACCATAAAAGTATCCGGAAACTATACACACTTTGAGTATAAAAATATCGTAAATGATTCTGATTTGAGAAATAATACGTCAGACATGATCTTTTCGCAGGTATTCTTTAAAACGGCTCTGAGCATCCCTTTCAATTTTGAAAACATTTTCAGCATGCAAAACTCTGTATCAAAGTCAGACAGCTATACAGATACCTTTAAAAATACATCTTTAACTAATACCACAAAAATACTAATACGTCCTAACAAGAGGTGGTTTGGCATGCTATCGGCAGATTACTTCCAGGCCAGTGTGCAAAATCCCAATGCCTATTATTTTTTAGACGCTTCTGTACGCTATACCAGCCCAAAAAAATCATGGGAATTTAGCCTCTCCGGAAAAAACCTTACTAACAATAAACTCTTTAAGCAGATTGCCATATCAGATTATTATACATCAGCATCCAGCCAAAGCTTAAACAGGGCATATGTATTATTTGAAGTGTCTTTCCAGTTTTAAAGCCCCCATTACACAGCCTCTATTTCCGACATAGCCAACAAAGTAACCGAAATAAAAAAAAGGTGGTAAGATTTGGCTATATGGTGGAGCAAACCTTATAAAGACATTTATTAATCAGTGAGCCGCTGGACAAATACCTGAGCCCACTTACTTTATAAAATAAATACTTACCTGTAACTTCTCTTTATCCCCAATTTCTGCATTTTTGAAGCTAAAGTAGTAGGTGGAACACCTAAAATTTCGGCAGCACCATTGACACCCCTTATACGCCCGTCACATTGCTTTAATACGGCAATAATATGTGCCCTTTCATTTTCTTCTATGGTCTTCAGCTTAGGTTCTGCCATATCCATCTCAATCCCTTCATGGTGCGGCAAAGGGATCTCCTCGATAGTTGGCCCTTTGGAGAGAAGCACACTGCGTTCTATGAGGTTCTCCAGTTCCCGAATATTGCCTGGCCAGTTATAAGATAAAAGGCTGTTAAGGGCCAACGCTGATAACCCCGTTACGCTTTTGCCTGTCTTTGCATTATAGACATCAATAAAGTGTCTGGCAAGCAGCCCTATATCTTCCCTGCGTTCCCTTAATGATGGTAGGTGGATTGGGAATACATTGAGTCGATAATACAGATCCAGCCTAAAGCGGCCCTCGGCAACTTCCTTTTCCAGATTTCTATTGGTTGCTGCTATAATTCGGACATCTACCTTTATAGGTGTGCTTCCGCCAATACGCTCAATCTCTTTCTCCTGAAGCACTCGAAGCAGTTTGACCTGCATATCCAAAGGCATTTCACCAATCTCGTCAAGAAATAATGTCCCTTTATTGGCCTGCTCAAAACGTCCCGTCCTACGCTCTATTGCACCGGTAAAAGCTCCCTTTTCATGTCCGAATAATTCGGTTTCAATCAGATTTGAGGGCAAAGTGGCACAATTGATCTTAATAAATGGACCTTTTTTTCTTGGTGAAAGGTTATGGATACTACTGGCGATACGTTCTTTACCCGTACCACTTTCCCCGGTTATAAGCACTGTGGTATCGCCCGGTGCTACTTGCGCGATATGATCAAAAATTCTCATTAGCAAAGGACTCTTGCCTATAATACCCTCAAATCCTTCCTTATACTCCTTTTTAGGACTCAATACGGTAGGGGTTTCCTGCGCATGCAGATAGGCTTTCTTATCCCGTGACAGTATACTCTCTACCGTATAGATCAATGGTCGTTGCAATCTTTTGCATATCTCGAAATGGGTTTCGTCAAAACCATCTGTCTTCCTGCTAAAGAAAGAAAAAAAGTAACGTTCTTTTTCATTGATTGACAGCGGTATTGGCAGGGTCAGATTGGAACGCATGCCCAGATATTCTGCAATGAGTTTTTTCATAGTCGGTGCCTGCACCGCTTTTTGGAAATCCTCTCCTGTATAAAGTGAGACTGAGGTATCTATTACTGTATTTTCCTGTAGTTTTTTGACCTCACTGACTTTTAGTCTGGACAGATTCTGCAATTCGTCAATAGTAATCTTCTGGTATTCGCTGAAACCTACCCGTAAAAATCCAAGGACAATATCCTCCAGATCAGTACCCGTACGATAAATAGCAATCATCAGATCAAAGGGAATCAAGGGCTGAAGAGCTTTACCAACCTTAAAAAGGCGCTCATCCCAACAACCAGAATCGTCCAACAGGTCGCTGAGCTGCTTTTGGAATAACTGTTCTTTTCTTATTGATGACTCAATACCATATTGCTGATGATAGCCAGCAATCTGTAAAGTGATCAGCAGATCCTTTTCCCTGAAAGGCTTAACAAGAAAACCATAGGGCCTGGTTGCCTTGGCCGCATTCAGGATTTCCTCATTGGAATTGGCAGACAAATAGATAAATCCAATATTCTCTTCATTGAGGTATTTTGCGAGGTCTATACCTGTTTCACGCCCCAGTAGGAAAATATCAAGAAGCACCAGTCCGGGCCTGTCTTTTTTGATATAGGCTTTTGCTTCATCAACAGTCCGTGCTATTCCACAAATGGAATAACCCGCATTTTTAAGCATCAGCCGCAAATGGTTCGCTTCTACAAAATGATCCTCTACAATAAGGATTTTAGTACTTATATCCATTATTAAAAACTTTAAATAATTTTTAGATCAGGTCCTCTTTCTTCATGAATTGTAAATCGTAGCTCTATTTCGGTCCCATTATTATTAGCTATCCTGAAATCACCCTGCATATCACCAGCGAGACCCTGTATCAACCTTAATCCCAGCGATGAGCTTTCCTCTATATTAAAATTGTCGCCAATACCAATACCAGTATCTCTGATTTTAAGATAGAATCCCTTATCCCCTTCCCTTTTAAGGACAATTTCTATAATGCCAATAGCTCCGTCGGGAAAGGCATATTTAATAGAATTGGTTATAGCCTCATTCAAGATCAGGCCTACCGGCACCGAGTGGGACAACGGAAACTCAACTTTACAAATGTCCAGCTGAAAGCGTATCTTCCTTCCCATTTCAAAACAATCCGCAAGATTTTCGGTCAGTTCGTAAATGTATGAAGGCATATCTATCATCGACAGGTTCTCCGACTGGTAAAGCTTTTGATGTATGATAGACATAGCTTCTACCCGCCTTTGGCTTTCACCGATCGCCTGTACTGCTTCTTTACCTTTGAGATATTCGCCCTGACTGGCCAAGAGTCCCACGACCATATGCAGGTTGTTTTTAACCCTATGGTGAATTTCCTTCAAAAGCCATTCTTTTTCGTTAACCAAATGTTGAAGCGACTCATTTTTTAAATTAATCTCTTCCTTTTGCGCTTTCAGGGCAATATTTGTCTTTTGTTTCAGCCTGTAATTCTTATACATGACAAAAATAAATATGCTCATCAGAAGCAAACCTAAAAGGGTTGCATTCCTTACTAAATTAGCAGATTTCAGCCTGCTTTGTTGCGATGCGGTCTGCTGTTGCAGCAGCAGTATATTCTTATCTTTTTTCTCCGACTCATGCAGGATACTGAGTTGGTTGATCTGTGTGGTTTTAGCTTCACTAAACATTTCATCATTAATCTCCTTATAGCGCTGGAAATGCCTGATAGCAGACAAATAGTTACCTGCAGCTGAATCGATCTTAAACTCCCAAAGACTATAGTAGGTATTACAAAACATTCGGTTTCTAAGACCACACAGGCTGTCATATTTAGCATTATAATGGGATGCTTTATCATAATGTCCCGTAGCAATGTTATACCGTATGACCGAACTGATAAAACCAAAAATGTAATCCTTATCTAATTCCGCACCATACCTTTTTATCTTTTTCTCTATACCGTCGCAATAGTAAGCTGCTTTATTGAACTCTTTCCTCGATATATAGATATCAGCCATCATAGTCTCCAACATAGGATCTTTTTGATTTTTAAGAGCGGGGTACATCACTGTCATTGTATTGAGCAGCGCGAGGGCTTCTTTAGTCTTTTTTAGCCTGATCAAAATATTAACATGATTAACCAGCACGACGACTATTTTGTTAAAGTCATTATATTTAACAGCGATTTGTAACGACTTTTCGATATATGGAAGTGCTTTTTCAGGTTGACCAAACTTATTATAAGCCATTCCAATACTATTATTGAGAGTACTTGTAAATACACTGGTTTCCCCAAATTCGTCAACTATCTTTTCTGCTTCTAATATATTCTTTATCCCTTTATCCAGATTACCCATCAA
>Ga0247742_10003292_pt1 | contig 10231 bp, 8 predicted proteins | sample UWRJL208509C2_FD_180944 | JGI IMG/M metagenome (GOLD analysis project Ga0247742, IMG submission 180944) | Plant litter microbial communities from Arlington Agricultural Research Station in Wisconsin, United States - UWRJ-L208-509C-2 | ecosystem: Environmental > Terrestrial > Plant litter >... | reverse complement strand
TTCCAGGTTCTGGCGCACGTCCTCGGTGGCCTGGTCGATGCTGTGCTGCAACTCTTCCTGGGCGTTTTGCAGGGTGCCGGCCATGCGGTTGATGCCGGAGGCCAGTTCATCCAGCTCCTGGCTGCCAAGGGGCGGCAGGCGGGTTTCCAGGTGGCCGTCCTTGAGCTGTGCCACCGCTTGCTGGATCTGGTTCAGCGGCCGGTTGATCGTGCGGCCCATGCGCAATGCCAGCAGCGCCGTGGCTGCCAGGCCTGCGCCGATCAGCAGCAGGCTGGCGAACAGGCTGCGATAGCCGCGCAGCAACATGCCGTTGTGCGAGATTTCCAGTTCGACCCAGCCCAGCATGCGCTCGGTTTCCTCGGGAATCAGGTCGCCGGCGAGGTTGCGGTGCTTGCCGAACACCGGCAGCAGGTAACGCGTCGCGTCGTTGCCGCTGCGGCGCAGCATCTGCGAACCGTTGCCCAGGGGGGCCTGATTGAGCATGGTCGGGCCGGCATGGGCGAGTGGCGTGCGGTCCGGGGCGAGGAAGGTCACCGCGCGCACGTCAGGGGTTTCCAGGGATTGGGTGGCGATGCGTTCGAGCAGTTCGGCGTCGTTGTGGCTCATGGCCGGGGCGACGAGAGGGGCGAGCTGTTCGGCGATCATTTCGCCGCGCTGCATGAGTTGGGCTTGCAGGTCCGATTGCTGCATCCAGGTAAAATAGCCGCCCAGCACCAGGGCCATCAGGCTGGTTGGAAGCAAGGTCAGCAACAGCACGCGGCCTTTAATTCCCAGTTTCTTGAGCACGCCACTCTCCTGCATCCAGCCATTTAGGAACCGGCGCGTACATCCGGCACGCGCCACCTGCGCAGTGTAGCGATTTGCTTGCGGGCAATCCTCGTAAAATTGATGTCGCCATTCGTCGGGCCGCTCGGTGTCTGGAGGTCGCGGGCAACGCTCGGCTTGCCCCTGGCGAGGCAATCTTGAATAATCGCCAACTGAGAATTATTTGCAGATAGTCATGACTCCCAATGCTGTTGGCCATCCCCGAATCCTCTCCATCGAAGACGACCTGGTGCTGGGTGCCTACGTGCACGAGCAACTGGGGCGCAGCGGTTTCCAGGTCACTTGGTGCCAGAACGGGCAGGAGGGCCTGGCGATGGCCCGCGAGAACACCTTCGACGTGGTGCTGATGGACATCCTGCTGCCGGGCCTGAATGGCTTGTCGGTGTTGACCGAGTTGCGCCAGAGCCATTCCACCCCGGTGCTGCTGATGTCGGCGCTGGGGGCCGAGGCGGATCGCATCAGCGGTTTTCGTCTCGGTGCCGATGATTACCTGCCCAAGCCCTTCAGCATGGCTGAATTGCACGTGCGCATCGAAGCGATCCTGCGTCGCGTCGCGCTGGACCGCCGGCCGTCGGTCGAACCGCCGGTGCCGGCGGTGGACAGCCTGCGATTCGACGAGGAACGCTTCGAGGTGTTCTATGGCGAACAGGCTGCCGGACTGACCCGCAGCGAATACCGCTTGCTCGACACCCTCAACCGCAACGGCGACGAAGTATTGAGCAAAGCCTTCCTTTATCAGCACGTGCTGCAGCGCGGGTACGCGGCCCACGACCGCAGCCTCGACATGCACATCAGCCAGATCCGCCGCAAGCTCAAGGCCATCGGCTATACCGAGCGGGAAGTGCGCACGGTGTGGGGCAAAGGCTACGTCCTGGGGGCCGACCATGAAGTGGGCTGACCTGCCGGGGCGGCACTCGCTGTTCTGGAAACTTGCCTGCCTGCTGGTGGCGTTCTGTCTGCTGATGATCTGGCTGAGCTGGTCCTGGGGGCGCTACATGGAAGAGCGCAACCAGTTTCTCTCGGATGAAGCCCGGGGCACCCTGACCCGTTACGCCGCCGAAGCCGAACAGGCGTGGCAGCAGCGCCAGCGCCCCGGCGTCGATGCCTGGCTGCAGGTGATGCGTCAGCGCGAACAGGGTTGGTCGGGGGTCATCAGCGGGGATTTGCAGTCGTTGAGCAGTGAGGCGCTGACCGACTCGCAAATCGAGCGCCTGACTTTCCTGCGCGGCCTCGACTGGCCGATCCACAAGAAGAACCTGCCGTGGATGCGCGTGCCGTTTCCCGGCGATCCCTCCGCCGGCAGCCTGGTGATCCAACTGCCCCAGCGTTTCCAGCCTGGGCGCTATCAGGTGTTCTGGCGCGTGATCACCAATGTCGTCATCCCCGGGCTGTTCACCCTGCTGCTGTGCGTCGGGCTGTATCGCCTGCTGGTGGTGCCCCTCAATCAGCTGCGCGAACAGGCGAACGCCTGGCGTGCCGATCAACTGGGCGTGCGCCTGTCCAGCCGCACCACCAACCGCTCCGATGAACTGGGTGAGCTGGGCCGTGCGTTCGACCACATGTCCGAACGTCTGCAAAGCACCGTCGCCCTGCAACAACAGTTGTTGCGCGACTTGTCGCATGAACTGCGCACGCCCCTGAGTCGTCTGCGCGTGGCCAGTGAAGGCGAGCAAAACCTGACGCAACTGCGCGAGCGCATCGGCCGCGAAGTTGACGGCATGCAGCGCCTGGTCGAGGACACGCTGCAACTGGCCTGGCTCGACACCGAGCGCGCACCATTACCCGACGAAGCGATCCAGATCCAGGCGCTGTGGGAAATGCTCACGGAAAACGCCTGCTATGAAAGCGCTTGCCCGGTGGGGCGCTTGCAGTGCCTGGTGGATTCCACCTGCTGGGTTCGCGGCAACCTCAACACACTGGCCCAGGCCCTGGAAAACATCCTGCGCAATGCCATCCGGCATTCCCCGACAGGCGGCATCGTGCGTCTGGACGGGCGACGTGAAGGCCACTTCTGGCACCTGTGGCTGGAAGATGAAGGGGGCGGGGTGGCCGACAAGGATCTGGAACGGATCTTCTCACCGTTCATTCGCCTCGACGGCTCGCGACCGGGCAACGGCGGATTCGGCCTGGGCCTGAGCATCGCGCGAAACGCGGTACAGCGGCAGGGCGGGCAGATTTGGGCCGAGAACACCGGGGTTGGGTTGCGGGTGAATCTGCGATTGGTGGCGGAGGTCGATGGCGTGCCTGATGACGCTGTCGCGAGCAGCGCTCCCACTCTGGACATGGGCCAGCCAAAATGGGTGTGATCAACCCGGATCCCTGTGGGAGCGAGAGTGCCTTCGGGTCACTCTGAATCTCGCTTATTCCCATAAGCCATAAGCACCGCACTTTGCGTGATATGGCCCGTCAACGTTTGCCGGTATGATAGGCGCCCCCGCAGTCTGGATTGCGAATACGCCATGACCTTGCAGTACCCAACCATCGCCGATTGCGTCGGCAACACTCCGCTGGTCCGTTTGCAGCGCCTGCCTGGCGCCACCAGCAACACCCTATTGCTCAAGCTTGAAGGGAACAACCCGGCGGGTTCGGTCAAGGACCGTCCGGCGCTGTCGATGATCACCCGCGCGGAACTGCGCGGGCAGATTCACGCCGGCGATACGCTGATCGAAGCGACCTCGGGCAACACCGGGATCGCTTTGGCGATGGCGGCCGCGATCAAGGGTTACAAGATGATCCTGATCATGCCGGACAACTCCAGCGCCGAGCGCAAGGCGGCCATGACCGCCTATGGTGCCGAACTGATCCTGGTCACGCAGGAAGAAGGCATGGAAGGCGCCCGCGACCTCGCCCAGCGAATGGAAGCCGAAGGTCGCGGCAAGGTGCTGGACCAGTTCGCCAACGGTGACAACCCCGAAGCGCACTACACCACCACCGGCCCGGAAATCTGGCGCCAGACCGAGGGCACCATCACTCACTTCGTCAGCTCGATGGGCACCACCGGCACCATCATGGGCGTGTCGCGCTACCTCAAAGAACAGAATGACAACGTGCAGATCCTCGGCCTGCAGCCGATGGAAGGCGCATCGATCCCGGGCATCCGTCGCTGGCCGCAGGAATACCTGCCGAAGATCTACCAGGCCGATCGCGTGGATCGCATCATCGACATGGCGCAAAGCGAAGCCGAGGACGTGACCCGTCGCCTGGCCCGCGAAGAGGGCATCTTCTGTGGCGTGTCCTCCGGCGGTGCCGTGGCCGGGATGCTGCGTCTGTCCAGAGAAGTTGAAAACGCGGTGATCGTCGCGATCATCTGCGACCGTGGCGACCGTTACCTGTCGACCGGCATTTTCGACGCGCCCAACTGATGGCCAGACACGAGAGAGGCCTGCGCTTCCAGCCCACGGGTGGCAGCAAGGCCGCGCAAATCCCGACCGGCAAAAAGCAGCGCCTGCGTATCGAGCGCCTGGCCAATGACGGTCGCGGCATCGCGTTTTTCGAAGGGCGTACCTGGTTCGTCCTCGGCGCCCTGGCCGGCGAGGAGGTCGAGGCGCGGGTGTTGGGTGCCCATGGCAAGGTGGTCGAGGCGCGCACCGAGCGCGTGTTCCAGGCCAGCGAGCTGCGTCGCCCGGCACCGTGCGCCCATGCCGGTCGCTGCGGTGGCTGCAGTGTTCAGCATCTGCCTCACGGCGAACAGCTTGCCCTGAAACAGCGCATGCTTGCCGAGCAATTGTCCAAGGTCGCCGGCGTCGAGCCCGAAGAGTGGGCTGCGCCATTGAGCGGGCCGGAACTGGCCTATCGCCGACGCGCCCGGGTGGCGGTGCGCTGGGACATCAAGACGAAGCAACTCGAGGTCGGTTTTCGCGCCGCTGGCAGCCAGGACATCGTGGCGATCGACGAATGCCCGGTGCTGGTACAGCCCTTGCAACCGATCATGACGCGCCTGCCGGACATGTTGCGGCGCTTGAGCAAGCCTCAGGCATTGGGGCATGTGGAGTTATTCAGCGGTTCGAAGCTGGCAGTCCTGCTGCGGCACATGGCACCGTTGTCCGACGCCGACATGACGATTCTCAAGGATTTCTGCGCGTTCCATGAGGCGCAGTTGTGGCTGCATGGCGAGGGCGAACCGCAACCGGTAGACGCCGATCAGTCCCTGGGCTATCGCCTCGAACAGTGGGACCTGGAGCTGGCCTACCGGCCGGGTGATTTCATCCAGGTCAACGCCGCGGTCAACGAGGCGATGGTCGCCCAGGCGCTGGCGTGGTTGAAACCAACAGCGGATGAGCGCGTTCTCGATCTATTCTGTGGTTTGGGCAACTTCGCCTTGCCGCTGGCCAAAACCGTTCGCGAAGTGGTGGCGGTCGAAGGTGTGCAGGCGATGGTGGAGCGGGCGGCCGCGAACGCCGTTGGGAACAATCTGCATAACGCGTCGTTTTTTCAGGCCGATTTATCCCAGCCTTTGACCGATGCCGAATGGGCGCGCGAAGGCTTTTGTGCGGTACTCTTGGACCCACCGCGTGACGGCGCTTTCGAGGTGGTGCGCAAGCTCAGGACGCTAGGCGCCGAACGGTTGGTGTATGTGTCGTGCAACCCTGCAACTCTGGCGCGCGATACGGTCGAATTGATCAAGCAGGGCTACCGGTTAAAACGTGCCGGGATTCTCGATATGTTTCCTCAGACGGCACATGTCGAGGCCATGGCGTTATTTGAAGCGAGCTAGGACGGCTCGTCTGGTCCGACTGACCCGCCCGTGCAGCACTCGTCATGGCCCCGCGAGTGCACCCGGCAACGAAGGTCAGCGATTTGACGCATTGAATCTGCGTCGTAGGGAAGGTAAAGCAAGATGGTACAGGTGAGAGCACACCAGCCGATCAACACCGACGGCAGTATCAACCTCGAGGCCTGGCTCGATCATGCGGTCAGTGTCGATCTGGCACTGGATCGCGAAGCCTTGAAGGAAGCGTGCGAGTTCGCTCGTACGTCTGAACAACAGGCCAATGCGGCGAAAAACCTCTGGTCCGAAGGGACCTCGAGTTTCAGCACCGGCCTTGAGATCGCCGAGATTCTCGCCGACCTCAAACTCGATCAAGACTCGCTGGTCGCTGCGGTCCTGTACCGCGGCGTGCGCGAAGGCCAGATCCCGCTGCCCGCCGTGAGCCAGCGCTTCGGTCCGGTGGTCGCCAAACTCATCGACGGCGTGTTGCGCATGGCGGCGATCAGCGACAGCCTGAGCCCGCGCAAATCCATGGTGATGGGCACCCAGGGCCAGGTGGAAAACCTGCGCAAGATGCTCGTGGCCATGGTCGATGACGTGCGTGTCGCGCTGATCAAGCTGGCCGAGCGCACCTGCGCGATCCGTGCGGTGAAAAATGCCGATGACGAGAAGCGCAACCGCGTGGCCCGTGAAGTCTTCGACATCTACGCCCCCCTGGCACACCGCCTGGGCATCGGTCACATCAAGTGGGAGCTGGAGGACTTGTCCTTCCGCTACCTCGAGCCCGATCAATACAAGCAGATCGCCAAGCTGCTCCACGAGCGGCGCCTGGATCGCGAGCGGTTCATCAGCGACGTGATGAGCCAGCTCAAGAGCGAATTGCAGGCCACCGGCGTTGAAGCCGATATCAGCGGCCGAGCCAAGCACATCTATTCGATCTGGCGCAAAATGCAGCGCAAAGGCCTGGAATTCAGCCAGATCTACGACGTGCGTGCGGTTCGCGTGCTGGTGCCGGAAATGCGCGATTGCTACACCGCACTCGGCATCGTCCACACCTTGTGGCGACACATCCCGAAAGAATTCGACGACTACATCGCCAACCCGAAAGAGAACGGCTACCGCTCGCTGCACACCGCCGTGATCGGTCCCGAAGGCAAGGTGCTGGAAGTGCAGATCCGCACCCACGCCATGCACGAGGAAGCCGAGCTGGGCGTTTGCGCGCACTGGCGCTACAAGGGCACTGACGTCAAGTCCAGTTCCAACCATTACGAAGAGAAAATATCCTGGCTGCGTCAGGTGCTCGAGTGGCATGAGGAGTTGGGCGATATCGGCGGGCTGGCCGAACAGCTGCGTGTCGATATCGAACCGGACCGGGTCTACATTTTCACCCCGGACGGTCACGCCATCGACCTGCCCAAGGGCGCGACGCCGCTGGACTTCGCCTACCGCGTGCATACCGAAATCGGTCACAACTGCCGTGGTGCGAAAATCAACGGGCGCATCGTACCGCTCAACTACAGCCTGCAAACCGGTGAGCAGGTCGAGATCATCACCAGCAAGCACGGCACGCCGAGCCGCGACTGGTTGAACCCGAACCTGGGTTACATCACCACCTCGCGGGCACGGGCGAAGATTGTCCACTGGTTCAAACTCCAGGCGCGCGACCAGAACGTCGCGGCCGGTAAAACCCTGCTCGAACGTGAACTCAGTCGCCTCGGCCTGCCGGCCGTGGACTTCGACAAGCTGGCCGACAAGGCCAACATGAAGACGGCTGAAGACATGTACGCGGCGTTGGGCGCCGGTGACTTGCGTCTGGCGCAACTGGTGAACCTGGCGCAGCAACTGGTCGAGCCGGAACGCGGCAACGAGCAGCTGGAACTGATCCCGCGCAAGGCCAGCGGCTACAAGCCGGGCAAGCGCGGCGACATCCAGATCCAGGGCGTCGGCAACCTGATGACGCAGATGGCCGGCTGCTGCCAGCCGCTGCCGGGGGATGCCATCGTCGGCTACATCACCCAGGGTCGCGGCGTCAGCATCCACCGCCAGGACTGCGCCTCGGTGCTGCAACTGGCCGGGCGCGAGCCTGAGCGGATCATCCAGGTCAGTTGGGGCCCGGTGCCGGTGCTCACCTATCCGGTGGACATCATCATCCGTGCCTACGACCGTTCCGGGTTGCTGCGTGACGTCTCGCAGGTCCTGCTCAACGAGCGGATCAACGTGCTCGCGGTCAATACCCGCTCGAACAAGGAGGACAACACGGCGTTGATGTCCCTGACCATCGAGATTCCGGGGCTGGATGCGCTGGGGCGGTTGCTGGGAAGGATTTCCCAGTTGCCGAACATCATTGAAACCCGGCGTAACCGTACCCCTTGAAGATGCCCCTCCTGTGGGAGCGAGCCTGCTCGCGATGAAGGCGTGTCAGTCCTGTCAATGTTGACTGACACACCCTCATCGCGAGCAGGCTCGCTCCCACAGGAGATTTGTGCTGAGAACCCGATATGTACAGCCTCGATGACCTGCTGCACCTGATGAGCCGTCTGCGTGACCCGCAATTCGGCTGTCCCTGGGATATCAAGCAAACCTACGCCAGCATCGTCCCGCACACCCTCGAGGAAGCCTACGAGGTGGCCGATGCCATCGAGCGCGGCGATTTCGATCACCTGCAGGGCGAGCTGGGTGATTTGCTGTTCCAGGTGGTCTACTACAGCCAGCTGGCCCGCGAGGAAGGGCGCTTCGAATTTGCCGGGGTCATCGACAGCATCACCCGCAAGCTGATCCGCCGCCACCCGCACGTGTTCCCCACCGGGGACCTGTATGCGCCGCTGGATGTTCCGCGCCTGAGCGAGGAACAGGTCAAGCAGCGCTGGGAAGCGATCAAGGCCGAGGAGCGCGCCGAGAAGTCCGAGGCGCCGCAGCAGTTGTCATTGCTCGACGACGTGCCTGCCGCACTGCCGGCCCTGTCGCGCTCGGCCAAGCTGCAAAAGCGCGCGGGCCAGGTGGGGTTCGACTGGCCCGATGCGTTGCCGGTGCTGGACAAGGTGCGCGAAGAGCTCGACGAAATCCTCGAGGCGATGGCCGACAACGACCCGGCGGCGATTGCCGATGAAGTGGGCGACCTACTGTTTTCCGTGGTCAATCTGGCGCGGCATCTGAAGGTCGATCCCGAAGCCGCCTTGCGCGGCGCCAACGGCAAGTTCGAAAGACGCTTCCGTTTTATCGAACAGGCATTGCGCGACACCCACCGACCCATGGAAGATTGCACCCTCGAAGAGTTGGACGCCCTGTGGGGCGAAGCCAAACGTCAGGAAAAGAATTTGCCCAACTGCGGTTGAGCAGTGGCCCAAGCGAGAAACAAGCACCATGAGCATTTCCCTTCGCGACCAGTTGCTCAAAGCAGGGCTGGTCAATCAAAAGCAGGCCAAACAGGTCGGCAAAGAGAAGCAGAAACAGCAGCGTCTGGCCCACAAGGGGCAGATCGAACTCGATGACTCGCAGCAGCGCGCTGCCCTGGAAGCCAAGGCCGAGAAGGTCAAGCGCGACCAGGAGTTGAACCGTCAGCAGCAGGAGAAGGCAGAGGCCAAGGCCCGTGCCGCGCAGGTCAAGCAATTGATCGAAGTCTCGCGCCTGCCGAAGCTGACCACCGAGGACTACTACAACTTCGTCGACGACAAGAAGGTCAAGCGCCTGTGCGTCAACACGCTGATGCGCAACAAGCTCAGCAACGGTTCGCTGGCCATCGTGCACCATGCCGGCGGCTACGAAGTGATCCCCCGTGAAGCGGCCCTGAAGATCCAGGAGCGCGATCCACAGCGCATCGTGCAGCTGAACGTGCAGACCGAAGAAGCGGCGGCCGAGGACGATCCGTACGCGGCCTACAAGATCCCTGACGACCTGATGTGGTAATCGGTCGCGTCCAACGACAAACCCCGCTCATGGCGGGGTTTGTCGTTTCAATGCTGTCGTTGGCTCAGGCTGATCGTAATTCCCGTTGCCGTTCCTGGAGTTCCAGCTCGGCCTTGTAGTTGTGGGCATCGATCTCGTTATGGAACATCCCGACCAGCAAGTCCTGTTGATGCACATCCCAGATCCGTACGCCGGCGGCTACGCCTTCATGGGACATGTGTGAATCGTCGCGTTCAGTCACTTTTACAGTCATCTGCTAGCTCCAATCTCTGTTATCTGCAGCAAGGCGTGTGCAGGTCTCTGTTATAGAGTTTGATAGCGAGCTAAGTAAATCGACGAATTTGGTAATGACTTGTTGCGAAATTCGCAACAGTGCTGCAGCCCGCCAATTACGCGACATTCGGTCGCAGGGCGGTTGGTTGCATGACAAAAGCTTCATGTTTGTGAAGCGCAACGGGGAGGGGAGGGCCCGAGTTTTTCCCCGGGCAAAAAAACGCCCCGAACCAGTCGGGGCGTTTTCAGGTACGGCTCAGCAGCGGGAAATTACTTGCCTTCCCAGCGCTTGAGGACCAGCGTCGCGTTGGTGCCACCGAAACCGAAGCTGTTGCTCATCACGGTGTCGATCTTGGCGTTTTCGCGGGTCTTGGTCAGAACGGGCAGGTCAGCCACTTCCGGGTCCAGCTCGTCGATGTTGGCGGAGCCGGCGATGAAGTTGCCTTCCATCATCAGCATGCAGTAGATCGCTTCGTGAACGCCGGCGGCGCCCAGGGAGTGACCCGACAGGCTCTTGGTGGA
>Ga0247742_10003291_pt1 | contig 10233 bp, 10 predicted proteins | sample UWRJL208509C2_FD_180944 | JGI IMG/M metagenome (GOLD analysis project Ga0247742, IMG submission 180944) | Plant litter microbial communities from Arlington Agricultural Research Station in Wisconsin, United States - UWRJ-L208-509C-2 | ecosystem: Environmental > Terrestrial > Plant litter >... | reverse complement strand
GATATCAAATACGGTTCAGGAAGCTTCTTCGACAACCTTGGAGACAAAGCTATCTCTGACGAATTTGAAGTAACTGTTGCTTTACAGTTCTAATTAACGAAAGGGAAATATTGCTATAAAAAGCACAAACCCTGACAATTTCTTGTCAGGGTTTTGTGTTTATAATAAATCCATTTCTTAAAATTTTCTTACCAAAAAGCAGAAGTAATGATTTAATTATTACATTTGTATCTCATATTACAATCATGAACACAATTTTAAATAATAGCTGGTGGTGGAACAATTTACGTCAAACGTCGTGAAATAGTCTACTATGAGTATATTTTAAAATCTAAATATCCAAAGGGCTTGTCATCACGACAAGCCCTTTTTTTATTGCCAATCCTGAAAACCAAACAACAATGAAAACCTATCCATTCAAAACCAGTTACAAACAAATCCTCGCAGATACAATCACTCCTGTGAGTATCTACCTGAAAATAAGGGACCAATTTCCAAACAGCCTGCTGCTTGAAAGTAGCGACTATCACACAAACAACAACAGCTTTTCCTATATCTGCTGCAATCCCCTGGCTACTTTTAAAGTACAAAATGGGACTATCTATACCTCCTTCCCAGATGGAACTTCAGAAAAAAGAGTAGTAGAAAAGCAAACTAATATTCCGGCATTACTACAAGAATTCGCATCCCAGTTTCACTCAGAACCCAATAATTTCAAATTTATTAATAACGGCCTCTTTGGCTATATTGCATACGATGCCGTCCGCTATTTTGAAAAAATAAGTATTACCAAGAAAAATACTGATTTACAAATCCCGGACATCTATTATGCTGTATATCAAAATATAATAGCTATCAATCATTTTAAAAATGAAGCTTATATTTTCTGTCACTCTTTAGATGGCCTGAATAATATTGATACCATCGAACAGCTGCTGAAATCCAGGAACTTTGCCTCGTATTCTTTTTCAAGAACAGAAGAAAAGCAATCCAACCTTACTGATCAGGAGTTTAGGGATAATGTTACTTTGGCAAAAAAACATTGCTTTCTCGGCGATGTATTCCAACTCGTGCTCTCCCGTCGCTTTACACAAGACTTCAAAGGCGATGAATTCAATGTATACCGCGCCCTGAGAAGTATAAATCCATCCCCGTACCTGTTCTTCTTCGATTATGGTGATTTCAAAATTATGGGATCATCTCCAGAAGCCCAGCTGGTTATAAAAGATAGAAAGGCAGAGATACATCCAATCGCAGGAACTTTCAAAAGAACCGGAAATGACGAACAGGATGCGCTGCTTGCCAAACAGCTTTCAGAAGACGAAAAAGAAAATGCCGAACATGTAATGCTCGTTGATCTCGCCAGAAATGACCTGAGCAGAAACAGCAATAATGTAACTGTAGAAAAGTACCGCGAGGTACAGTTCTTCTCACATGTAATCCATTTGGTATCTAAAGTTACCGGCCTTTTACATCCCAAAACCAACACTATGCAGGTTGTTGCAGATACCTTTCCAGCCGGGACATTATCTGGTGCCCCTAAATATAAAGCAATGGAACTCATCGAAAAAATAGAAAAAACAAATCGCGATTTCTACGGTGGTGCCATTGGATTTATGGATTTCGAAGGTAACTTCAACCACGCAATTATGATCCGTACATTCTTAAGTAAAAATCATCAGTTGCACTACCAGGCCGGAGCCGGAATTGTTTCAGAATCTGATGAGGAAAAAGAATTACAAGAAGTATTCAATAAATTGGGAGCACTTGATAAAGCATTGGCATTAGCCGAAAAAATTTAAACCAAACACAATGAAAAACATAGTAATAATAGACAATTACGACAGCTTCACTTACAATCTGTTACATTATCTGGAAGACCTGAATTGCACAGTAACAGTATACCGAAATGATGAATTCGATATAGAAGAACTGGCTAAATTCGACAAGATTCTCCTATCTCCAGGTCCAGGAATTCCCGATGATGCCGGTTTGCTAAAAGAGGTTATAGCTACTTATTCACATTCAAAAAGCATATTAGGGGTTTGTCTGGGCCAACAGGCAATAGCCGAAGTATTTGGTGGAAGTTTAGGCAATCTCGAAAAAGTATATCACGGTGTGGCTACAAAAGTAACTATAACGGCAGAGGATGAAAGTCTTTTTGAAGGACTTGAAAAACAGATTGAAGTAGGCCGCTACCATTCATGGGTCGTCAATACACAGGGATTCCCGGACAGTTTAGAAATTACCTCTTTGGATGAAAACGGGCAGATCATGTCCCTGCGCCATAAGATATTTGATGTCCGCGGTGTGCAGTTCCATCCCGAAAGTGTACTCACCCCAGACGGAAAAAAGATATTGCAAAACTGGGTAAACTCCTGATTTTCCAATCTTAAATTTTATTCTATAATCTGTAAATCATTATAAAACAGCACATAGTACAATGAAAACTATCCTAAACCGTCTGATAAATCATGAAGTCTTATCTAAAAATGAGGCTAAAAATATACTGGTAAATATATCCGCAGGTCTTTATAATCCCGCTCAGATAGCAAGTTTCCTGACCGTTTACATGATGCGGAATATCACTATCGAGGAACTCGCCGGTTTCCGTGAGGCACTATTAGAATTATGCCTTCCAATAAACTTATCCGATTATAACACTATCGACCTTTGCGGTACTGGTGGCGATGGCAAGGATACATTTAATATTTCAACACTGGCTTCATTTGTAACCGCAGGCACAGGCATCAAAGTTGCCAAACACGGCAATTATGGAGTCTCATCAATATCCGGCTCAAGCAATGTAATGGAAAGCCTGGGAATCAGATTCAGCAACCAGAACGATTTCCTCGAAAGATGTATAGCCGAAGCGGGGATCTGTATCCTGCACGCTCCCCTATTCCATCCTGCTATGAAAAATGTAGGGCCCATCCGCAAAGAACTGGCTGTAAAAACATTCTTCAATATGCTGGGTCCTATGGTGAATCCTTCGTTTCCTAAAAATCAGCTGGTTGGTGTGTTCAGTCTGGAACTCGCAAGGATGTACGGTTATCTATACCAGAATACAGATACAAATTTTACAATCCTGCATAGCCTCGATGGATATGACGAAATTTCACTGACCGGTAATACCAAAACGATTACAAATACTACCGAAAAGATGCTAAAAGCAGAAGACTTCGGAGTAAAAATCCTAACTCCTGTCGATATTCGCGGCGGTATTTCAATAGAAGCTTCCGCAAAAATCTTTATGGATATTATCTCCGGAAATGGAACGGATGCCCAAAACAACGTAGTCTGTGCCAATGCTGCAATGGCAATAGCCACAGTAAATACCTGCTCTCCTATCCAGGGGTTTGAAATAGCAATTGAAAGCCTGCTATCGGGAAAAGCAATGCGTTCATTACAAAAACTACAACAATTAAGTCTGTAATTATGACTATACTCGATAAGATAATACATGATAAGAAAAGGGAAGTGGAATTAAAAAAGGCGCTAATACCGCTAAGCCAGTTCGAAAAATCCGTACTGTTCGAAAGGAAAACAGTCTCACTATCTCAAAAACTAAAGCTTAGTAACACAGGCCTAATTGCTGAACATAAGCGAAGATCTCCTTCAAAAGCCGAAATTAATTACAGCTTCACAGTTGAGGAAGTTACCAAAGGGTATCAAAATGCAGGCGCCTGTGGTATTTCCGTTCTCACTGATGGCAAGTATTTTGGGGGCTCAACAGACGATCTGCTCCTCACCAGGGCAACAGTAGACATCCCGTTATTGCGAAAGGAATTTATTGTCGATGAATATCAATTACTGGAATCCAAAGCTTTAGGTGCCGATGTAATTTTATTGATTGCTGCCGTGTTAACCCGCGAAGAAATCAGGACTTTATCATATACGGCAAAATCCCTGGGCCTTGAAGTGCTTCTTGAAGTTCATAACCAACAGGAATTGGAAAAAGCAATCATGCCCGGACTGGATATGATTGGCGTAAATAACCGCAATCTAAAAACCTTTGAAGTTAGCCTCAATTACAGTAAAGAACTGGCCTCCCATATCCCGGCCGATTTTATAAAGGTTTCTGAAAGCGGGATTTATGATACTGATACAGTAAAAGAGTTACAGGAATATGGCTATAAAGGGTTTCTGATAGGAGAGAATTTCATGAGATCAGACAATCCCGGACAGGCTGCAACAACATTTATTTCAAATTTATAAGTCATGAAACTAAAGGTCTGCGGAATGAAATATGCTGAAAACGTAACCGAAGTAGGCTTGATGTTGCCAGACTATATGGGCTTCATATTTTGGAAAAAATCTCTTCGGTTCTTTGATGGTATAATCCCTGAAATACCTCATTCCATAAAAAAAACAGGCGTTTTTGTAGATGCTCCAATTGAAGAGATCAGGTTCAAAATCCATAAATACAAACTAGATTTGGTACAATTACACGGTAATGAAACTCCGGACTTATGCGTCCGATTGAGCAACGAAGGCATTAAAATCATAAAGGTATTTTCAATAAATAATACTTTTAATTTCGATGATTTACAACCTTTCAAAGGAGTATGTGACTATTTTTTATTTGATACAAAAGGTAAATCTCCAGGTGGAAACGGAACTAAATTTGATTGGGAAATACTCCAAAAATACAAATCTACCAAACCTTTTTTTCTAAGCGGAGGCATCGGAATTGAGGATATAGATTCCATAAAAAAACTGGATTTACCCATACATGCGATAGATCTAAACAGCAAATTTGAAACAGCACCAGGACTCAAAGATCCATTACTATTACAACAATTTCAAACAAAATTAAGATGAGTTATAACGTTAACGAAAAAGGATTTTATGGCCAGTTCGGAGGGACCTTTATCCCCGAAATGCTATATCCAAATGTAGAGGAATTAAGGCAAAACTATCTCCGGATAACATCCGATCCCGAGTTTATTAAGGAGTTCAATGGATTATTGACTGACTATGTTGGACGTCCCACGCCTCTTTATTACGCACACAGGCTTTCAAAAGAGTATAATGCCAGGATCTATCTTAAACGGGAAGACCTGTGCCATACTGGTGCGCACAAGGTAAACAATACTATCGGACAGGTATTACTCGCCAAAAGATTGGGCAAAACCCGCATCATAGCTGAGACTGGTGCCGGACAGCATGGAGTAGCAACTGCAACGGTATGTGCGCTTATGGGATTGCAGTGTATTGTATATATGGGAGAAATCGACATCAAAAGGCAGGCGCCAAATGTAGCGCGAATGAAAATGCTTGGCGCCGAAGTACGTCCAGCATCTTCCGGCTCCAAAACCCTGAAAGACGCAACCAATGAAGCTATCCGCGATTGGATAAATAATCCTGAAGACACCTATTATATCATCGGTTCTGTTGTCGGGCCACATCCCTATCCCGACATGGTTGCAAGGTTTCAATCCGTAATTTCTGCCGAAATAAAACAGCAGTTATTGGTAAAAGAAGATCGCGAAAATCCCGATTATGTGATTGCCTGTGTAGGTGGCGGAAGCAATGCCGCAGGTGCTTTTTACCACTTTCTGGATGATGAAAAAGTGAAACTTATTGCTGTTGAAGCTGCCGGAAAAGGCATCCATTCCGGTGAAAGTGCAGCTACTTCAGCACTCGGAAAAACGGGTATTATTCATGGCAGCATGACTCTTTTAATGCAAACCGATGACGGCCAGATTACCGAACCTTACTCCATTTCCGCAGGGCTGGATTACCCCGGCGTAGGTCCGATGCATGCCAATTTATTCGAAACAAAAAGGGCCGAATTTATCGCCATAACGGATGATGATGCCATGAAATGGGGTCTGAAATTATCCAAAACAGAAGGAATTATACCTGCAATTGAAAGCGCACACGCTTTTGCGGCATTAGATAACATATCCTTAAAATCAACTGACATAGTGATAGTTAATTTATCAGGAAGAGGAGACAAGGATTTGAACACTTATATCGATTATTTCAATATTTAACATCAATTCGGCACTATTATATTCCACAAAAAGTTTCGAAATACTCGATTCAAAAACCAACAAAGCGATATTTCATACCTTATTTTAACCCATAATATAGCATCATGAACAGAATAAACCAGAAGCTACAGGAACCCAAAAAGCTACTTTCAATATACTTTTCCGCGGGTTATCCCGACCTGAATTCAACCGAAAATATTATCCGGACACTTGAAAAAAGTGGTGTCGACATAATAGAAATTGGTCTTCCTTTTAGCGATCCATTGGCAGATGGACCAACAATTCAAGCCAGTTCTACAGCAGCAATTAAGAATGGAATGACCTCAGAATTGTTATTTGAACAGCTAAAAAACATCCGAAAAACAGTTAAAATCCCACTTATTATTATGGGATACCTGAACCCAATCCTGCAATTTGGAGTAGAAAATTTCTGTAAAAGATGTTCCGAAACAGGAATTGACGGCCTCATAATTCCCGATTTACCTGCCGATTTTTATGCTCAAAACTACAAATCCATATTCGAAAAATACAATCTTATTAATATTTTCCTGATTACTCCACAGACATCAGATGAGCGAATCAGGTATATAGACAGCGTCTCAAATGGATTTATTTATATGGTTTCGTCGGCAGGGGTAACGGGAAATCAGAATGATTTTGAACAAAAAAATCTGGATTATTTTGAAAGGACAGGGTCCTTAAATCTTAGGAATCCACAAATAATTGGCTTTGGGATTAACAACAGACAGACCTTTAATGAGGCTACAAAACATGCAAAAGGAGCGATTATAGGAAGTGCTTTTATAAAAAACCTAAGTGTAAATGGAATTTCAGATACTGATAATTTTATTAAAAAATTACTTTAAATAATTACAAACAAAATACTGGATAACAATAAAATAATAAACAACTATAGAATTATTCTATAGTACCTATTTCTACTTTTCAGCCCTCATTTTGACGATTTTTTTGACGAAAACGGTATCTGTTAAAGATACGTTAAAATAAAATTAAACGACTGTTTAACTTAAACGTTTGTTTAATTTTGTCCCCGAATTAGAAATCACTATGACAACTACTCTAAACGACAAACAAAAACGCATCCTTGAAGTTGCTGAAAAACTGTTTGCAGAAAAAGGGTTTGACGGTACTTCAATCCGTAATATTTCGAAAGACGCAAAAGTTAATATCGCTATGGTATCCTATTATTTTGGATCCAAGGAGAAAATGCTGGAAGCATTAATTTACCATAGAACCGTAAATCTAAAAATGGAGCTGGACAATATCCTGAAAGAGGATCTCACTCCACATGAAAAAATAACCAAGCTTGTCGAACTTTACATTTACCGTATTACCAAAAACAAATGCATTTACCAGATTGTACACTCTGAACTGACAAACAACAAAAGGACAATAGACATCAAATCTTTTAACGAAGTAAAAAAAACAAACCTGGAGTCCCTCGCAAGAATCATTCACGAAGGACAGGAAAAAGGCGTTTTCAAAAAAGACATCAATATCCCTTTAATCCCTCCCACCATACTCGGCACCTATTTTCATTTCAATATGAACAGACCCTACTATGAGGATCTTCTAAATATTCAATCTGATGAGGCTTTCGATGCGTATATTAAAAATGAGCTCACTCAACATATTCAACAAACCATAAAAGCCCTTTTAACAAATGAAAGTTAGAAAACTATTGCTTCTTGGAATTTTCCTGTTTGGAATCTCATCCATAAAGGCCCAACAAAAAACAAACTTGTCACTCAATGAAGCTGTAAGTATTGCGCTGTCAAAAAGTGATGAAGTGAGTTTGGCCAACACTAAAGCAGCAACGAAAAATTATGAAGTACAGGTTATGAAAAACAACCAGTATCCTGACCTAAAAGTATCGGGTCAATATTTCAGATTGACCAATGCTGATGTGAGGCTCAAATCAAGTGAAGAAGCTTCGACAGATCCAACTGAGGAAAAAACATCCTCACCAAAAGTGAATCAGTTAATTCTTGGACAGGTGAATCTCAACCTTCCTATTTTTTCCGGCTTTAAATTAAAAAACAGCATCAAGGCTTCTGAAAATATTTATCAGGCAGAAATAGCAAATGCAAGTTTTACAAAAGAAGAAACGGCTATGCGTGTGGTACAATATTATGCCGACCTATACAAAGCACAGAAATCGGTAGAACTACTCAGAGAAAGCCTTAAAAGCAGCCAGCAGCGTGTAACAGACTTCACTGCGATGGAACAAAACGGAATCATAGCACGAAATGATCTCTTGAAAGCCCAACTCCAGGTTTCTAATGTACAACTGTCACTTGATGATGCCGAGAAAAACGTAAGACTGATCAATTTCTATCTTGTAACATTATTAAAGCTTTCTCCAGAAACACTTATAGTTGTAACTCCGGAGAATGTTGATTCCGATTTGTTTTCAAAAACGATCAGCTCAGAATCAGAAGCTCTTGGAAACAGAAAAGATCTCGAAGCACTTTCTTACCAACAAAAAGCCACTGAAGCTAATATCAAAGTTGCAAAAGGCAACTACTTCCCTGCTATCTCATTTATCGCCGGTTATACAGCACTGGATATACAGAACGTGGCCAGGGTAACTAATGCAATGAATGTAGGTGTCGGACTTTCTTATAACCTGAGTTCGATCTTTAAAAACTCAAAAGATGTTAAGGTCGCAAAAAGCCGTGCACAGGAAGTTGTACACGAACAGGCAATATTAACAGACCGTATCAAAATCGAAATTGCAGAGGCTCGTGAGGATTATGAACTTTCTGTCAAACAAAATACAGTTTATAACGAAGCAGTAGTGCAGGCAGATGAAAATTACAGAATTGTAAAAGACAAATACGACAATGGCCTTTCAGATACAAATGATCTGCTTGAAGCCGACGTACAGGATCTAAGCACAAAAATAAACCAGGCCTATACAAAAGCAAACATGGTATTAAAATACTACGAACTGCTCAAAGCTTCAGGACAATTAACTCAATCATTCAATCTTACCCAAAACTAATATCATGGAAGAAAAGAAAAAAACAAACAAGAAATTTATATTGATCTTCGCCGTACTGATCATTCTTGGCGGTACTTACGGAGTATACAAATACATCCACTCTCTTTCTCACGAAGGAACTGATGATGCACAAATAGAAAAAAATATGAATCCGATTATCCCAAGGGTTACCGGATACATTACCAAAGTATACGTAAAAGATAATGACTTCGTTAAAAAGGGCGACACTCTTTTTACAATCGATGATAAGGATTATGTAGTAAGGGTTGCAGATGCAAAAGCGGCTCTTATTGCTGCCGAAGGTAACCTGGCAGTATCAAAAGCTGACGTGGGAAGCTCTCAGGCGAATGTTTCTGTTTCCGAAGCAAATGTACAATCTGCTGGCGGAAATATCGAAACTGCACGTATCCGTTTAAAACTTGCTTCTGCTGATTTTGAGCGTTACAGCAATCTTTATAAAAATCATTCTATAACAAAACAACAGTTTGAACAGGCGGAAGCTGCAAAACTGGAAGCACAAAGCCAATTGAAGATCCTACAGGACCAACAAAAAGCAAGCAGTTTTCAAAGATCGGTAACCGTTGCCCGTACAAATGTTTCCAGCAAACAAACTGAAGTAGCTGCTGCTAATATTAAACGTGCCCAGGCAGCTCTTGACGCAGCCGAACTAAATCTTAGCTATACTATCGTCACTGCCGTTGTTGACGGACAGGTTTCAAAAATAAGCATACAGCCAGGACAATTGGTACAGCCGGGACAGTCTTTATTTTATATAATAAGCAACCAGGATATATGGGTAATTGCCAACTTTAAGGAAACTCAGCTCAACAAAATGGTTATTGGACAAAAAGCAACAATCAAGGCTGATGCTTATCCTGATACAGAATTCGAAGGAACAATAACATCATTCTCTCCTGCTACAGGTGCAAGGTTTTCATTACTGCCTCCTGATAACGCTACAGGTAACTTTGTTAAGACTATCCAGCGCCTTCCTGTTAAAATAAGCATGAGCGCCCAAAATAACGATGCTGCGAAATTACAACTGTTACGTCCGGGTATGAACGTGGATGTGGACGTACATTTAAAATAGAGCATCAGGACAATCACAAACGACTATAAAAATATGACTGCAACAGTAGGAGAAGACGATTTAGTAGAATACGGCTTTAGACGCGTTATTATCACCATTACGGCGGTATTGTG
>Ga0247742_10003290_pt1 | contig 10234 bp, 7 predicted proteins | sample UWRJL208509C2_FD_180944 | JGI IMG/M metagenome (GOLD analysis project Ga0247742, IMG submission 180944) | Plant litter microbial communities from Arlington Agricultural Research Station in Wisconsin, United States - UWRJ-L208-509C-2 | ecosystem: Environmental > Terrestrial > Plant litter >... | reverse complement strand
CCCGGGTCGTAGATGTTTGACCGGCAACAGAAAGATGTTCGGAGGAAGCGTACCACGAATTTTACCCAGAATGAAGCTCAGTCTAATCAAGAGTGTAAGTTCGTCTCGCGTCTTGCTCCATCTCTGACCCCGATCTAACCTTCCTTCCAGTCTGATTCTATGTCGCCTCGGGTCCATGCATCCGCTCCTCGCGCAAACGCCGTTTCGAGTGAACACGCCGATCGATTGACGTCATTCACATTCCATTCTCCGTCCTCTTCTCCTGGCACCATTTGCCCAACTTTTCACTGTCCTCTTATCCTCGTTGCCAAGTCCGATCTGACTCCCCAATACTGTCCAGACTTCCAGCTTCCACTCCTAGCCATGCCTGCGATCTTCCCCATCTTCTGCCCGTGGCCCAAATGCCTCCAACAGGCGCATGTCGTCTATCCCACGCACCCAGCTCACCACCCTCTGAACCTGCCTGCCCGCCCGCTATCGACACCTTTCCAAGCCCTCCTCAATATCCACCCATTCATCTACCGTTCTGGCTCTTCGTGTTTCTCCGCTCTATTTGTACACGGTTTGGCCCCGGACAAATTCATGAATGAGAAGGCGATACTGGTCGTCGCACCCAATGTATTTGTGCTGTTATACAATATCAATCCTATATATTTGCATTTGCCACGGCATTGGGGGCAGTACCAGCCTTCAGGTTTTCCGACTGGGTTTGGGACAAGTCTCGCTCCGGTAATGAAAACACACGGTCAACACGTTTGCGATTCGAGATCATGTATTTTTACACAGGTTTGGCCGCAAAACCCATGGCGTCGGTACCGCTCCAATCTGGAAACAAGTCTGAGATGAGCTATGCAATGAACAACAATGAATGGACGACATACCCGACAGATATTGTTTGATGTATAGTACCGACCAAAACTCGACAAAGAGTCCGTCCACATATCTTCTCAATCAGCGATAATTTTGATCGCTCCAATGGATTAGCACTGTGCATTTGGTGAAAACCCCGTTCCGAAGACTATATTACGTCGTGGATTTTCGTTACACTGAATGCTAACATTGTTGAGATCTACTTGGCCAACGTCAGAACAAGTCGCAAAGGGAAACGAGCTAAGATCAATTACCTAGCATTCTCGGATAACAGTAGTTGTACGTTCAGAAACGACGACATCCCCCTATTCCGTTCTTCATGCCGCCTCAGCGCCAATCGTCCTGCAAACTCCACAACTGCCATCGACGCGTCCGTAGGAGTGGCCGTAGCCGTGGCCGTTGAAGAAGCCGTAGGACTTGGGATCTTGCTTGTATCGTCCTGTCCTGAGACGCATAAACACCCAGCAGTCTCATCAGGCTTGGTCCTCTTAGCTTGGTCCATGGTAAACGAGTCCACGAGTGAGGTCGTTGGAGCATTCCATGGTGTGTGTCTGTCAACCAGTTAGGACTGGGTACGAGGAGGCAAGTAAGAGAATCAGACGCACCGACCAACTTTGAGACCACCACCTGGGCAGCTATCCCCGCACTTAGCGTACCCTTCTGAACCGGAATTTTGAGGAGGAGAAGTAGCGGTGGTGTCGCGTACGCTAACGACGTAGCTACCCTAGTAGTAATGAGCGCCGAGAGCAAGGGTAGAGGAAACAAGAGCGACTCACTATGCGGAGGAGATCAACTACTCTCCGACTTCATGGGTCAAAAGTCTGCTAATCCCAATGGTCCTTTGAGGCTCTATTCACCAGCGACGGTGGTGTGGCATGTCAGCACTCCATTGACCGTGGTTTCGCGGTGGTAGGCTGAGCGGATGGAAGAAGCGCCTAGAGAGATTTGACAGATGCATTGAAGCTGCAAAAGAGTCAGCCAGAAATAGAGCAGATGTTGCCGTTGCCTCGATCCTAGAAAATTATGGTTGAGAGCCCAGGAAATAAAATTTGAGACAATCCCATGAGCAATCCAGGGTCCAGAATTGAAGAATATGGCATCGTGGTTGACCTTCAGTCGGATTCAGCTCACAATCTGCCAGCTATCATCGGAGGACCACCAAGGGACATTCGCTCTTCAAGTTTCGAGGCGAGTGGAGAAGATGCATGAAAAGGGTGGAGTCCTGAAATGGACAGAGGGTAAAAGCGAGTTAGTTCTATCTGACGCAAATCTTCACTGAGATCGTGTCGGCATCCTGGCATCAAACTCCCGTCCCATCGGAAGGCGCGCCAATCTTGGAGACTCATACCCTGCCCACGATCTTACTTTCCTGCTAGATTCGCCTGTCCGCTCTTCTGCTTGTCTCCCAAACGTCACCATCATATCGCCAGAAGCGCGTGCATTCCTCCGTCACACCCAGCTCATCGTGCACCACCCACTGAACTATCCCATCCACCTGCTAATGCAGCCTTTGACTGAGCCGCCCTCAACATCCATCCCGGCTCCTCGTGTTTCTCTGCTCGATCACTGTGCATGCTTCTACAGACCTCCATGCCTTGCATCATGCGGCTAATTTATGATTGAATTGGAGAACTTAGGCTGACATTGGACGGGGGAATCTCATGCTCTGGCTGGGCAAGTGGAATAAAGGTCAGTCTGATCCGTTCTCCCTCATTTCCGCATGCCAATCTCACAATTGATATTGTCTAGCCCACAAACCCGATCTCACATATCGCCTCTCTCGCCATCTCTTCAATGTCTATACTTCTGCCTCATGGACCGACGCCGCCATCATCTCCCTCTGCCAATCCTCGAATCCAGATGAATATCCATGCACCAACAATCACTCAGACCTATGGCAGACCTCCATATTGTTCAAACGACCGAAGATAGACCTCCCTTTCTCTGGGTACTCTGTGTTGGTTTCGATGCACAACAGTTCAACCCACTTGTCAACCACAACTTTGTGCCTCTACCCCCTACTCATACCTGACGGACGGCCCTGTGCACTTGCACTGAGCGTTCAGCCACGGTGCATATATTCGCTCATATTTACTTCGAACGACACTCTTCCTCCGCGTTTCAACCGACTTGTCGAGTCGAGAGCACCCTCACAAACGAGTGGACCTTCGATCCTGCGAAAGTTTGGTATGAAATGTCCTGAGCTATGACATCGCCAATGAGATTCGACCATGTGCGTAGCTTTTGGTATTGACTCTCGCGCTGCACTCATATGGCCGCGCTTAGGTGCTTCGACGCTTACGTAGCTGTAGCGCTTATGGAGAGTGCTCGAGGATAAGCAAATCCATAGCTCCCCTTTGTTCAAGACTAAAGATCATAGATCGATCATCGGCTCTTCAAATAAGGCATTCACCCTAGGCGACGTCTCTCGCACATATAAATTCGTACTTACAACCTGCAAAGCTGTCTCTCTTGAGAGTCTGTTCCATCAGGGGCTGATCAGCGGTCGGCCGATGCGCCCTGGTTTTCTTCAACGCCAACAACCGTTATGAATGCCCAGCCAATAGCATTCACACCGAATGAACTCTGCGAAGTTGGATATCAATCAGGGTGCGTATCAATCTCTCTTTGAATGACTTCAAGTTCAATATTGACGCATGTACCTGCAGGCCCGATCCCTGAAGTTGACGCTCAAATCCTATAGCGTAAAATAGCTGGGACGCACTTTCTGGTCAATATTCGTATTGGCACGGTAGAATGGTAGGATGGAGGCAATAGATGTCATCACCTCATTTCGATAAGTCGCCAGGTCAATATCATGGCGAATAGTCTAGTTTTGTGTGGTTATACAATGAGGGATACATTCACCGAATCAAGATTTTCTTCTTACCAGAGCATTTGAGACTAGCTTTCCAACACTCATACAACACGGCGATCCCAGTGAAAATATTATCATGCTACTGTTGGCTACGGTCGGAAACCATTCGCATATTTATATATGGAGCGTTCCGAAGTTGGTTGGACATGGGCTCGAAATGCTTGTAAACACTCCCAAGACTGGGTGCATAAATTTACGCCTACGAATACATGCTAGCAATCTGCACAGTAAGTAGCTCCATCACGTTCTTGTCAAAGTAATGGTACCTTTGTAAGGAGCTTATATTAGCGCCCTCGAAGTAACATTGAAAGCGGAGGTCACGTCGATCTCAAACTAAAGCGAGCCGATTCAGTGTTCTCAGTCAAACGGTGAGATACATATCTACTCAGACAAAGCACATGTGAATTATGAAGTCGTAAGAAAGCCAAACTGGTCTCTTGAACATCTAGATGATGATGGGTTTCTATGGTCAATGAAAAACTTTGAGATGAACTTACGCTCAAACCAACTTCTAACGCAAGGCTAATGGACAAGAGAAGAGATACCAAGTTTGAAGAATGTGATATTCAAACCATGCTACCTCCAATATACAACAGGAAACCTATGCACTACCTCAACCACTCGCACTGCTGACAAGCAGATGCGAGCACCTCCCATGCCTGTGCCTCCCCCTCTTGTCCGGGACTGTATACCTGGGGAACTTTTACATTGAACAATTTGCTCCTCCCATGAGTTTTATCATAGAACCTGTTTCAAACACAAGATGAAAATTAGGCAAAACAAAGTACAAGGAGCTATCTTACCCGAATCCAATAGTACCATCTTTGATAGTTGAGTCAGTGAAAATGTCGAAGCGAATGATGGAGTCATCTTTATTAGGACCCTTGAGTACAACGTAATTCACAGAACGATTGTGTTCAGATAGGCCCGAAGCCTTGCGATCGCATATTCTGGCCAAGAACTGTTCCGATTTTAGTAGTGTACATCAGACCTAGGCTGCAACATTTCGTACCTCTAATGTTCGGGTGTGGCGTGAATCGGTATCATACAAGCTACCAGATGAGTAAATACGAGTATAAGGTCAAATTAACTTGACATACTGTATGCGCAGTCTGGGCTGAGCAGCGTTGGAGTCTGGTACAACTTGCCGGGTGAAGGCATCCCAAAGGGCTTTCAGTCCTGCGTCGACATCAGGCTCATCCATGCTGGGATATCCGTTCTCCTGGAAGTGTGACAGTTCAATTCAATGCAAAGCGAGAAGACGAAAAAAGAGGACCATTAGAAATGCGTAGATCTTCTTCAAAGTCAAGGTGGCAGGGTGCCTTTTCCAAGGTTGCGAGTGCACAAACAGCTCATATTGACGAAAGATGCCAGTGTTTTTCAGTTCTTTGGAAAGCTGTCTGCTCAGCCCAGCTTCTGTACAGTACTTTACAGCCGAGCCCATGGCCAATAGATGTTGTTCGAACGCTTCCGCTTTCTCAAAGCCAATGAACGTTGCAACTGAGGACATTAACCGCAAACACAACACAAAAGTCAGAATGGTACTTCAAAATTGCAATTACACTTACAAGAATTACAAATGGCTTGAATATACACCAATCCCAGCACTGTACGACATTCTGCAACATCGACAAAGAACTCCCTAGATCTTGAGGGATCCAAGAGAAAGTGGGGAAATGAGGCATGGAGCAACTTGAGATCATCACCTACATCAATGACCGAGTGCAAAGTGCACAATAACCTCTTCACGTCGCCGTTCCGCAGGCCGAGGATTTGTTCAATCCTCGAGGACTTTGATAACATGCCAATGATATCCTGTTGCTCGGTCAAGTCCTTAATGACAATGAGCTGGCCGAGAATCTTCAGAACCTCAGCGCGATGTTTCACTGGCACAGAATGGACGATGTGTGTATAGAGTTGGTCAAGAGTTGCGTACGGGGCGTCACCAACTGGTGTTTCCAATAGTTTCAGGATGATCTTTAGGCGGTCGTCTGGTCGATCGTCTGGTGAGCTGAAGTACGAGATGATGGTGGTTGCAAAGACAAATTGACCGCATGACCTCTCCAACAAGTACGTGATAACATCCGAGGAGGGCCAGTCGGCTAGCAGGTATGGATGCATGGAACGAATCTCTGCGAACTTCATCGTGAAGTAGTGTCGTATGTCACGATGGACAAGGACATCTTGGTTCAAGTCAATCACACAGACGCGATCTTCTGGGAACTGAGATTGAAGCTTGCTGACGGCCAGGCAGATGTGAGCTTCAGGACGGCTGGCAATAAGGAAGCGAAGGGGTAGGCGAACGTGGTTCATGGCGTCACCAATGATCTTGATGATGTCGCATTGGACGTCGTTTCCATCAACTTCGTCAAGTCCGTCAATGACAATCAGAGTTGGATATGACTTGAGCCCAAAGGTAACAACATTAAGAAAGCGCGCCATCGTCGCGACCTGCTTGATTGGTTCGATGATGAGGAATTTCATTTGCTCTTCTCGAGGGGACGAGAAAAGAAAAGGTTCTGTACGAATTGCTTTGTCAATGTACTTCTGGGTAGATGGAAAAGCCTGCATGAGTTGAATGGCCAGTGTGGCAATGATACGATCGCCATCGTTGCAGTTGGCGAACCGATTCGAGGCGAAGAAGGCCCCAACTGAGCGTCCATACCGCTTGCAGAGATCCGCGAATGTAAGGAGTAGGGCCGTCTTCCCGGTCCCAACGCCTCCACGCACCCACATCATGGTGGCGGAATCGATTTTGCTTCTCTCCCAGTCGTTCAACTCCTTGCTAAGCACCATTCGCGTTTCTTCCATGCACCTTGGCTGGTCGATCCTGGCGCTAGAATTCGGGAGGGCGGCAGGTGATGCGCGTTCGTGGAGACAGTCTACACCTAATTTGTTGTTCTCAGTCGTCAGACAAAGTTAAAAAGATATATATAATGTAGCACACCTTTTTGGGAGGAGTTATGGATGTGCTGGTCTCTGCCAACTATTTCGTAGGACCCAACGATCAGTACTTTCTCGAGTTGAAGGAGATAAAAGACTAACCAACATTGTTTCCATTGCCATTGAGCGCGACATTGTTGCAGCCGATATCTCCGCCACGTTCACCCTGTCCGCCGTTGCCAGTCGCTATCGCCGAAGATGAATCACGCATTCCAACATCATCGGATGTGAGAGCTTACCCATTGTTGCCCCTCTAAAATCTTGGACAAGCCCATCAGATCCGCCGCTGGGCGCTTGGGCTTGGTTGTTTCCCTCAGTTGGCATGAGCCTTAAGGAGAAAAACGCGAGAATGAAGATTAAAGCAAAGCAAAAGCAGGTGGCAGGGGATCCAAGGAAGAAAAGTGACAGTCAAAATCGAAACGAAGTAAAACCCTCTTGCTCAAAGCAATAGTAAAGAGGAATGAGCCCGGAGCGAGTTGAAGGTGGTGGAACCAGACCAAGAGACGTTAGGGCAGCTTCAGAAAGGCAATTTGCCACATGCCTCACAACGTGTGGATGTACAAGGTTCAGTCAAATCAAAGGCTGTGTTTGATACCGGGCTGGTACTTCACCGTTCGGTTCCTAGCGAGTTTATAAATGAGAAGGCGATACAGGTCCCTCGCAGCCAATGTAATTATGCTGTTGTACAGGCAGTAGAGAGTCGCAACGCTAGGTAGGTTATCCGCCCCTTCGAAAATCCTCTGTTAAGTTTCGAATTACCAAAATCAGCAACGTCAATAACTAAAGTGCATATCAGGCAGCCTCACCTTATACTCGTGGTCACGATAGAGCACGCCAACCCCATATGGTAGCAGAACTAGACTTCGGGCTTTTGGGAGTGCAAACACACGGCCCACATTTGTAGGTTCACGTCGCCGACCACTCTACTCTGGAAACAGATCAGAGGTGAGCTACTCATACAATGGACCTTACTGAACGGACGACATACCCTGACAGATATCATGTGGTGCATCTCGAGTAGAACATGCAGAGTCAATGGAACGTCGACCAGTGCAACTCAAATCAATAGCGATGTGCGTTTCCCTGACAGTCCTGCTTTGGAGATATATTACTAATTAATGGAATGTTTAGGTTTGTTGAGATATCCCAGAAAAAGTAGCGGAGATCAACGAACCAGAACAGGTGGATGCAACAGTCAGAAGAGGGAACTCCGATCTCCATCCGTTGCAGTCGAAGAAGTCGTAACAGTCAGAATCCAGCCTGTCATCGTCTTGAATCCGAGACACATGCCCTTCCGGCCTCTTTCATCAGCTTGACCCTTGGTAAACGAATCTATGAATGAGTCGTAGGATTATTCCACGACGTGTCTAAAAATCAGTTAGAGACTGGGTAACAGAAGACAAGACAATCAAACGCACCGATCAACCATGAGACCAGACCTGGCACCTATCCCTGCTTTACGGTACCCTTCTGAACCGGATGTTTGACGAGCAGGATCAGCGATGGCATCAAATACCCCGATGTCGCAGCTACCCTAGTCGTTGATGAGCATTGAGAGAGAAAATCAATGAATGCAGTAGCAACTTACGAGTGTGGACGAGACTCAACTCGTCTCCGACTTCATGTGTCAAAAGCATGCTGGTCTTGAAGTGCTCCTTTGAAGCTCGATCCACCGGCGACGGTGGTGTGACGGATTGGCATTCCCTCGATCTTGAGTTCGAGGGGATGGAGAATGCGCCGAGGGGCTTGGAGGTTACATTGAAGCCGAGAAAGCGTCGGCCAGAAATTTTGAGGAGTCTCTCGTACGGATACGGATAGGACGTAGAGCGCTCAGTGTCCTCTGTGTCGCGATCGAGAGAACTGTAATACAAAAAGGTAAGATTAGTCTGTGTATATACCAAGAACGACATACCGTCCTGGTCCACCTCGCATGAACCACTCTGGGTTAGGTTTCTTCGTAGCGTTCACCAAAAGCCACTAGACGCTTGTGTTACTAACATCGTTGGGCACCTTGATAAGAATGTCACTAATCGGAACAATCCAAGGTCAGTAGCGTCTAGTTGACCATTACAGTGGCGACTTACTAGCCAAAAACCCCTCGAGTATCGAGGATAACGTCGGAAAAAGTGATTTGGGGGAGATCGCGTTTTTGGCGGACTCCTCGGGCTTCAAAAAGGCGCGCACAGGCCTTTATCTCTCATCCGCTGACACATGAGTGTACCACTGCGTGCTGCAAGGGCAGCGTCAGTAGTGTACAAGCATGCATGCAAAGACATGAACACTCACTGAGGCCTATTTTTTCCGATTCTCCAGTGTCCGCACTTTCAGAAAATATGTAATAATCCGGGAGCCTGAACAGCGGTGGAAGAGAAATATAGCAGGGCATCGTTGGATTTTGAGATTGTGGGGATCTGGAGGAGTTGCAAGGCAGTGTGATTGTAATTTTTACCTGGACGAGAACAATACTATTCAATTTTCTACATTGACTTGAAGGAAATGCGTTCCGAGAGCAAGAGTGGTCGATGGCGCCGGCATATGAACATAGTTGGAAGAGGAAGAGGATCGACCGTGGAAATTCCTCAGTCCGGTCCCGTTCGAGTAGACTCTTTTTCACAACCGTGTCGAAGATCCATCCCAGACCTCTTGTCTCACTCGATCGTTGTTTTCTCTTTCCTCGCATTACGTCACTTACTCTTGGGCTTCATGGGCTTCCGCAACCGGTCTCAGCCGATGGCCTTTCTAGAGGTATACCACGAATTCTACCCAGAATGACGCCCGGTCTAATCAAGAGTAAGTTAGTCTTGCCTCTTCCTCCATTTCTGACCTCGATTTGACCTTTTCCAGTCTGATCCTACGTCACAACGCTTATCATTCCTCCCAGCCTCGATTTGAAGGCACACGAATCCGGCCGGCGTATTGAAGCACAGGTTGGTCACTTCATCTCCTTATCCTTAGTCTGACTCTGATCCTTCCAGTCCTTGCCTGCAATCATACATAGCACTCCCCGTCACGTTCACCTGCAGCTGTCCGCGTCGTCTTTGATCATCGCTCGAATGCTACCAATGTATCGTATCGGCAGACACGCATAAATGCTATCCCTCGGACCCAGCTCATCACCCCCAGTTTCTGAACGACAATTTCAGTTGACTCTTCCAGTCCACGAATTCGATCCTAAAGACCGGCGTCCTCTCCATATTCTTGCCTCACCGGCCAATGTTGCAATAATTCGCCTCTGCTAATCCTCGAGCCAGAATGAATACGCATGCACCAGCAAATCATTCGGAAACCATAGCAGAACCGTCCATATCGTTATGTGGCATTTAGCACCTTCAAATGACCGAACATGGACCTCCCTCTGGGCGCTCTGCGCTAGCCTCGATGCACAAATTTTAAGATAGAACTCATACGTTCTGGTACCCATCACATGATTAAAGTGTGACAACGGCCCCAAATTCACCAATTCAAGAATCACACTCATAGTTTTGAATAAATATGAAAAAGCTTTGCGAGAAAGTGTGCTAACTCATCTTTAGAAACTTTTCT
>Ga0247742_10003289_pt1 | contig 10235 bp, 8 predicted proteins | sample UWRJL208509C2_FD_180944 | JGI IMG/M metagenome (GOLD analysis project Ga0247742, IMG submission 180944) | Plant litter microbial communities from Arlington Agricultural Research Station in Wisconsin, United States - UWRJ-L208-509C-2 | ecosystem: Environmental > Terrestrial > Plant litter >... | reverse complement strand
GACGTCGAATCCCGCGACGTTCGCGGTGCCGCCGTCGGGCCGGAGGAGGGTGGCGAGGATGCGCACCGCCGTGGTCTTGCCCGCGCCGTTCGGCCCGAGCACGCCGAGCACGGTGCCCTGCTTGACTTCGAGGTCGATGCCGGCGAGCGCCTGCGTGTTTCCGAATCGTTTGGTGAGGCCGTGGGCCTCGATGATCTTCGTCATGGTGCGAGTGTTGCGCGCACCCGCTGTCGCGGCGCTGTCGCGCTCTGTCAGCGCTGTTTGCCGCCGTTCACTACTCTGTCAGGCACGAGTCGTAGTCCGGAGGAGGGCAGCAGGGGATGCTCGTCGAGCGTGATGCGGAACTCGCGGGGCTTCGAGCCGCCGTGGGCGCCCACGGGCTGGTCGCTGTTACCGGGCCACCCGGGATCGGCAAGAGCAGCCTCTTGCGTTCGATCACCGCCGAGGCCCGCGACCACGGCACCGTGCTCTCGGCGGTCGGGACCCGCATCGGCGCGGGCGTCGCGCACGGCATCCTCCACCAGCTGTTTCTTCCCCTCGCCCGCGCGGCGGAGCCCGGCGGCGCGCCCTTCGACGGACCCGGATCGGTGCTGCAGGAGCTTGTAGTGCGAGGGCAGGTGCCGGCGGACGGGGTCGCTATCGCCTACGCGGTGCACTGGACGCTCTCGAGCCTTGCCCGGTCTGGCCCCGTGCTCCTCGTCATCGACGACGTGCAGTGGGCGGATCCGGTGAGCGCCACCGTCATCGCGCAGGTCTCCGCCCTGCTCTCCGCGGACCCAGTGACGATCGTGCTCGGAGTCCGCGAGGCACCTCGGGAAGCGGACGCGGGGGCGGCGGAGCTCGTCTCGATGACGAGCACGGTGATCCGGCCTCGGCCGCTGACTGCCAGTGGAATCGACGAGCTCATTGGCGCCGGACCGGCCGAGAGCGAGCGGGTTCGCGAGCTGAGCGGGGGCATCCCGTTCTACATCGCCGAGCTGGCCGGCCTGCTCGCCGCGGGGCAGGAGCTGGGCCCGCCGCCGAGGGTGATCGAGTCGGTGATGTCCCGTCTCGAGGCCCTCGGCCCTGCCGCGCGGTCGGTGGCGCGCGCCGTGTGCGTCCTGGGCCCGGAGGCACGGCCCGCGGTGGTCGGCAGGCTCGCTGGAGTCACGCAGAGCGAGCTCGATGCGATCGCGCGCACCCTCACAGCGGAGGGGATCCTCGGTGGGGAGAGCGGCGAGCCGATGCTCCCGATCGCGCACCCCTTGGTGGCGGACGCCGTGCTCGCCGGCACCGGCACCGTGCAGCTCGCGGCTCTCCGGGCCGCGGCCGCCGAGATCCTCTACGAGGACGGGACACCGGCTCCGCGCGTGGCGGCCCAGCTGCTCCTCGCGGAGCCGGGGCAGCAGTCTTGGCAGCTCGCCGTGCTCCGGGAGGCGGCCGAGGAGGCGATCTCCACGGGAGCGTTCGCGGGGGCGGCGGAGCTGCTGGAGCGCGCACTCCTCGAGCGCGCGGTGGGGGATGCAGACCGCTCGGACCTGCTGGGCCTCCTCGGCAGCGCGCACTTCGGCGTGGGTGACGGTGCCGCCGCCGCGGCGGCGTGGAGGAAGGGGCTCGGTTACCTCGGGCCCGTCGAGCAGGGGCGCCGGATGGTCGACATCGGCGACGCGCTCTACCTCGCCGCGGACTACCCCGCGGCGGAGGACGCGTACCGCGCCGGGGTGGAGCTGCTCGATCGCGCGGGTCTCGACCGGGCATCCGCCCCCGCTCTGGACGGCGCGGCGCGCTACGCGACCGCCCGGCTCACCGTCGAGCCGATGGCTGCAGCCGTGCCGGTCGAGGTACTGCGCACAGTGCTCGCACGCCCGTCGGGCAGCCGGGAGGAGCGGCGCTTCCTGGCGACTGCCGCAATCTCGGCCCATACCCGTCAGGAGTGGTCTCTCGACCCCGGGATGCTCGCCGAGCGCGCGTACGGCGGCGGGGCGTTCTCGGTCGACGGCTTCGCGGACGACCCGACCGCCTACCTGCTGAGCGGGTCGCTCTACCTGTCGGGGCGCTACGGCGACGCTCTCGAACTGCTCGGCCGAGCCGTGGAGGACGCTCGGGGCCGCAACCGCCTGGCAAGCGAGGTGTCGGCTCGCGGTGTCCGGGGCCCGATCCTGATGCTGTCGGGCGACCTCCGTGCGGGCATCGACGATCTCGAGGTGGCGGTGAACCTGGGCCGTCTGAGCCCGTGGCTGTACCACGTGCTCGCCTCGGCCCTGCTCATCCGGTTCTCGATCGCCGCGGGGGAGCTGGATGCCGCGGCCGCCGTCGCCCAGAGCCTCGAGCACCTCGATCTGCCGGCTGCGCACCGTGCTGTCTGGCTCCTCGGCCGCGCGGAGCACGCCCTCACCACTGGCGAGCCCGAGGAGGCGATGAGGCTCGCCGCCGAGTCTCGCAGGCTGGACCCGGAGGGCGGCTTCGCCTGGACCTTCAGCTGGCGGGGCGTGCTTGCCGCCGCGGCTCTCGACCTGGGCGACCCCGGGCGGGCCGCGGAGCTGAATGCCGAGGAGCGCGAGCTGCTTCAGGCGCGCCGGATACCCCTGCCCGCCCACCTGGACGCCGAGCTCCTCCGCTCGCGCCTGATCGACCCGCAGGATGCCCGGGCCGCCCTCGGTGCGTACTTCGAGGCGCTCCCGCCCGAGCACCGCTGGCAGCGCGCCCGGGTGGCCGAGCGACTGGCCGAGCTCGAGATCGCGGCGGGGGAGCCGGACGCGGCGCAGGGCCACCTGCTCCTCGCCCTCGCCTGCGCCCTCGAGCAGGGCGTCGAGCCCCTCGAGCGCCGGGTGCGGGCGGCGCTGCGGTCGATCGGGCGCGAGCCCATCCCGAGCGCGATGGAGCGCAGGAAGCAGTCGCTCACGGCCGCCGAGCTGAGAGTCGCGCTGCGGGCGGTCACCGGTCTCAGCAACCGCGAGGTCGCTCGCGAGCTCTTCGTGACGCCGAAGACCGTGGAGTTCCACCTCGCGCGCATCTTCCGCAAGCTGGGTGTCGGCTCTCGGCAAGAACTCGCTGCGATCTTCACCGAGCGGGACTGAGCGGATCGAGACGGGGCGGGCCGTCGGGGAACGACCCACCCCGCTCTCTCGCGCCACAGGGCTGGCCGAGAGCCGGTGGTTCCTAGCCGGTCACTTGGAAGGAGCCGACCACGTTCTGCAGCACGGTCGACTTGTCGAAGTCGGAGACGAGCTGGAGGACGACTGCGACGAGGCTCCCGCCGCCGTCCGTGGAGGCGAGGACGTAGTAGTCCGCGCCGCCGCTGCCCCCGCAGTCCGTCCAGCTGTTGTACTTTCCGACATACAGGCCGTCGTCGTAGTCCACCCCGACGTCGACCGGTGTGCACTCGGCCTCGAGCCCGCCCGAGAGCAGCGCGAGCGCGGCATCCACGGTCATGGAGCTCGCGGCGGTCGCGCCGACGCTCACGCCCGGGGTTCCCCAGCTGCTGCTGAAGCCGGCGGCGTCCGGGGTCGCGGTCACCGAGAGCCACGAGTTGCCCTCCTGGTCGGTGAAGCCGGCGCCGTCTACATCCGACCACGTGTTGGGCACCGAGACGGAGACGGCGCCGCTGTCGTCGGTCACCGTCACGAACGACCCGACCTGCTCGCTGCTGCCGCCGAGTACGCCGGTCGCGGTCACCTCGAGCTCGCCGCCGTTGATCTGCCCGTCGAGGAGCTCGTCGGTCGAGGGGCGGTACACGGTCACGTCGATGGTGGCGTCGACACCCTGGGTGCGGATCACCTGGCAGTAGTCCTCGAGGGTTCCGCCCGCGCCGAGTGTGATGCCGGCGAGGCTGATGAGCACGTCACCGGCCTCGATGCCCGCCTTGTCCGCCGGCCCGCCGGCCTGGAGGGACGATACCCAGATGCCGTTCGGCGTGCCGTCCTCCTCGGGTGCCATCGCCTGCGCGTTGATGCCCAGCGACAGGACCGGCTTGCCGGCCTTGAGGTCGTCGATGACGGCGATCGCCTCGTCGCGGTGGATGGCGTAGTTGTAGTCGAGCTCATCGTCGCCCGCGTAGTTGATCCCGACGACCCGGCCGTTGTCTGCCACGAGGGGCCCGCCGGAGTTGCCGCCCCGGATGCGCGCGTCGTGCTCGATCACGTGGTCGAGCGACGCCCAGGAGTCGTCCTGCGGCACATCGGCCTTCGACACGATTCCGCGGGTGAGGGTGAAGTTGGGGTCGCCGAGCGGGAAGCCCGCCGAGTAGACGTCGAGTGCGGTCTTGATCTCGCCCTGGTACCAGCCGAGGAACGGGTAGGTGCCTTTGTCGAGCTGCACGACCGCGAGGTCGAGGCACTCCGAGGCGCCCAGAACCGTGGCGTTGTACTGCTTGTCGGTGTCGCCCCCGAGCCACACCTTGAGCGTGCCCGCGCCCACGACCACGTGGTTGTTGGTCAGGGCGATGCCGCTCGGGTCGATCAGGAACCCCGAGCCGCGGCCCGCCGTCTCGGAGGGCTGAGTGGTCCCGGGGTCGATGAACGTCCCCTGGGCCTGGATCTGGATCGTGGCGCTCTGCACATCCTCGAAGCCGACGGCGGTGGGTCCGCCGGCCGCGCACGAACTGAGCGCTGTTGCTGCGATGGCGATAGCTATGGCGCCCGACGCGCGAGCGCGCAGACGGCCGTTCTTCTGTGCTGTGAACACGGTGTCCTCCTGCGGCGGAGTGCACCTGACTCCGAACCGCACCCCAGTGTCCTGCGGGTGTGAGGCTCGCTCAGAGAGCTGCCCACCCTAGTTCTCGAGGTCTGGGGTGGCCGCCGCGTGCTACCCTGAAACCGTGTTCGGTCTGCTCCTTCTTAGCTGCCGCGACGGGGCCTAACCACAGGCCCTCCCCGTCGCGGAGTTTCGTCGTTGGCTTGACCACTTCCCAAGACGAAAGAGCAAGAGAATGAAGAACACACAGTCGGCTTCTGCAATGCCGATCCACAAGTACCGCCCGTACCACGAGCAGTTGAACGTCGATCTGCCCGACCGCACCTGGCCCTCCAAGCGCATCACCGAAGCGCCGCGCTGGTGCGCCGTAGACCTCCGCGACGGCAACCAGGCCCTGATCGACCCGATGAGTCCTGAGCGCAAGCGCATCATGTTCGACCTGCTCGTGAAGATGGGCTACAAGGAGATCGAGGTCGGGTTCCCGTCGGCATCCCAGACGGACTTCGACTTCGTGCGGTCGCTCATCGAGGAGAACCTCATCCCCGACGACGTGCGCATCCAGGTGCTCACCCAGGCCCGTGAGGAGCTCATCAACCGCACCTACGAGTCGATCAAGGGAGCGAAGCAGGCGATCGTGCACCTCTACAACTCGACGAGCGTGCTGCAGCGCGACGTCGTGTTCCGCACCGACAAGCAGGGCATCATCGACATCGCCCTCAACGGCGCGCGACTGTGTCGCGCTGCCGAGAGCATCGCGCCCGGCACCACGGTCTACTACGAGTACTCGCCCGAGAGCTACACCGGCACCGAACTCGAGTTCGCCGTCGAGGTGTGCAACCAGGTGCTCGAGGTCTTCGAGCCCACCCCCGAGCGCAAGGTCATCATCAACCTGCCCGCGACGGTCGAGATGGCGACCCCCAACGTCTACGCCGATTCGATCGAGTGGATGTCGCGGCACCTCGCCCACCGCGAGAACGTCATCCTCTCCCTCCACCCGCACAACGACCGCGGCACGGCCATCGCCGCCGCGGAGCTCGGGTACATGGCGGGCGCGGACCGCATCGAGGGCTGCCTGTTCGGCAACGGCGAGCGCACGGGCAACGTCGACCTCGTAGCGCTCGGCATCAACCTGTTCACGCAGGGCATCGACCCGCAGATCGACTTCAGCGACCTCGACGAGGTGAAGCGCACCGCCGAGTACTGCAACCAGCTGCCCGTGCCGGAGCGCAGCCCGTGGGCCGGCGACCTCGTGTACACGGCGTTCAGCGGCTCACACCAGGACGCCATCAAGAAGGGCTTCGAGGCCATGGAGGCCGACGCTGCTCGTCAGGGCAAGTCGGTCGACGAGCTGCTGTGGGCGGTGCCGTACCTGCCGGTAGACCCCAAGGACCTGGGCCGCGGCTACGAGGCCGTCGTGCGCGTCAACTCGCAGTCGGGCAAGGGCGGCGTCGCGTACCTGCTGAAGGCCGACCACGCCCTCGACCTGCCGCGCAAGCTGCAGATCGAGTTCAGCGCCGTCGTGCAGCACAAGACCGACGCCGAGGGCGGCGAGGTCACGAGCGACCAGATCTGGGAGATCTTCCACGACGAGTACCTGCCCGCCCACGTCGAGTCCGACAAGTGGGGCCGCTTCGAGCTGCACTCGACCGCGACATCCAGCGATCTGTCGGGCACGACGTCGCTCGACGTCAAACTGCGCGTCGGCGAGGAGGTGCTGGCGGCGACGGGCACGGGCAACGGGCCGATCGCCGCATTCCTCGCGATCATGGAGAGCCAGGGCATCGACGTGAAGCTCTACGACTACGTGGAGCACGCGCTGTCAGCGAGCGGGGATGCCCTCGCCGCCGCCTACGTCGAGCTCAGCGTCAACGGCAAGCGACTGTGGGGCGTCGGGATCGACGCGGACATCTCCACGGCCTCGCTCAAGGCCGTCGTCTCAGCCGTCAACCGCGCCGTGCGCACAGAGGCCGGCGACCGAGAGCTGATCTCCGCCGGCTGAGCCGCGCCCCGGCGCGTACGCCGCCGCCGGGCATCCCGTCGCTTCTGCCGAAAACGCAGGAGATTCGGGATGCCCGTGCGCGCGCCGCGCCGTCACGGTGCGTTCTGGCGCGAATCTCCTGCGTTTTCAGCGGGGCGCGGTCACGGCACGAGCACGAGCTTGCCGCGCACCGACCCCGCGGACATGTGCCGCAGGGCCGCGGCCGCCTCGTCGAGCCGGTACGCGCGCTCCACGATCGGGACTACCGTCGCCGCGGCGAGGTGGTCGGCGACCTCCTGCAGCGCTGCGGGGGTCGTGCGCGCGACGAAGGTAACGAACTTCTGGGCGGAGAAGGGCGCGACGACGAGCTGGCGCTGCATGCCGCCCAGGATCGCACCACCGCCCTCACCGCCCACGAACACGAGGGTGCCGGTCGGGGACAGGAGTGCACGGAGGTCTCGCACCGGGCGGCGGCCCCCGACGTCGAGGATCACGTCATACGTTCCGTCGAGCGGCTCGGTGCGGTAGTCGATGACCCGGCTAGCGCCAAGGGATGCGGCGAACCCCGGGTCGCTCGTCGCGGCCGTGACCTCGGCACCGAGAGAGCGCGCGACCTGCACGGCGAGATGCCCCACGCCGCCGCCCGCGCCGAGCACGAGCACGCGCGTGCCGGTGGTGGCCCGGCCGCGGAGCGCGTCGAAAGCGGTGATCGTGGACGTCGGTGCCGCGGCGGCCTCCTCCCAGCCCGCGTTCGCGGGCTTGGGCACGAGGTGGCGCTCCGCCGCGACCGCGAGTTCGGCGAACGATCCGCGCACGATGCCGAAGACCTCGTCGCCGGGGCTGAAGCGCGTCACACCCTCACCCACGGACTCGATGACGCCCGCGGCATCCATGCCCAGCTGGGGGTCCCGCGGTCGGCGCACGCCGAAGGCGAGTCGGGCGAGCCGGGGCAACCCGGTCATGATGTGCCACGCGCCCCGGTCGACGCCGGCCGCTCTGACGCGCACGAGAACCTCGCCGGGCCCGGCTACTGGGTCGGGCAGGTCGACGTACTCGAGCACCGAATCGTCGCCGTAGGTGCGGCGGACTATGGCCTTCATGATTCCTCCGGGTACTGGAACACGTCGTCGAGCGGCACGCCGAAGACGCGGGCGATCTGGAACGCCATCTCGAGCGAGGGGGAGTAGCGCCCCTGCTCGATCGCGATGACTGTCTGGCGGGTGACGCCGATGCGGTCCGCGAGGTCGGCCTGCGTCATCTCGCCGTGGGCGAACCGCAGCGTGCGAATCGAGTTGGTGACGCTCGTGGGCTTCACCATGCGCCCACGATGCCCCTGCGGTAGGCGACGATCTTCGCGATCGAGGCGGCGACGGCCGAGAGGATGAACGCGAGGAAGAGCACGTTGGCGATCCAGAACCAGTCCCACTCGAACATGGCCATCACGAGCGCGGCGAGCGCGCCGATCACGAGGAATCCGTGGCCCACGGTCTCGCCGAACCGGTAGATCTCCCGGTCTCGCTGATCCTTCTTGTGGTCGCGCGAGGTCATGCCGATCCCGATGTGGAGCACGATCGAGGCGACTATCGAGCCGCCGATCGTCCAGAGCATGGTGGGCACGTACGGGGTCTCGGCGAGCGGCACCGTGACGGCCTGGCCGAGGGTGATGCTCGCGTATACCGCGAGCGCCGCGACCGCGAGCAGGCCCATGACCCAGGCGCTCTTCTCTTCGTATGACACTGTTCCTCCGATGTAAAGAATGCTTGACATGGCGAATGTAAGGCAAACCGAACGTGATGTCAAATATTTCATACGCCGCACGAGCCGTAGGCTTGCCGCATGAGGCGCGTGACGGTCGTGGGCAGTGGGGTCATCGGGCTGAGCATCGCGCACGAATTCGCGACGGCGGGCGACCACGTCACCGTCGTCGCCGACGCCGACATCGCGCACAGCGTCTCGACCGTCGCCGCGGCCGTGTGGTTCCCGTACCTGGGGGAGGTCTCGCCCCGCGTCACGGGTTGGCTGACCCGGTCGCTCGAGCGGTACCGGGCCGTCGCGCTCGACGGGTCATCCGGCGTCGACCTGCGGCTCGGCACTGTGGTCGAGCGCACGTCCAAACCCGACAGGTCGTGGATGCCCGTGGTCGCCGGTGCCCGCGAGGCCGAGGTGCTGCCGGCCGGTGCGCTGTCCGGTGTGCGTGCCACGGTGCCCGTGATCACCACCGGCGTGTACGGGGAGTGGCTCACGGCGCGCTGCCTCGACCTCGGTGTCCGCTTCGAGGTGCGGGCCGTGGCATCCGTCGACGAATTCGCGGGGAGCGCCGACCTCGTGGTCGTCGCGGGCGGCCTCCGCTCGGGCGCCCTGCTCGGAGACGACGACTCGGTGGTGCCGGTGCGCGGGCAGGTCGTGCGGCTGGAGAACCCCGGGCTCACCGAGTGGTTCATCGACGACGACAACCCCGCCGGGCTCACCTACGTCGTGCCGCGCCGCGACGACATCGTGTGCGGCGGGGTGTCGGAGTTCGGGGCTACAAGCCTGGAGTCGGACCCCGCCACAGAGCGCGCGATCCTCGAGCGCGCCACCGCGCTGGTGCCCGAGCTTGCCGGCCTTCGGATCGTCTCGCGCGGCGTCGGGCTGCGGCCCGCGCGGCCGACCGTGCGGCTCGAGCGCGTCGACGGCCATGCCGTGCCGGTGATCGCCTGCTACGGCCACGGCGGCTCGGGCGTGACGCTCTCCTGGGGCTGCGCGGAGGCGGTAGTGGTGCTGGCTAGCGCCGTCTGATCCGCGGGATCCGCTCGATCGCGCGCTGCTCGGGCAGAGTCCAGTTGAACGCGACCGCGAGGACGCGCACCCCGAACGTCAGCGCGACGCAGATGGTCGCGGCGACGAACACCCCGACGTGCAGGTCGAGCATGATCGCGAGGCTCGTGCAGCCCACCACGGCCGCGACGGCGTACAGCGAGCCGACGTGCATGAGGGCGATCGGCCGGTTCAGCAGCAGGTCGCGCAGGATCGACCCGCCGACCGCGGACAGCACGCCCACGAACACCGCCGGCACCTCGGGCAGGCCAGCGGAGAGCGCTTTCGTGGTGCCGATCGCGCCGAACAGCCCGATCGTGAGCGCGTCGAGCACGGTCACGAGGGGGCCGAGCCGCGAGATCAGGCGCTCGAGCAGCATCCCGACCAGGGCAGCGCCCGTCGCGACGACCAGGTACCAGTTGCTGGTCAGCGCGGCCGGCACCTGCGAGAGGAGCACATCGCGCAGGATGCCGCCGCCGAAGCCCGTCGCGATGCCGATGATCGCGACCCCGAGCAGGTCGAGACGCCGGTCACGGAACTGCGCCGCGAACAGCGCGCCCTGCACGGAGCCGATGCCGATGGCGAGGAGGTCAGCCCACAGGGGAATGACGAAGGTGGCGGTCACCGGTCATTCGTACCACGAGCCTCCTTCTCCGCGTACTCGGCGAACGTGCCCGTGCCGTATCCGGGCAGGCCGGGCATGTGGTCGCCCGCCCGCATCGAGCGCATCATCTTGCCGCCGAGCGGGATGGTCCAGACCGGCTTGCGCGTGCCGGCCGCGCGCTGCCAG
>Ga0247742_10003286_pt1 | contig 10237 bp, 10 predicted proteins | sample UWRJL208509C2_FD_180944 | JGI IMG/M metagenome (GOLD analysis project Ga0247742, IMG submission 180944) | Plant litter microbial communities from Arlington Agricultural Research Station in Wisconsin, United States - UWRJ-L208-509C-2 | ecosystem: Environmental > Terrestrial > Plant litter >... | reverse complement strand
CGGTCGGCAACGGCTCTCCGGAACCTTCCGCGCCGCGGTGTTCGGGGCAAACGACGGCCTCGTCTCCAACCTCGCGCTCGTGCTGGGCATCAGTGCCGCCGGCGTCTCGAACAACGTGGTGCTGCTCACGGGTATCGCGGGGCTTCTAGCCGGGGCGCTGTCGATGGGCGCCGGCGAGTACGTGTCGGTGCGCTCGCAGCGTGAACTGCTCGACGCCTCGACGCCCAATGCCAAGGCCGGGGCATCCGTGCCGTTCCTCGACGTCGACGCCAACGAGCTCGCCCTCGTCTATCGAGCCCGGGGGATGACAGAGGCCGAGGCCGCCGTGCGGGCCGCCGAAGTGCTGATCGGCACCCCGGAGGTCGTGACGGCGTACCGGCCGCAGGATCACGACGCCGTCGGCTCGGCGTTCGGCGCCGCGCTCTCGAGCTTCTGCTTCTTCGCCTCCGGCGCCATCATCCCGGTGCTGCCGTACCTGTTCGGTGCGCAGGGCATCGTCGCCGTCATCATCGCCTCGGTGCTGGTGGGCCTCGCGCTGCTCGGCACCGGGTCGGTCGTCGGCCTGCTCTCCGGTGCGTCGCCGCTGAAGCGCGCGCTGCGGCAACTCGCCATCGGGTTCGGCGCCGCGGGGGCCACATACCTGCTCGGCCTGCTGTTCGGCGTCAGCGCGGCGTAACCCCAGCCCCGGCGGCGCATAATCGGAAGATGATCTCTACCGAACTGGCCAGGGCGCTGCGCGACTCCGGCCTGGTCTGGCGACCGAAGGCCGGCGACGCGTTCCGAATCGACCGGGTGGAGGTCGACGACGAGATCTTCATCCTGAGCGACATGACGGTGGAGGCGCACTCGTACAGCACCGGCACGGTGCTCGGCTTCAACGGCACGACCGAATGGGCGCTCGACTCGGTGGCCATCGACGACGCGCTCTGGCTGCCGCACGAGCACCAATTGCGGGAGTTTCTCGCCGCCACCTTCGTCTCGCTCTCCCGCGGCTACCGGGTGGAGACCGTGTTCGAGGGGCAGACGCGCTACTTCGAGTCGCTCAGCGCGGAGGATGCCTACGCGAAGGCCGCCCTGCACCTGCTCGACTCCCTGCGCGCTGAAACCCAGCTCGACCCGCTCTAGCGCCGCTCGAATCGCAGCACGTACACCGACGGGAAGTTCCAGCGCTCGGAGACCTCCCACCCGGCCAGCCGCATCACGCGGATCGTCTCGGGGCGCTGGTCGCGGGTTCGCCCGGTGATCAGGTAGACGGTGTCGAGGCCCTGCAGCCGATCGGTCGACTCGGCGATCGGGTTGGTGTACTCCCAGAGCCGGCCCGAATCGGCGGCGCTGGTGCGCAGCGTGATGTCGACGGTGTCGACGAAGGCGTCAGGGTAGGCGTACTCGATCACCCGGGCCGTGGCGGAGGGGTGCCGTTGCACGGTGCCCCAGATGATGCCGGTGGCGCCGGCGGGATCATCGGCGCGATCGGCGGCGACCAGGTCGGCAACGGCCGACCACGACGAGAGCTCCTTCGCCGCGGGCTGGCGCTGCTCGATCACCTGCGGCACCGCGAGCGCCGCCAGCACGAGCACGGCGGCGATGGCGGCCAGCCGCGGCCGCAGCGCGTCGATGCCGGCCGCGATCGCCAGCGCCGCGAACGGCGTACCCATGGTCAGGTAACGGGGCTGGTACACCGGCGACACCAGCTCGCTGATCAGCAGCAGGGCCAGGGTCGGCACCACGAGCAGCGGCAGGATGGTGACCAGCTCGCGGCGCCGACGATCGACGATTGCGGCGACCACGCCGATGCCGATCAGGATCCACGCGGGAATGGCGAACGCGAAGCTGTAGTGGAACCACTGGGTGCGGAAGACCTGCCGCACGGTGTCGACGCTGAGCGGTTCGATCCACGAGACCTGGCCGCTCTGGCTGATCACCTCACGTGCGAACGGCAGCGCGACGAGCCCGGCGGCGCCCGCGGCGAGCACCCAGCCGACCACGGTGCCGCGCGACACCCCATCGCGCGTCACGATGCGGGCCAGCAGCGAGACGGCGTGTGCCGCGACGATGAGGGCGAGGTAGAGGAACAGGATGCACGCCACCAGGGCTACGACGGAGTAGAGGATCCACCATCTCCGGCGCCCCGCAGACTGCGCTGTCAGGAAGACGACGGTCAGCAGCACCGCGATCAGCGCCGTCATTGCGTACGACCGGCCTTCGGTACCCATCCAGGTGACCCGAGGCAGCAGGCAGAACACGATGCCGGCGATGGCGGCGAGCCGCGGCCTGCCCAGCTGGCGGCCGAGCACCACCACGAGAGCGGCGGTGACGCCGACGGCGATCGCGCTCGGCAGGCGCAGGGCCAGGGGTGAGTACCCCACGACGTCGAAGACGATGTGGATGATGCAGTAATAGAGCGCGTGCACGGCGTCGACCGTGCCGAGCATCGCGATCAGCTGGGGCCAGCTGCGGGTGGCCGCGGTGATGGTGGCGGCCTCGTCGTACCAGATCGACGGGGTGGTGATGGCGATCAGCGAGATGCCGAGGCCCAGCAGGCCTGCGACCGCAGGCCAGAATGCGCGGTGTGCGGTCACGACGGCCTCCCCTCTATCGACTGTACCCACGCACAAAGGCCCGCTGCTGTCAGCAGCGGGCCTTCGAGTGTGACTGGTTACGCAGCGGCCTTGGCCGTGATCTTGGCAATACCGACAACGAGCTCGTCGGTGACCGCGTCGGTGCCGAACGTCTCGTTCAGCAGGGCTGCGGCGTCGGAGCTGATGAGCACGGTGGTGCCCTCCAGCACGGCGTTGCCGTCAGCGTCCATGTCCAGCGGGTTCAGCGTGGTGCCGTCGAGGTTGAAGATGAAGATGTCGTTGCCGACGACCTCACCGTTCGCGGTGACGGTGCCGAACAGCTGCGAGGTTCCCGGGTCGATGCGGAAGTCGCTCAGGCCGACAACGGTCTCGCCGGCGGTCAGCGTGATGCCGGAGCCGTCGTGCTCGATCGAGCCCTGCACGTAGGGACGGTAGTCCTCGGCCGGGTCGTAGTAGTCGACGTTGCCGCCGGTGATCGGGAAGGCGAGCACACCGTCGGTGAGGGTCGCGGTTCCGGTCACGCCGGGGGTGAGGCCGAGGCTGGTGATCGCGTCGACGAAGCCCTGGTCGAGCGTGACCTGGGTGTCAACACCGTCGAGCGCGGGGATCGAGGCCAGCGGCTCCGGGTCGACCTCGACGGCGGGCGGTGCGGAAGACTCCTCGGCCGGCGCGGAGGCCGAGCAGCCGGCGAGTCCGGCGATCAGGATGCTGGCGGAGGCCAGTGCGAGCGTGAACTTCGAAGTGGTGCGCATGACGTTCATTCCTTTGTGTTGGTAGTTGACCTTGGTGGTGCTTGAAGTTCGGTCTCCTCCCCACAAGGGTTTGGTCAGGTTGCTCTCGTTACCGTTCTGTGACCTTCGAGCCGCGCAGATCGGCGGCGGATCAGGGTTCCCGTGACCACCGTCACGATGGCGACGGTGACGGCAACGCGCGACGCCGCGAGCGAGGGGAACAGCAGCCGTTCGGTCAGGGCGAGCGGCACGGCCATCCATTCCCACCGCCCGGTCATGGCGATCATCGGCACCAGCAGCAGCGCGTACCAGGGGTAGCGGGGGCTGACGATCAGCAGGGTGGTGCCGATCATGATGAGTTGGCCCAGCCACGGGTTGTCGGGGTTGGTGCGCCACCAGGTGAGGGCGGCGAGCACCGCGAGCAGCAGGGCGGCGACCACGAGCGCAGCCGCCCCCGGGAAGACGAGCGAGAGCAGCACGAAACGCGACCCGGAGACGTAGCCCTCCTCGCTGAGGTACCCGGGTAAGTAGCCGAGCACCCCGATGCCGCTCGCGATGACGTACGGCACATAGAGCAGCGCGAAGACGCCGACGGCGCCCAGGATGACCTGCACCGGGTGACGACGCAGCAGCGCAGGCGCCCCGATCACCGGGATGAGCTTGGCCGAGATGCCGACGCCGAGGGCGATGCCGCCGAGCCACGGGCGCCGTGCCGAGACGAGCATCGTGGCGACCACCAGCAGCAGCACGCCGAGCATGTCGATGTGCGAATTGGTGACGCCTTCGGTGGCCACGAGCGGGCACCAGCCCCAGAGCGCTGCCCACCGAGGGTCGCGGCCGCTGGAGATCAGCGCCCGCAGCAGCAGCCCGGTCACCCCGAGGCCCATCAGCAGCCCGGCCAGCTGCATCGGCCAGTACTGCGGGTCGGGACCGGTGAGCAGGCGCACGCCCGCGAAGAAGATCTCGCTCGCCGGCGGATAGATGGTCGTCACCTTCGCGCGATTGATGGCGGTGCACAGGATGCCCGTGCTGGTGTCGACATCGCGCACCGTCATGATGCGCTCACCCACACACTCCGGCTCACCGTCGGCACCGATCACCGGCGTCGGGAACAGCCACTCGGTGCGCAACGGGTCCAGCTCCGGGTCAGCGGGCGCGTAGTCATAGGGCGAGATGCCGGCGTTCTGCACGATGCCGTCCCATGCGTACCGCGCGGAATCGGTGCTCGTGTTGGGGGGACCGGCCATCGCGGCGCCACCGATCGCGACCGACCCGGCGAGCACCAGCACGACCACCGCCCGCCCCTGCACTCCCCGGAGCGACAGCACGGCGAGGGCGAACAGCACCCAGAGCCCGGCGGTGAAGAACACGAGCGGCTCCACCTGCCCGGCCGTGTGGTCGTAGTAGCGCAGCAGCACGAGCGATGCGGCAGTGGCCACCGCGCTCGCGGCGAGCAGCAGGGCGGTTACCACGATTCGCATGCTGCTCATCCTGTCGGATTCCCTCTCGGTTCCGAACTCCCCCTCGCGATAGTGTTCGCACAGACGGGGAGGCCGATCGATGCTGCTCAAGTGGCAGATCCAGCGATTGTTGCATCAGATGCGGCACTCGCTCGCCGCGCCCTCCCGCAACCCGCGCGCCGCCGTCGTGCTCGGCCGGTTGCTCGCGATCGCCTTCCTGCTGTGCTTCGGCACCGGCATCTACAGTCACTTCATCCAGGACCCGCTGCCCGGCATGGCGTTCCTGACCCGGCCGGTGTGGCTGTACCAGGTGAGCCAGGGCGTGCACATCACCGCAGGCATCGTCTGCTTCCCGCTGCTGTTCGCCAAGCTCTACTCGGTGTTCCCCGAGCTCTTCCAGAGCCCGCCCGTGAAATCCTTCCCGCACCTGCTCGAGCGGGTGTCGATCGCACTGTTCGTGTCGTCGTCTCTCGTGCAGATCACGATCGGGCTGCTGAACACCTACCAGTGGTACCAGCTCTTCCCCTTCCCGTTCCGGCAGACCCACTTCGCCCTCTCGTTCGTGGTGATCGGGTCACTGGCCATCCACATCGGCGTCAAACTCGGCACCATCACGAAGTACTGGCGAAAGAGCGACAGCTACCGGCCGGATGGCAGCCTTGTGCTGCACGGCGAGGATCCGGATGCTCGCTTCGACGAGTTCGACGAGCTGCGGCGGCTCACCGGCAAACCGCAGGCGGCCGGAATCACCGGGCGGATCTTCGCGTGGATCGACCGCACCCCGCAGCCGGCGGCCGAGACCCCGGCCGCGGCGCGGACATCCCGGCGGGGGTTCTTCGCCACGGTCGCGATCGCCTCGGCGGCGCTGGTCACCCTCACGGCGGGCCAGTCGTTCCGGGCGCTCGACGCGACCAACTTCCTGGCGCCGCGCAAGAACGGCACCGGCCCGCAGGGGCTCCCCGTCAACCGCACGGCCAAGGCGGCGAAGGTGCTCGAGACCGCGACGGCGGCGGACTGGAAGCTCACCGTCAGCAACGGCCAGACCGTTCGTGACTTCAGCTACCAGCAGCTTCGGGCGCTGCCCCAGCACGAGGTGGTGCTGCCCATCGCCTGCGTCGAGGGCTGGAGCCAGTACGCGACCTGGACGGGCCCCCGACTGAAAGAACTGGTCGACCTCGTCGGTGCCGACAGCGGAGCGACCGTGAAGCTGACGAGCCTCGAGCAGAACAGCAGCTACGCCGTCACCCACGTGCAGCCCGAGTTCGCTCGTGACGATCTCACGCTGATCGCCCTCGACCTGAATGGCGAGACTCTCGACATCGACCACGGGTACCCCGCCCGACTCATCTCGCCCGCGCGCCCCGGCGTGCTGCAGACCAAGTGGCTCAGCTCCGTGGAGGTGCTCGCATGACCGAGATCGCCGTGACATCGCCCACCGTGCGCCGCTGGCAGGTGGGGCTCGTGATCGTCGGCGTAGCCCTGCTGCTGGTGGGAGGCGTCGTGCTGCTGAACGACGTACGACCCTCGCGGTATCCGGGCCTCGCCGTGTGGCTGGTCGGCGCCCTCGTCGTGCACGATGGGCTCGCCGCCCTCGGTGTCTTCGGCGTGAGCATCCTGATGCGCCGTGCCGGCCGGAAGATCCCGGTTGCGGTTATCGCGATCGTGCAGGGCGCCCTGGCGATCGCGGCGATCGTGACCGCCCTGGTGATCCCCGAGATCCTGAAGCAGTCGATCGGCAGCGCCAATCCGAGCATCCTGCCGCTGAGCTACGGACTGAACCTCGCCCTGTTCTGCGCTGCCCTCGCGGTGCTGGCGGGGGCGGCGATCGCCGGCTATTACGCGATCTTGGCCAGGCGGCAGAAGCTACGGCCGCCCACCGACCACGACTGAGCGAGCGTCAGGCGCAGGCCCGGCAACAGCTCGGCGAGGCGATCGCGGCCGATCTCGGCCCACGGGAACGAGTCGCTGCGGCGACCGCGCGAGTCCACGACCTGGCCGACGTACTGCTTCTCGTGCCCGGCGTCGGCGTCGACCTCGACGACGATCTCGCCCTGCGGCGCCAGCAGCTCGAGGCAGCGCGCGAGCAGCGCCAGCACGTCGCCGCCAATGCCCACGTTGCCGTCGACGAGCAGGGCGGTCTGCCACTGCCCCTCGCGCGGCAGGGCGTCGAACACCGATGCCTGCAGGAAGTCGCCACCGAGCGAACTCGCGAGCTGAACGGCGGCGTCGGACACGTCGATACCGAGCGCCTCCATGCCGCGCGCGTTCGCGGCGCGCACCATGCGTCCCGGGCCGCTGCCGATGTCGAGCACCGGGCCGCGCACGGCGTCGAGGAGCATGAGGTCCACCGCATCCGCGTCGGCGTTCCACCGCGAGACATCCATGGTCGCGCGCGTCGAACGCCCGCCGACCTCGCTCAGATACAGCATCGTCGAGTCGCCCGGGCCGAGCGCGCTCGCGTAGGGCTCGGCGCCCCCGGCACCGAAAGCGGCAGACACATCGAGGCTCATGCCCGCACCTCGGCGCCGAAGCCGGCGAGGGTAGCCGCGAACTGACCCCGCGGGGCTGCGTCCGCGACCTCACGGGCGGTGTCGATCGTGTCGACGTCGGTGAGGGTCGGCAGGATGCCCACGCGCAAGCCAGCCGAGCGGAGTCGGGCGAGCTGCACCGCACCGGTGTCGTCGCGGGAGGTCGCAACGCCCCGGATCAGGTCACCACGAGGCTCGCGCATCCCGAGAGCCCACCAGCCCCCGTCGGAGGCAGGTCCGAACCAGGCGTCGATGTCGCTCGGCCAGTTCTCGAAGGCGGGGGCGACAGCGTCGCGGGTCACCTGCGGGGTGTCCATGCCGATGAGCAGCATCGGGCCGTCGAGGTGATCGAAGATGCTCGCGAGCCGCTCGTCGAGGTCGCCATCGCTCTGCGGGATCACCTCGTAGTCGGCGGCGAGCGCGGGCGAGTTGGCACCGTCGAACAGCAGCACCCGGCGCGCGGCCGGCACCGACTGCATGGCGATGAGGGTGTCATCGATCGCGGCGGCGGCGAGGGTGGCGGCCTGCTCGAGCGACAACGGTGGGTGCAGCCTGGTCTTCGCCCGGCCGGGCAGGGGCTCTTTGGCGATCACGACAAGGGCGGTCATGAGTGGTGGTTCGGAGCCCTGCGCCATTTCGCTAGCCCCGTTTCGCCAGCAGTCGTGACATGTCGTTGACCGCGGTGATCGTGCCCCGGATCGTGCCCGTGACTTTCGATCGCCCGACGCGCGGCGAGTAGGGGGTGTCCACCTCGGTGATGCGCCAGCCTGCGGCTTTCGCGAGCAGCACCAGCTCGAGCGGGTAGCCGCTGCGGCGGTCTTCCATGCCCAGTTCCACCGTCGGCTGCCGGCGTGCGGCGCGCATCGGGCCGAGGTCGTGCAGCGGGATGCCCGTGGCCCGTCTCATCAGCACGGCGAGCGCCCGGTTGGCCAGGCGAGCGTGCACCGGCCAGGCGCGGAACGAGGTGGGCCGCCGCCGCCCGAGCACCAGGTCGCTCGTGCCGGCGATCACCGGGTCGACGACGAGCGGCAGGTCGCGTGGGTCCATCGAGGCGTCCGCGTCGCAGAACGCGACGATCGGCGCGGTGGCGGCGAGCAGCCCGGCGTGCGCGGCCGAACCGAATCCCCGTCGCGGTTCGGTGATCACGAGCGCTCCGTGCGCCCGCGCGACGGCGGCCGAATCATCCGTCGACCCGTTATCGACGACGATGGCCCGATAGCCCTCGGGCAGCCGGCCGAGAATCCAGGGCAGCGCGTTCTCTTCGTTCAGACACGGCAGGATGACGTCGACCTGCATCAGCCGACCGCCGGTCGCAGGGGCGCGGTCGCGAACTCCCGCATGCCATCCTCGAAGCTCACGGCCGGCTGCCAGCCCAGCTCGGTGATCAGGCGCTCAGATGACGCGGTGATGTGCCGCACGTCGCCGAGCCGGTACTCGCCGGTGATAACCGGAGGCAGTCCGCCCGCGTGCCGGCTGACCTGCTCGGCGAGCTCCCCGATGGTGTGCACCGTGCCGCTGCCCACGTTGAACGCGCGGAACGACCCATCCGGAGCCTGCCCGGTCCAGCCGAGCGCCGCGAGGTTGGCGGATGCCACGTCGCGCACGTGCACGAAGTCGCGCCGCTGCCCGCCGTCCTCGAACACGCGCGGGGCTTCTCCGCGCTCGATCGCCGAGCGGAACAGGGAGGCGACTCCGGCGTACGGCGTGTTCTGCGGCATGCCCGGTCCGTACACGTTGTGGTAACGCAGCGCGGCGGCCACCCCGCCGGTGGCGCGGCACCACGAGCTCGCCAGGTACTCCTGGGCGAGCTTCGATGCGGCGTAAACGTTGCGGGGGTCGAGCGGGGCGTCTTCCGCGATGAGCTCGGGATGAAGCGGCTCGCCGTTCTCGTCGAGCGGATCGAAGCGACCGGCGTCGAGGTCGGCCACCGCGCGCGGGGCGGGGCGGGTCAGCCCGCTGGGGCCGGAGTAGGCGCCCTCGCCGTAGACCACCATCGAACTCGCGAGCACGAGGCGCCCGATGCCCGCCGCGGTCATCGCGGCAAGCAGCACGGCCGTGCCGAGGTCGTTGGAGCCTACGTAGTCGGGCGCGTCCGAGAAGTCCACGCCGAGACCGACCTTCGCGGCCTGGTGGCAGACCGCGGTGACGCCGTCGAGGGCGCCCGCGACCACGTCGGAGTCGCGCACGTCGCCGAGCACGAATTCCACCCCGTCCCGAGCGTCGGACTCCGGCGAGCTCCCGTGCACGTCACTGCGCAGCGAGTCGAGCACCCGCACCGTCATCCCGTCGGCCAGCGCCGCCTCGACGATCGCGCTGCCGATGAACCCAGCGCCCCCAGTGACAAGAAGGGTCATATCGCGGTCCGGGCCAGCACCGCCGCCACCTCGGACGGGTCAATGAGGTGCGGGGCGGCATAGTCATCCGGAATCGCGGCGACGATCGACGTGATCGCGGCGATGATCCTGGGTTGGGCCTCGGCGAAGCGGGCGAACACCAGCTCGGAGCTGAGCTGCTCGTCGGCCGGGGCGGCATCGGCGTCGGTTACATAGGAGAGGTTCACGGTGCCGATGTTGAGCTCCGCGGCCAGCGGCACCTCCGGGTACAGCGTCATGTTCAGGATGTGCGCGCCCGCTGCCCGGAACCACAGCGACTCGGCGCGGGTGGAGAACCTCGGGCCCTGCACGACGACGACCGTGCCGGTGGGGGTGACCTCGACGCCGAGCGCATCCGCGGCGATGTCGTGGAGGGTCGGGTCGAACGGGTCGGCGGTGGCGAGGTGCTGCACCGACCCCTGGTCGTAGAACGTATCGGCCCGGCCCGACGTGCGGTCGATGAACTGGTCGGGCAGCACGAGCGTGCCGGGCGGATACTCGGGGCTGACCCCGCCAACGGCGGCACTCGAGACGATCGCGGTGACGCCGAGCGAGGCGAGCGCCCAG
>Ga0247742_10003285_pt1 | contig 10239 bp, 4 predicted proteins | sample UWRJL208509C2_FD_180944 | JGI IMG/M metagenome (GOLD analysis project Ga0247742, IMG submission 180944) | Plant litter microbial communities from Arlington Agricultural Research Station in Wisconsin, United States - UWRJ-L208-509C-2 | ecosystem: Environmental > Terrestrial > Plant litter >... | reverse complement strand
GGAATGGCGAGGTGGACGAGGGGAAGGGGATCGTCTCTGAACTCGAACCTGTCTCCATTAAGAAGTTCGATGTCGGAGAAGACGTCGAAGGGACCCGGTGGGGTCCAGGGACTCACCACATCGCTTGCTGGATGGTCCCTAGAAAGAGCAGTCGACCAAGCTACGGCTCCGCTCAAAGACGATGGTTCGGGGGGCCGCGGGTCTGACTTCGAGACGACTTGAGACCAAGTCGCCCAAAACCCTTGGGATATATCCTCGCCTGGCGAGAGCGGAGGCGCATCCAGCTGGTTTGGACAGAGAACCGGGGCTCCGTTTTCATCGAGATGGGCGCGATCTCTTTCGATTTTCAGATAGCTAGTGCCGTAATCAGGATGTTCAACCGTGGCGACGACATACTCGTGCTGGGGACCTCTTTTTTTCTTATATCTTGCAATTTCGACTACTTGATATTTCCTGAACTCAAGTCGATTGGTGTATCGCTCCTTGCAGGTGATGCACCATTGCTCTACGCTCGTGCGGTCCAGCGGAAGATCTGACTTTGAAGCAGGAGGAATTTCGGACATTGAGTGACTGGACATCCCGAAGACCGCAAGCAGACCTCGCAAAGAGGATTTGAGAACGGAAAGCATCCCAAATCCTCTTCAGATATACAGCATCTGTTATATATGGCCGTCAGTGAAGGAGGTGAACAAGGGGGCCTGCCAACGTTGCAGTGAATGAGGCACGCTTCCTGAGCATGTTTGACCATCATTCATTCAACACGAGCCCTACTGTTGGTGTGAAAGAACCTCTCATCGTCGTGAAGAGTTAGACACCGACAGATCTCAATCTCCACGTCAATGCGGAATTGGTTGAAAGAGGTTGGGGCAGAGTCTCCCATGCTGCTCTGAAAGGAGTTACTCCAAGCTTCCGCGGCCCCCAGCTCGCGTCCCCGGAACAACACATCAACGTGACTTGTTGAAACTTAAAATGTACACGTAAGGTTCCGATAGTGGTTTATCGAGCTCCATCCACGGATCCTAATCCACACGACTTTGAGGCTTAACTGCTTAGGTTGAGTTGTTAATACAGTTGAACCCCTCGTAAGCCATACCCCTCGGTGGATAGCCTGGGATATGGGTTACGAAGAGTTATGAGTTCTGAGAGGTCAATTTGGCTGTAAATTTCAGCTCGCCAAATCTATGGGTATGGCTTATGGCTTACAGGAGGTATGGGTTATGAGAATTTTGACTGTTTTCTTTTTGTCTCGAGTAGCCCTGTCACAATTTATGATGATAAACCTATCTCGTTACTACTGTATACATCGAATATATATGACGAGGCTGTGCGTTACACACACGCGATAACTTCAAAAAAGACCATTACGGCAGCTCGGCCTGTCAACGTCGCCGCCAGTTGAGATTTCTAGGCCAATCGCGAGTGAGAAGTCCATAAAACGAAGATTAGAAATTCAGTAAAATCCAGCCCACCTTCTATGTTCGCCGATCAGATCCAATGACATGTGAACAACTCACCGGAGTTAAGGATGAAATTTACCCTATTAGGCAATTGTATGGTTTTGGAACAAACTGCAAAACCGTAGATGTATGTGACATCTCTCAAAGTCACGAGAAACATCCAAATTTAAGCTGATGAAAACTATATAACGTTGGAAGACCCACCGGAAAATCGACCATTAGAGGAAGAGGCTGTCGTCCTTGCGTCCGTGATCATAACCGGAGAACTGAGAAATCTGGAAACATCTACAATTTGTTTGCTGGAAACGCCGACGGTACCACAGCGCATTGCATAAATCCTTTCAGGTCAAATTTGACAAATGCTTTGATCGCGTTTCTTAGTGGAATGTTGCCAATTGTTCAATTGCAACTTAACGGTGTATCGCCAGACGTTGATACCGTCGCAAGGGCTCTGGGGTGACCTAGGTGACATTCGTAATGCCCTACCACCTTTAGGCGCCATTAAAGTGCAGACAACAACATCGACCTGTATGTATTAACAATTGTCTTGAATCATACATTTTCAAAATATGTGTTCACTTCGAAGTTCAACACTTTCGCTAATGAGCGCGCCAGCTTTCGGGTCCCAGGGATTTTTGCTTTAATTGTCAGTCGGGGCCGTGGGGTTGCAATAATAACATTCTCAAGAATTACGGTAAAATCCGGCGAAGAGGGGCTCATGAACTTTGCATCGAATGGAATATGAGTATTTTTTTTTTGTTTCAGCTATGATGCATCATGCTCGGCGCATGCCCAAGGCGCCCATAAATAAACATTTGGTGATGACTAGATGATGCCGAGGCGTCCAGAAAACAATATGCCGCACACGGCTGCCACTTCTATTGGATTGTGACACACGCAGAGCGCGATTGTCCGGGAATCCGGACTGCGGAAAAGGGTCTAGAAAATAGGCGGTTCGCTAGACTCCAGGCCTTGTCACGATCGTTCTCGAAAATAACCCAATGACCGTGTAAAGAGGCCAATCCTATGGTCAGTGATCAGCGTTGACTAAGGAATCGATTTAGTGCCAGTCAAGTAGTGCATTGAAGATCACTAGTATATATGAAGTGGCTCTGTTCATACTTCTCTTCGGCCATAACTATAGCAGATGGGGTAACGTAGTGTCGCTTCTGATGTGCACAGGAACTGAAACCCAATCTGCATCCGAAAGAGCGGCCTACGACCTATTGCTTCGGCTTCCCAGGAGACGACTCACCTGCGCAGCTTGTCCTCAGTAATCTCTGATATACGGAGAGTGTGTGCGTCAACGATTGTAGGCTTCGAGTTACCATGAAAGTATTCCTCAGTAAAATTAGTATGACTATATTGCCATCTCGTAATTTAATGCCGTGAAGGACTACCATGCCCACTCCTATGGTGCAAAAGGCCTAGTCACCGCTACTTTTGTGCAAACGAATTAGGAAGGCCAAATTTACCCGGATTTCTTATTCCTCCAGTCAAAGTGCTCCTTTCAACAAGCTGATCAAAAGGTTGTAACGGTTTTTAATTTGCGTCAAGACTGACAAAGTTAAAATTTTTGGTATTACAGTGATCCTTGGGTACGAAAATAACCCGGAAACACTATTTCTACCCAGTTGACCTCATTGGAGAGGTGTTTAATTATACACCCTCAGACAAAATTTCAAAAAAATTTGCAACTCATTCCGCCGCTGCACAAAAGTAGCGGTGAGTAGGCCTTTCGCACCATAGATTAGGCGCCGATTACAGAACCGCTGAACGGTTCCTGCAATACCGCTTCCCGAGATCGGACGCGCCACCGCGTGCCTTCCGTCCACTTCCCAAAGCTTGTCACAAAACAAGGCAAGGTGCGAGAATGAAATTCATTTATGAGGTTAGTGTTTAATGGGTAATATGAATATGTGTCTCTGTTGCTTTTTGTGCAGCGGCCGAATCGCGATCGATCACGGTATTTTTTTTGCACCTCATAAACTGCGTTTGCCTGGATGTTGGGTGTGTTCCAGCCGCTCCATTCTACACTAAAAACTCTGAGTCTAAATATGGTATTACCTCCGTATAAAAATATAATGGCGTAATCAATCTTCAAGGACAATTTTTTTAAATCTTTCTGTCGGTTTTGACTCAAATTACTCGTAAAATTTGGTTGAAATTTTTCGCCAGCTTACCGCTTGAAGGAGCGTGTTTGACTTGAGGGAATCCGAGTAAATTTGACCTTCCTATTTGATTGCTCAAAGTAGCGGTGACCTAGTCGCATCATCTATTCAACGAATTAACGATAGACCACCCTCCGAGAATGGTGTTCAACGGACGGTTTATCAGTTAGTTGCAGTTGAACATCACACTGGCAAATGGGCTATCGTGACTGGAGCCGACTAAGATTATGTTAACTGTGGTTACAGCGGTCAATATAATTTCTATGTCACGTAAAGGCCCCCCCAGAGTATTTAATATTAATCACACGAAGAATTAATTGATAGTACGAAAACGTGAAAACACCAAAGGTCGCGAAAAAATAGGGAAGTCAAAATCGTCACGTCGGACTATACCATAGGAACGAGTCAAAGAGGTACTGGTGCATTACTACAGACCTGCAGATTGAAATCGAAAAAGTGAGCAAGAAAATCATTACTTACAGCGCAATTGACACTCTGAACTGCACTGTATTTTCTGGCATTTGCGTGGGAGCAGCGGCGTCTAGGACGTCGTCGAGCCCCGCAATTCCTGGGCCTGCCTCGCCTGCTCTTCCAACTCGCGGATGCGTCTTGCCTGTTCGGCGACTTGCTCTTGCAATGGACGAGTTATATGGTCTGCTGCCGCCTTCGCCTTCGCATACCTCTCCGCATCAGCTCGTGTCACCTACAAAGCATGGGTCATTAACCGACTGAACTTAAATAAAACTTGAAATGAAGTAAACGTACCTCATCTTTAAAAATTTCGCATCGCCTCCTGTACTCCTCTTGGATCGCGTCAACCACTTGAGGCTGAACAGAGTGGATCGGGATCTTCCAGAATGTACCAGCGGTTTTGTCGTAGCAATGTTGCTTATCCCTCTCTGGCTCGTCTGGAGTTTTCTTGATAGACCTCTCGTTGGCTATAACTCGAGTGATCATGTTCGCATACCAGTAGCACTGGGTTAGGAAAAGGTTGTACAATGACTCCCTATCATGAACTGTGTTGGCGAGGATGGCGAGGTAAACGAGAGGGAGCGGTCGATCCTTCAAATCGAGTGTCTCGATCAGATTATCGTTGCTAAGGAGAGGGAAGGGAGGATCCCATAGTCGAACGACATCGCTCGCTGGCCCCACCTTGCGCAAGAACGCTGAGCTCGAGGAGGTGCTCGTGGTAGATGATACTCTGGCCTTGGTTACGGCCTTAAGGGGGAGCTCCTCTGACCTTTCGCTGGTCCAAGTAGCCCAAAAGCCCAGGGAAATATCCTCTCCTGGAGAAGGAGGAGGGGTGATTTGCTGTTCCTTGGTGAGGACTGGGGCGCCGTTTTCCTCCACGTGTTCGAGGGCTCGTTCGATTCGGAGATGAATTCTGGATGGATGACGAGGGTGTTGGACAGTCGCAGTGAGATACTCATGCTGTGAGTTTTTGGACTTTTTGTAGCGTCGGATGTGTACGACTTTGCATTGTCTGACTTCTTGCCGCGCAATATGTCGTTCTTTGACGCTTGTGCACCAATAGTCGATACCCTGCGGGGTAGTAGGAGGTAGGTCTAGGACGACCTCGGGTGGAAGATCGGGTTTTTGCTCCATGCCAAAGATTCGCAGCACAGGACTGAGGAGTAAGTGGGCGGAGGATTTCCAAAGTGACAACATTTGGAGTTCGAAGATATAGGACGTTCTTTAGTATGAGTAGGTGTCCGCAAACGCAAGGCAGTCCATGGCGTTTACAGCATCAGGTGAGGCTGCGTGAAGGTTGCCTGTGCAGGGAGTGATTGATAGCTGGATGTTGCTTAACATGGTAATAGACATAGTTCTCGGGAGAAGTTTTCGACTGTATGCTTAGTGGACAGTTTGAAACTTCCTGCCGAAATTATGCGCTAATCCCCATTTGGACGTCAACCTCCAGGAATCAACGCGACGAATGCCTACTGTACTGATCCGACCTACTCTTCTCGTCACGCGTCACAGACACCCTCGAAGAGAAGAGATTTCGAGGACGTCACGCGTCCCAACCTCGTCTGAAGAGCGGGACAAAAAAAAATCTCCCGCGGGGCGGCCCAATAACACCAAAAAAGGCGATTTTTGGTGTCGAAGAATTTTTTGTCCCGTCACGCGTCCTTCTCGATTTTGAAGAGTTCCCCATCTCTTCGAAGGCGTCACGCGTCACTTGGCATGAAGAGTTGGTCGGAATAGTACAGTAATTTCGTAACAACGTAGATCATAATTGAACTCCTACTAGGCCTTGCTAGCCTTGGGTAAGTCCTCGAGCTTTCAAATACGAATCATCACCATCCTATCTCAGAACTTTTTCAAAGTTTCGAAGCACGTCGCTCCTAGAAAGCACGTAAATACGGCGGTAATACCCCAGCCAGTAATTTTCTCCCTCCAACTCCCTCCAGGGCTCTCAAATATTTAAGACCCATCTTAGTAGATATGACTGTGCCTATTATTAAACAACTCAGGCATTGTGAAGGAGGCAAGTCAATTCGCGTCATCTGAACTCAGAGATAGAGAGGCATTTGTGATTAAATGGATTTACAGTACAGCTCGGAGAAATTGTTGTGGTGACTAACAAGAGTATCGTTTCCTATGTACTCCAATTTAGGGACGGCCTACCAGAACTCTCACATAACGTCTCATTCAACAGAAGACTAGACCCCTTTCACACCGGCCATTTGTCACCAGCTCGGCTATGTTTGGGTTTGAATAGTTCTCAGACTTCCAGACGGGGAAATGAAGTGGAGTGTAATAGGCGCTGGACGGGAGCAGAGCGCTTAAAGACGTAGCTCATTACATAAATCAGGCGGAATCTTGGAATGACCTCAAGGCTTCCGAAACAGCATACTCTTCATTGTCTGAGCTGTACTTGCGAATTGACGAAGGTAAGCCAATGTGACCGAAATATAGCGAGGTGGGTGGATGTTGACCATAGCAATAGTTGGTATGTGGATACAATTTCCTTAGCTACATGGCGCTTCCCTAGAAAGCACTATCAAACGGTATGGGGTTGTGATACACTTGTGCATCGTGACTGATTGAAAGCCAGTACTTGGCAGTCGAGTCCTGGAATGAGCAAACGTCTTTCCCAAACTAAGATTTTACCGCATACTATGCAGTATCGAGAGCCGGTGAATCTAGTTGACTGAATTATGGAGTACAAGTGTATATTTTTACCTGCATCATGGCTCCCTCGTGACGAAATACGCAGCACTGAACCCGAACTGGTACAGCATCGTAAAAGGCCGTTATTCGTAGCTTCAACCCGATAGCCAGGCGCTCCAGTAGAATGAGGGCGATGCACAGTCACCCGCCTACTAACCGTGGCCCTTGAAGCTGATACGGGGGTGTTAACCTGAGAATAGCCAAACGACTTGGAGATGGATCGAAGCTCGCAACTTGGAGGCGTCCATTCTACTTCGACCAATCTTATCGTGGGTCTGACTCCTTGATAGAGTTTGACTATGAGAGACTACCTTGGGGGTTGAAATGCGTAGAAAATATTTGGGAAGTGAAGAACCATATCCTGCCATGAAAACAACGTTGAGGTGATCTCAGGGTAATGAGATCTAGTCACATCGAGTCGTATGTGCTCTTGCGAGAAATTTGTTACCGAGTTAGGTTGACGCGTCCTGGTAGCCAGCTTGACACCTTTGGTGATATTTGCTGTCGTCACAAGAGAATCAGCATATCGAACGCGAGAAGACAGTGCGTTCCTAACATTTGAAAAAGACTTGATAACACTACGTTCGTCCATGGATCAAGCTAATTAGAGATCTGCACCATAAAGAATCAGCGTCTGAATACCCAGCGCAGCGAAACGCATCACGACCCACTCGGATTCCACCAATTGCACCCCCTATACTCCTGTAGAATGTAATAGCAATACCTCAATAAGACAATGTTTTTCTCTCATTTATTCAGCCTGAGTGAACTAGTGGCGAGTTCGACATCGCACTATTGCCTGGATGATGAGTCCATCCGTTAGATAGATTAGCAAACTCCACACTTGTGACATTAGGCACGTACGATCTGGACAGCTAACGAATTAAACTCGAGGGGTGACCGGTGATCCTCCAAAGCGCATACAATCTGTGATTCAGATAGAAAGAACGTGATGAGTGGGATGAAATACAGAAACAGAATTAAAATATTTACCAATACTACGGCTTGCCGATCAGATTCGTTGAGCAAATGTCGGCCACCGAGGTCAAGTGGGCACTAAAAGAACAAACTCTCACGTGCGTATTGCAGTCGTAAAGACCTCCAAGAGCGTAGACTCAATAGGTGGCGCTTTCTAATTGATGATCAGTGACGGGGAGATATGACCTGGGCATTGGCGGAGGATAGCAAACCGCGATCACGCCGCATTTGCAGAGTTCAGCCCGTCACGCACGGCATCACTTTCGGAAATATCAAGTTGCAACGTGTGCATGGATGTCCCAAACCTCAAGAGCAATTACTTGGTTTCGTTGGAGGATGTTCAATGGGCGAACCTTCACGAAAACACTGACAAGGCCACGAAATCGGCATTTCCAGACATCCGACACGTCTGCACGGCCACACGGGACACTTTTATTTAAATTCAGCGCCGGCGGGACTTTTGAGACCAGGTGTCAGTGTCGACGGAGTGGGACTGCAGGAGCGGACTATGTGGGACCATATTGTGTATCCATAATGATACTGATCTGATCAGGTCCGCCCACAAATGAAAATTGGAAGAAAAAGTAAAGGACAAGATAACAGTACAAAGAAGAGGATTATGAAGTTTGTATAGTAAGAAAGTAGTATACTGAGCAGTACTAAAATCTGTGAAACTGAACCAGGAGCACACGTAATAGACGTGGTGGAAATCTGGCTTGCGGTAAACTAGATGGCGTCCACGAGCTTCCTTCCAGTGGATGTGCGGCCCACTTGGAACGTGGTTTACAGCACTTCAAGTTGTACCGCCTTTAGTTGCTATAGATCAGAAGGTGTCTAAACGTAGGAAACACGAAGATCTGAAAGCTTATAGAGATTTGTGATCTTGATCTTTGAGCAGCTCTCCTTGCATTGAGCTCCCTCCTTAAGGCTGCCATTTCCTTTGCTGACTGCTGAGCATGACGCTCCAGACTAGCGATTCGAGCTTTCGCTTCAGCCAGCTCCTGAGCGTTGGCTTGTCTGCCTCTCTCAACTGCAGCGTCCAAAATCCTGCGAGTTTCGGCAGCCTGCTTCGCGTCAGCAATCCGTACCTGATAGAGAAGCGTCAGAAAAGTGCGACCTTCAATTGACAATAGTACGAACCTCCTCATCGAATTTATCGCGTCTCACATGATATTCGTTTTGGATGGCTGTGATCACTTTGGGCTTGACCCAATGAACGCGGATGCTGCGCCATCTACCACTAGCTGGGTCGTAGCAATCGTCTGTATCTTCACGTGAGCCATCCACATTAGTTTGAGTCCCCTTCTTGTCCCTCGCTAAGACGCGTGCGATTATGTTGGAATACCAGTAACACTGCGTTACAAAAAGATTGTACAGAGATTCCTTTTTGTGGACGGTATCGGCGAGAATCGCGAGGTGAACGAGGGGAAGGGGATCGTCTCTGAACTCGAACCTGTCTCCATTAAGAAGTTCGATGTCGGGAAAGACGTTGAAAGCGCTTGGTGGGGTCTAGGGACTCACCACGTCGCTCGCTGGGTGATCCCTGGACGAAGCAGTCGACCAAGTCACGGCTCCACTCAAAGATGGTGGTTCGAGGGGCCGCGGGTCCGATTTTGAGACAACTTGAGACCAGGTTGCCTAAAACCCTTGGGACACATCCTCGCCCGGCGACAGCGAAGGCGTATCCAACTGGTTTGGACAGAGAACTGGAGCTCCGTTTGCATCGACATTGGCGCGATCTCTTTCGATTTTCAAGTAGCTGATGCTATCATCAGGATGTTTGACAGTGGCGACGACATACTCGTGTTGGGGACCATTTTTCTTCTTGTATCTTGCGATTTCGATCACTTGATATTTTCTACACTCGAGTCGATGGATGTATCGCTCCTCAGAGGTGTCGCACCATTGCTCGACACTTGTACGGTCCAGCGGAAGATCTGACTTCGAAGGAGGAGGAATTTCGGACATAGAGTGACTGGACATCCCGAAGACCGTAAGTAGACCTCGCAAAGAGGATCTGAGAATGGAGAACATCCCCAGAACCTCCTAAGATATAACTTGTCTGTTTTAGGTCCGTCAGTACAGGATCGTCATTGTGGTGGTGGTGAATTACAAGCACGCTCCCTAGGCGTGTCCATCTTCGTTTATTCAAATGACCCGACAGGTCAGTGTGAACTGTGAGGAAGTTTCGTGACAGCGAGAAACTGGGGGATACGCCATATGTGAATCTGGCATTTTCTATCCCTAACACGAGAGGTGCAAAATACCGGTTAGGTAAGGGTCGATGTCATCTTAAGTAATTCCCCTTGTGATTCCTTATTCTGGATATTGCCCTACGGGCAGGCCTGGACACAGTCACCCATAGCCAGACTAAGAGATAAGGTATCAATAGACCATCTGCGTAAATGCATTTTCAGCCTCGGAGAAGGGTGGTGGTGCCTATACACAACCAAAAC
>Ga0247742_10003284_pt1 | contig 10244 bp, 10 predicted proteins | sample UWRJL208509C2_FD_180944 | JGI IMG/M metagenome (GOLD analysis project Ga0247742, IMG submission 180944) | Plant litter microbial communities from Arlington Agricultural Research Station in Wisconsin, United States - UWRJ-L208-509C-2 | ecosystem: Environmental > Terrestrial > Plant litter >... | reverse complement strand
ATGTCGGCGACCGAGAAGTCGGTATCGCCGTTCAGGTAGCGCTCCAGCAGCTCGTCGTCGGTCTCGGCGACCGTCTCGAGCAGGATGTCGCGGTACTCGTTGGCCTTCTCGACCAGGTCGGCCGGGATCTCCTCGATGGCGTACTTGGCGCCCATCTCGACGTCACCCTTGGAGTCGCCGCGCCAGGTCAGCGCGCGCATCTCGACCAGGTCGACAACACCTTCGAAGGTGTTCTCGAAACCGATCGGGAGCTGGATGACCAGGGGCTTGGCACCCAGGCGCTTGATGATGGTGTCGACGGTGAAGTAGAAGTCGGCGCCCAGCTTGTCCATCTTGTTGACGAAACAGATGCGGGGAACGTCGTACTTGTCGGCCTGACGCCACACGGTTTCGGACTGGGGCTCAACGCCCTCCTTGCCGTCGAACACGGCAACGGCACCGTCGAGCACGCGGAGCGAACGCTCCACCTCGACCGTGAAGTCGACGTGACCGGGGGTGTCGATGATGTTGATCTGGTGCTTGTCCCAGAAACAGGTCGTCGCGGCCGACGTGATGGTGATGCCGCGCTCCTGCTCCTGCGCCATCCAGTCCATCGTGGCGGCGCCGTCGTGCACCTCACCGATCTTGTGGGTGATGCCCGTGTAGAAGAGGATGCGCTCGGTGGTAGTCGTCTTGCCGGCATCGATGTGCGCCATGATGCCGATGTTGCGGACCTTGTTCAGGTCGGTGAGCACGTCCTGTGCCACGGGTTCCTACTTTCAAAAAACAGTTGTTGGTGATCGAGCAAGCTGGCCACGGTGGATCGAGCGGAACCGGATGTCAGTTCCGCTCGATCACCGAAGAGTGGTTACCAGCGGTAGTGCGCGAAGGCCTTGTTGGCGTCTGCCATCTTGTGGGTGTCCTCGCGACGCTTCACAGCGGCACCGAGGCCGTTCGACGCGTCGAGGATCTCGTTGGTGAGACGCTCGGTCATGGTCTTCTCGCGGCGACCCTTGGCGTAGCTGGTGAGCCAGCGCAGTGCCAGGGTGTTGGCGCGGTGCGACTTGACCTCGACGGGCACCTGGTAGGTCGAGCCACCGACGCGGCGGGACTTGACCTCGATGGTCGGGCGCACGTTGTCGAGCGCCTTCTTGAGGGTGACGACGGCGTCTGCGCCGTTCTTCGCCGCAACGCCCTCGAGGGCGCCGTAGACGATGCGCTCGGCGAGACCCTTCTTGCCGTCAAGCAGGATCTTGTTCACGAGCTGGCTCACGATGGGAGCTCCGTAGACCGGGTCCGCGACAACGGGACGCTTCGGTGCTGGTCCTTTACGAGGCATTACTTCTTGTCCATTTTCGCTCCGTAGCGGCTGCGCGCCTGCTTGCGGTTCTTGACCGCCTGCGTGTCGAGCGCACCGCGAATGATCTTGTAACGCACGCCGGGGAGGTCCTTCACCCGGCCGCCACGCACGAGCACCATCGAGTGCTCCTGCAGGTTGTGACCCTCACCGGGAATGTAGGCCGTGACCTCGGTTCCGTTGGAGAGCTTGACGCGGGCGACCTTGCGCAGAGCCGAGTTCGGCTTCTTCGGGGTGGTCGTGTAAACGCGGGTGCATACGCCGCGCTGCTGCGGGTTGGACTTCAGGGCGGGGGCCTTGGTCTTGACGACCTTCGGCGAACGGCCCTTCCGCACCAACTGCTGAATGGTGGGCACTGATTGACTCCTTGATTGTCTGCACGGTGACAGCGTTGTGATGGTTAGCATTCGAAACGCCGGGGCGATTCGAGTTCATCTGGACCCGCTGGTCTGCTTGAGGCAGGATTCGCGGGTATGCCGTGGGGGCCGTTCGATGAACGAACCCTGATGTGATGGTCGCTGCCTAACAGTGCCGGGGCACGAGTTACGCGCACGACAAAGCGCACACCTCGAAAATACTAGTCTCCGGGTGGCTACCGGTCAAATGATTCCGCTGTAGGCGGACGGTGGTCGGATGTCGGGCGAACCGCCCAGGTTCCCACCACGATCACTCCCGAAAGTACCGCCGCGGCCGGTACGAACGGGCTGATTGCGAAGTGCGGCACCGCCTCCAGCCCGTACCCGATACCGGCGGCAGCGAGCATCCCGAACCCGGAGCCGACGACCGCCACGACCGCGCCCAGCCACGGGCCGCGAGCGCCGCGCGTTCGCAGCAGAACGAGCAGGGTCACGACCGCCGCGGTTGCGACCATCGCGGGGCCGAGCAGCGGGCCGGCATCCGCGTAGTCGACGACGTCACGATCCAGCAGCAGGCTGAGCCCACCCCAGACCCCCACGACCCCGGCCACGTAGACGACGGTGGCGAGTACCGGCAGCAGCGCCGGGTTAGGCGCCGGCGGTAGCTGAGGCGCTCCGGTCACCCGCCGCCCTCTTCTCGGCCAGCTCACGATCGTAGGCGGCGCGCGCTTCGGCGTTGCGCACCTTGACGCTGCGTCCGCGGCGGCTGATCGCCGTGCCGGTCCACATCGATACCTCGCGAGCCAGCACGGCGGCGACGATCACGAAGGGGTTGAGCAGCTGCGCGGTGAAGCGGGCCTCCGCCTCATCCGGCGTGTTCGTCACGATGCCGGTGCCGAGCAGGCCGAGGCCGATGGTGCCGAAGTACACGACGAGCGCGACCACGAGGCTGCCGAGGATGTAGGCCCACCAGTTGGCCCGGTTTGCGAGCAGCACCAGGATCACGAAGGCGATCACGAAGAACAGTGACGGGATGTAGAACTCGGCCTCGGCGAGGAAGCGGAACGAGCTGCCGCCGGTCGTTGCCACGCCCACGAGCGCGGTGACCAGGGCGAGGACCGCCGTGTAGACGAGCGTCGCGGCGAGCGCGAGCAGCACGCCGAACCCCCGGTTGCCGCGCATCTTGGGCTCCGGGGGAACCTGCACGTAGACGACTCGCTCGCTGGCCGGGATCGGCTGGCTCGAGGTTGCCGCGGGATCCGTGGTCGGGATGACCGGCTCGGTCGCCGTGGCGTGCACCGTCTCGACCTCCACCGGAGTGCTGGTCGCGTCGTAGGTGTCGGCGTCTTCGACCACGATCTCTTCGGCCGCGATCGGGTCTGCGGGGGCGGCGTCTTCGACAGTGACGTTGTCGGCCGGAACCTCCTCGATCACCGTGACCTCGCGGGCGATGCCGTCTTCACCGACGACGACAGTCTCGTGCGCGACGAACTCCTCATCCGGGCTCGCCGACGTGTCATCGGGGTTCTGGCGGCCACCCGTGGGGGTTGCGTTCTCGTTGGTCATGACGGTCTCCTCGCGTCGGCCTGGCGGCGCTTCGAGTCTACCGACGGGGATCGTCCCGATAGAGGGGTTGTTACTGGGGTTGCTTCAGCACGTAGATCATGCCGGTGACGGTCGCGGTGACATCCGGGGTGTCGGCGTTGGTCGTGCTCGTGAAGGCGGTCAGGAGGAACAGGCGCTCCCCCATCTGCATGCCGTTGACGAATCCGAGCACCGCATCGTACGAGCCCACCACATTGACCGTGACCGCGACTCCGACGAAGTTCTCCGGAGTGATGAGCGGGTTAGTTACCGCAACCGCACCGACCGGTACGGTCACCACCGGCGCTGCGACTTCCGCCTCGTCGCCCTCGGGGGTCTCCGCGGGATCGGGCGCGACCACCGCAACTGCCGAGACGGGGACCGTATAGGGCTGTGCGTCACCGACGGTGATCGCTTCGATCCGGACGCCGGCCTGGCCGGCCAAGCCGTCGAGCCCCGAGATGAAGGCCGCGGATCCCTTCGTGCCAGGGATCGACTTCTTCAGCACGCTGTATTCGTCCTCGAGCTCGCCGATGTTCTCGTTGGCGATCGCCAGCTGAGCAATGGCGGCAGCTTTGGCGTCGTTCTGCGACTCGATGTTCGCCCGCTCGGTGTCCGCCGCAGCCGCCGATGCCAGGAGCGGCTGAACGCCGATGAACCACCCAGCGAGCAGCAGGACAACGGTGATCGTCGCAAGGCCGATGATCCAGAGTCGATTGGTGGCGGTCATTCTGACTCCTCCTCGGCGAAGCGCAACTCGAAGGCGTCCGAGTTGATGTGCATGATGATGTTGACGACGTACGCGCCGCCTTCTTGCGACGACACCGACCCGGGCGTGGCGTCGGCGAATCCGGGAAGCGTGGCGAGGCCGTCAAGCCACGTCGGGATCGACGGAAGGGTCGGGCTGACCGCATCGAAGGTGAGAGTGGCGATTCGGCTCCCCTCCAACGGAACGCTCGACTGCGGGTAGTCCACGAATGGCGACGCGGTGTCGATGCCGACGGTGGTGATCGTGACCCCCTCGGGCAGCGTTGCCGCCAGATTCTGTAGGTAGGTCTTCCAGTCAACCTCGGTGGAAGCGCCGACCTGCTGGCCCGCCTGGACCAGAGCGATGCCGGACTGCACCTGCCGGAGCTCCGCGTACTCGGCTTCTTCTACCGTTAGCTGCAGCGTGCGGTCGCGTGCGGCGGCGAGGGCCGCCTCAGAGCTGGTCGATAGGACGAACGCCCCTGAGATACCCAGCCCCACGATGATCAGAGCTACAAGAGCGGCACCGGTGAGGCGACGACGAATCCGTCGCGCCTTGTGGAAGTCGTGCACCTCGTTCGGCAGCAGCGACACCCGCGGCTCACCACCGAGTGCGGCGGTCGTGCCGGTCGAGGCCGGGCGCGACGAGCGCCTGCGGGGCTCGGCCGAACTGTCCCGCTTCTTGTCGGCGACTACGGCGTGGCTGCTCATGATGCGCTCCTCAGGGTCAGGCCGAGCGCGACTGCCATGCCGGGCATTAGCGCGGGCAGGGTGAGCGCGTCGACGCCGCGGGTGACGGCGAACCGGTCGGTGGGGTCGCCCAGCTCGACCTGCAGCCTCGTCTGCTCTTCGAGAGCGGCGGGGAACCCGCGCAAGCGGGAGCCGCCCCCGCTCAGCACGAGCGACGTGATCGGGTCGTGCGGGCGTGTGTTGCGGTAGAAGGTGAGGGTGTCGCGGATGGTGCCGAGCAGGTCGTCCGTGACCCGGATTACGGTCTCGGATGCGGCCAGCGACTCGGCGGCGTACTCCTCGCGTATGAGGCCCAGGTTCGCCTTCACCGATTCAGCGTTCTCGGCATTCATCCCGAGCCCGCTGATCAGAGCGCTGGTGACTTCATTACCGCCCATCGGGATGATTCGAACGAACTGCGGCACGCCGTCGCGGGCGACGATGACACAGCTGGTCACCGCACCGACGTGCACGAGCGCGACTGTCCCCGCGGTCGGACGCCCGCCGAGCAGCGCCCGGGTGAGGGCGAAGGGCACCAGGTCGACGTCGATGGGGTTGAGCCCCGCGAGCTGCACGGCGCGCACGTTGGCGAGAACCGCGTTCTTCGCGGTGGCGACGAGCAGCCCCTGGATCGTGGGGCCAGCATCCCCGACTCCTTCGGAGACGGGGTAGAAGTCGAGCACCGCATCGGCCACGGGGATCGGCAGCAGGTCTTGCACCTGGAACTGCAGCGTCTCGCGGATCCTGTCCAACGGCACCTTCGCCACGGCGAGGTCGCGCGTGAGCACTCGCTGGTTGCCAACGCCGATCACGACGTCCTTACTCTTGAACTTGCCGACCGCCCAGAGCTGCTTAAGCGCTCGCGCGATCACATCGGGCTCGATCACCTCGCCCTCACGGGTCGCATCGACCGGGAAGGTCACCTCGTGGTAGCGCAGCAACTTGGGCTGCGACTTCCCGCCCCCCGACACCTCTGCAGCACGGAGCACCCCGTGCCCAATATCCAGCCCTACAACACTCGCGGCCATGAGGCCCCCCGTTTCACAGTGACACTCATGACAGCCCGACCGCTGCCAGGTAAAGGTTCGCGAGCGGTTCGCCCGCGAAGATTCCGAGCCAGGCTCCTGCAATCATCCATGGCCCGAATGGGATGCTGCTCGCCCGGCTAGCGCGCTTGGCGACGATCATGGCCAACCCCACGATGCCGCCGATGAAGAAGGCGCCCATGGTTCCCACGACCAGAGCCGCCCAGCCGATGTAGCCGAGGTAGAGGCCGAGCACGCCGGCGAGTTTCACGTCGCCCATCCCCATGCCACCGGGTTTCACCAGAGCGAGCACCAGGTAGAACGCCACCGAGATGCCGGCGCCTGCGATCGCTCGGGCGATGGCCACACCGTCTCCCCCGACGAGCGCCGCAGCGCCGAGCAGCACGACACCGACCGCGTACGACGGCAGCACGATCGCGTTGGGCAACCGGTGGACATCCAGATCGATGGCGGTGAGGGCGACGCTGATCGCGCCAAGGTAGAGGAAGGCCACGAGCACCAGGGCGCCGGAGATGGCGGCCGCAGCTGACTCGCTGCCGAGGATAGCTGGCAGGAATCGGAGCGCGATGACCACGAACACCACACCAGTGGTCGCCTCGACGAGCGGGTAGCGCCGCGAGATGGGTTCCACGCACTGCCGGCACTTGCCCCGCAGCAGCAGCCAGGAGAGCACCGGAATATTGTCGCGGGCTGCGATCTCGGATCCGCAGCCCGGGCACGACGAGGGCGGCGCGACTACCGAGAGCCCGAGCGGCACGCGATACACGACCACGTTGAGGAACGAGCCGATGGCCAGCCCCAGAGCGGCGACGAAGATGCTGGCGCCGATGGCCGCTTCGACGCCGATCATCGAGCAGCTCCAGTCGAGCTGAAGGCGGCGGCCACGCCGGCATACTGCGAGACGCCGTACGAGCTCGATACCGGGGAGAGGAACTTCGGCGGCGCTGTGTAGGCGAACCGGGTGTCGTACTGATAGGCCTTCAGGTATCCGTTGCTGCCCCCATTGGACAGCGTCTGCCCGACCGGCCCTCGGAACGCCTGTGCAATCGATCCGCGCACGGTGAGCGTTCCCCGCGAGCCGCCGAAGTTGAAGTTCTGCACCTGGAACGTGTGGGCGACGGAAAGGATCGCAGCATGGATCGTGCGGGATGTATCCGTAAGAAGTGGCTTCGTCTCGGTCGTCGTGTACTGATACCAGCCCGACCCGACAGTTGTAGTTACGGACTTCATCGGGTTCCACACCCAAACTGCGTTGTTTCCGACCAATCCGAGGATGTCGCGTGTGGTGTCCGCATAGGTCAGATTGTCAGTGACGAAGACGTAGTTCTCGGCAGCGATAGTCATGGCGCCAGTGAACGTTCCTTCGACGAAGACATCACCGCTCTTGCAGCCGTAGGGCGGAGTGCCAGTCAGTCCGATCTCACCGACAGCCGGGTACTGCGTCACGTTGGAGGTGCCAGCGCCGAGCGTCCATCCGGTGTCTGAGTTCACGCACTTGAAGCTCGTACTGGGCATCCCGGTTCCGGTCGGGAGGTTGGGGTCGCCCGCAAGGGTAGGCACGTTTTGCACATAGATGACGTTGGCCGGGAGCACGTTGATCGTCGCGCCCTCCGGCGAACCGAGACGCCCGGAACCCGTCCCGGGCACGCCGCACGCGTCCGGCGCAGTGCTGTTAGCGGCGATAGCGGCGATCTGCGTCTTCTTGGTCCACGGCGACTTGACGTTCATCTTGCCGTTTGAGGTGAAGGTGATCACCGTCGGGCCGGTGTACAGGCAGCCCGGCAGCGGGACGTCGCTGTCTTTCAGATCGTTGCGAGTTTCCTTCTTCATCTCAGCGTTACTCGGAGGCATTGTGATCTGGGGGTGATATTCCGGCCGCTTGGGTTCCGCTTTGAACACCGGCGTGCAACCGCTGGGCTGAACAAACAGCGGTGTGTTCGTGTTCGACGTCGTCACTTTTCCTTCAAAGCGGGCGCTGCAGATCTTGAAAGTGTCATTCGAGTGTGCCGGCCCGGCGATGACGTCGCCCGTCGCGAACTGGATCTGCTCACATCCGCTCGAGCGGCCCTCCCAAAGGTGCTTTGCGCATTCTGGCTTGCCCGTGATCTCGGGGTCCTGCACCTCGTAGTCGGTGAAGTAAAGAAAATCGATGAACCCCGACTGCTTGAGATCCGCGACGACCGACCGCGTGATCGAGCCGACCCGGCCGGTAGACCGGATCCGAATGGTGCCGTTTGTTCCGTACTTCGAGCTGTCGACCTCATAGCGGAAACTCGCGACGGGCGTACTCCCAGGCACAGTCGCCCAGCTGCCTGACGTTCCGATTCCGAACGCCGGATTGGCGATCGGCGGCGCGGAGAGCTTCGTGGATCCCGACGCCACACTGAACGGCGCGTCCTTATTGCCGTAGGTGTAGTACGAGGTGTCCATGGCAAGTCGGCTCTGGTACTCGGCGACTCCGGCGTACGCGGCGTCCATTGCGCCATTGAAGTCCTGGTCGGTGTCGGTGCGCTTCAATCCGCTGATTGCAACGGTCAAGGCGGTCGCGACCAGGATGAGCATGACCATGCCTATCCCCATGACGACAACGAGCGCGACCCCACGGTCGTCTCCGGCTGAAACTCCAAGTCTGCGTTGTATGGCGCGCATCACGTATCGTCCCTTGCAAGCTTGAGGTTTGGCATCCCGACTGTGTTCACCAGGAGGATCGGATCGGATCCGGTGGTGAGCTGGTTGGTCATGCCGATGGTGACGCGAATGGACGCCACACTCTCGAAGTCGGTCGAGGTGTCCGCGATGTTGCCTGCAGAGTCGATGTACGTGAAAAGCGCCCCAGACCCGGTGGGGGTGAGGACGGGCCCGCCGAGGACGCGAGACGTTGCCGTGCTCGCGAACGTCGAATAGCCGCCGGCGGTCGTGCCTTTCCATCGATCCTCGATGAGATTGCGGTTGGAATCCACTCGATAGGCGACTTTTGTTGGCTCGGGAGCATTCGAGTTGGTGTCGACGTAGGAGTACAACGTCAGAGTGTTGCTAGTGCCCGCGACGATCGCCGGGTTCGGCACGTCGCTTCCCGCGACCGGGATGTTAGCTGCTGTACGAATGACCTTGCTAACAGCGTCCATCATGTTGGCAGCGATGCTGGACTTCGTGCTGGTGGAGTTCGAGTTCGATGTCACTCGGGCGACGTTGATGAACATGCTCCCGATCATCGTCATCACAATGGCGGTCAGCATGATGGTGACGAGCAGTTCGGTGAGCGAGAGCCCGGCGTCGGAGCGCGCACTGTTGCGAATGCGAGCGATGCGGCCGGTCACCGTGGAGGCCTCGGGTCGAGGGTGGTGACGCCCGAGCCTGCAACCGGGCGCGGAGTGGTGCCGAGCACCGAGACACTGGAGACCGGGATCGTCGCCGCTGACGATTTGCCGTCCGCAGAAGTGCTGGTCGCGAAGGTCCACGATCCATAAGGCAACGCGAGCACGTTGGTGCCCTTGGTCAGCTTCCCGAAGGCGTAGGTCGTATTAGCGGCACAACCCGGCGCGTTCGCCGCTGCCGGAGCGGTGGCCGGGACGGCGAAAATGTACAGGTCAGCGGTGGTGAAGACCGACACGACGCCCATACCAATCCCGAGGTTCGCCTGACCGCCGGGAGCTGCCGCAACATTGGGGGTGCGTTGTCCCGCGGCAACATTGGCGCCGGCCGCCGTCCCCTCGGTCCAGGATGCAGGATCCACCGACAGGCAACCGGCGTTCCCGGTGACAGGAGCTGCATACTTCCCGGCGATCGCCGTATACCCGGAAGTCACCGGTGCCAGCACCGCCTGAGAGGAGCGCCCCGACTGCGGGAAGACGCCATAGGTGCTGACGAACGAGGTGACCAGATTCTCCGGGAGTTTTGGCGTAGCACCGGCATAGTTGCTCGCGTAGGCCAGGTTGAAGGTGGCCGCGTAGTCATATTCGAACTGCGCGGCGACTGAGGCCCCGGCCGCAACCTCGAGCGCCATACTCGGAGACGCGATTTGTTTCCCGTCGACCGAACCCGCACGCGAGATTGCGACGGAATAGCTGCCCGGGGGCACTTTGAGCGCGTAGCTGCAGCCGTCGGAGTCAGTCGCCGGAGGTTGCTCGGCGAGTCCCGTGCCCGAACTCGTGCGGGTCACGGAGACCGAGACTCCCGGGGAGCCCGTGCCGGCGGGAGTGAGGACCGAGACTCGGATTGTGCCGAGGCTCGGGTCGTTGATCCGGTCCTCCGGCGAGATGAGGGTGTCCGACCGCACGGGCCTCGTGGTGGTGAGCATGCCCTGCCAGGTAACCGTGACGTTGACCCGCTTCGAGCGCATTGTGGCCCCGGTGCTGCCGCAACCCACGTCGGCGCCCGAGAATTCCACCCAGGAGGTGCTCCGCGCGACTGTGAACGTTGTGCCCGAGACGCTTTGTGTCTTGGTGG
>Ga0247742_10003282_pt1 | contig 10247 bp, 9 predicted proteins | sample UWRJL208509C2_FD_180944 | JGI IMG/M metagenome (GOLD analysis project Ga0247742, IMG submission 180944) | Plant litter microbial communities from Arlington Agricultural Research Station in Wisconsin, United States - UWRJ-L208-509C-2 | ecosystem: Environmental > Terrestrial > Plant litter >... | reverse complement strand
TTGAAGGACCCGAAGGCGAAGCCTTTGGGTCCGTTGTCTCGTGGGAAGGAGCTGCCACATGACGCGACTCCCATTACCTTAAACTTTCCATACTACTACTACCAGCTCGTCCGTACTCGCCTCGGGAGTCGCACCTAGTCGCATACTGCTCCGTATTACAGTTTTAATCCCACCCACCCATCGCCTTTTTCTTTCTTTCCAAATACTGACACTATTTCACGTACAACAATATATACTCTCTATCGACGATAGCAACAAGTTAGAGCAGAACAACACAGTAGAGTAGGACCTTTGAGTTTGCCTGGGGGTCATCCGCCGGCATCCCCATCGGCCCTACGCCCTGAAGATCAGACGACTTCCATGTCGTCGACTCTTCATCCCCAACTCCAACTACTGTTACGTTCATCTTACATTTGGCACGACGCACGCGTCACGAGACAGCATTTTAGCTTACCGTCTTTCACAAAGTCAGGCCTGTCTCCAATACTTGCAGAACCCAAGTATACTAGAGCTAATTTCTAATTTCAATGACTGGAAGTGGGAGGCCAACAAACCGAGACACTTTAAATTGCCTCTGTAATTCAAAGAACAAGTTACTATCTGTGCCGACTCGAAGACTGTTCAGGTCGGACCAAGGGTGCTACTTATCCAATCTACAGCTGTTGGGTTATAAAGATTATAATTGTAATGTACTAAAACTCCCCGCAGACACTCAATCAAAGCAAGCCTCGTTTTCGTCATCCAACTCGCTGTCCGTATCCACCATCGCATTATCCGCAATCTCCCCAAAGTCAAGGTCTAGCTCCAGCTCCTCCACATGTTCAACGACCTGTCTAAGCCGGTGCATCTCATGGTCATTTCGGTCCAGGTCGCAGTCGATGAAGACGACTTGACGGATGGGTGACCCAAACGCTCGCCTCCGCTCGAATTCCGTCGCAATGTCGCCTAAGGGGGAATTTTCGTATCTGTTTAAGAACATGGTATACGGAGTATAGCCGTGGATGAAGATCGTATCGAGCGCCGGAAATAATAGTGTCCTCGATCCACCTTCTAACACATTTTCAGAATCGTCTCGAAGCGTCAGCGCCGTGAACATATACGGCACAACATCTTCCCCCACCAACATGGATCTCAACCCCTTTATCCCCCCAAACTTCTCCGCCCACACCGTCGCACTGCCAAACAATAACTCGCCGACAATTTGCACCGATTCGACATGCTCTAGCGGGAGGATGTCAAGTAGGGGACGGACAAGTACGAATTCCTGCATTGGGTCCATCTCGAATTCGAATTCGAATGTGCAGTCGATAGACGGAGGAGTGACGTTGGAGGTGAAGAGCATCTCGTTTTGGGGGAGGAAGGAGCGGAAGGCTTGAATTCGGATATCGCACGTGGACTCCTGGCTCCGTATAATTCGGTAACTTTTGATGTGAGTCTGTGAGTCGGGCGGGGGGATAGATGTAGAAGAAGATGGCAGGGTGAATAAATTCCCTAGAGCGAGAAGAATTTCAAGGTAATGCACAATTCCGTTGTCCTCTTCTTCCTCGAGGAATGTGCTGAGGAGGAGATTGACTGTGGATGGGGGTTCGAGGATGGATAGGAGTGCAGCAACATTTTCCATCGATGCGTCGATGCGCAGGACTTTCAAGGTCGGAATGGGGATTAGGGTTTTGCTGCCTGGGACCTTCGCAAATTCGATAGTGTCATCGAGGTCAAGCAGTTCGAGTGAGGTCATCTCAGGGAGGACCCGCAAGAAGCTTTGGACGTCGGAGGAGTCGAAAGGGCAACTGCTAATCTTGAGGTGCGTAAGCCTACGCAGGAAGCTCGACGTCCAGTCCAACTCGAACGCAATGAGCGTGAGGCGCCTCAGGGCATCGGCGAGCAGAGTGCGATCCGAGAGGATAAGTGCATTCTTATCGCGACCACTAGCATACAGATAATCTGAAGAAAGTCGGAGAGTGTGTAGCTGGGAGGCGTTGTGGTTTGGAGGGAAGAATCTGGCAAACGCCTCGGCTTGCACGTTGTAGAGAGAGAGCACCCTGCAGCGACCGACGCTTGCTTCCAGCGTGGATAGAGCCGTGTCGATTTCCTTGTATTTCCTCGTGCGTCGAGTGAAACCCAGAAAGTTCACGTGGACCGCCAGAGGGATCTGTTGTGACCGTCGAAGCATCTCGTTGGCCCATCTGTAGTTGTACTTTGAGATGTGGATGTCTGTCCATAAGCTCGGTGCACAGAGGGCTATGTCTCTCCATAAGCGAAAAACGTGAGTAAGCTTGATCCAGTCACGCCCTTGGACTCCGTTTATCCCATAATTGTACTTGGATTCGAGGGTGACTGTGGCTTTGACGTAGGCGAAGATGTGCAGAACGAGTTCCGGCGGTAGACGCGACACAGGCGCGAGGAGGTTGCGTTGCCTGGCTTCTTCTACCACTACCTGTGGTATTTTTGCGCTCGTCGTCGCTCCAGTCTTGTTGGTCGAACGCGTGCTATTCTTGTTGCCTTTGCCGACGCGTCCGGCTCCACGACGAGGCATGGCATATGCAGCTGAAAACTGAGCCTGGTTGCATCACAATTCAAGAGTGTTTTAGTAGACAATCGAGGTTATCATACCTCGCGACCTGAGAGTTTGGGAAAGAGACGCAAAATTCAAAGCACGAGTCGAGTCAAGACAAGCGAACACGAAAATTACAAGCCATGAATGGCGCGAACGCGGCCCAGTTCAATTCACACAGGGTCGTGACATCCAATTTCTGACGCTCGATTTCAAAGTTTTAACCATAGATTACATTAAGGTTTAGACTGAACCCTCTCCAGCATCTGATCTTCAAACTAAGCCTGGGCCTACAAGGATTTATCTGCCTTCCTATGCAAAATTTTCATATATTTGATTTCGCGATCACTAAATCTTTATGATGCGAGGTGGCAAGTATGATATATCCAGAATTTGCGTACAGTGTATCGAAAGAAAAACCTCTCGTTCGCTCAACTAATCCCCATCCTCGCCGTCCAATTCGCTGTCCGACTCGGAATCCATAATCGCATGATTCACAAGTTCCTCAAAGTCAAGGTCCAGCTTCAGCTCCTCCACATGTTCGACGACCGTCCTAAGATTGTGCATCCCACAGTTATCTTGACGCACCTCGCTGTCAATAAGGACAACTCGACGAATGGGAAACCCAATATTCCGTCTAAGGTGCAGTAATCTCGCGTATTCTTCTAGGAAACGGGTGTAGGAGCTGTGACGATCGTAGCAGTGTACAAGGATCGTATCAAGGACAGGAAACAGTAGTGTCTTTGGGACGCCCTCTGATGGATTTCCAGAGGAGGGCATATCAATGTCTTCAAGCGTTAATGCCCAGAAGAGATAGTACGGAACTGCATTATTCCCCAATAACAGCGATCGCAACCCCGCCATCCTCCCAAACCGTTCCGCCCAATCGTCTAGCCCAAACAGCAAATCGCCGACAACTTGCAACGTTACGACATGATCCAGCCAGAAGACATCCATGAGGCGATGGCCAAGAGGGCGCGGCGGGTGCATCTCGAATTCGAATATGAATGTGCAATCGATGGATGGAAGAGGGGTATTGGAGGTCAAAATGCGTGTGCATGTAAGTAGCTCGTCTTGAGTGAGGATGGAGCGGAAGGCTTGGAATCGGAAATCGGACGGGCCTTGAATGATTCGGCAACTTTGGATGTGATTTTGTGAGCCCAGCGGAGAGATGGGCGTGGTAAACAAATTTTCCAAAGCGAGAAGAATTTCAAAGTAATACACAGTTCCATCCTCTTCCTCTCCTTCATTGAATGTGTTGAGGAGGAGATTGACAGTGGATGGGAATACAAGGATGGATAGGAACGCGGCAACGTTCTCGATTGATGCGTCTATGCGTAGGTCCTTCAAGGTCGGAATGGAGATCAAGTTTTCAGAGCGTAAGCCACTCAGCCGTGACGGGACTGCCGACGCAAATTCGATGGTATCATCCAGGTCTATGGATTCGAGCAAAATCATCTCAGGAAGTGCTCGCAAAAAATTTCTGGCGTCGGATGGTTCAGAAATGCAACCGCCAATTTTGAGGTGCGTCAGCCCACGTAGGAAACTCGACGTCCAGTCGAGCTCGCTTGCGATGAGCGTCAGGCGTCTCAGAGCACTAACGTGCAGAGTGTTTTCGGAGGGAACGATTGAATCCATATCGCGACCTATAGAACGTGTATCTACGGAAATCCGGAGGATATGTAGTTAGGGGGCGTAGTGATTAGGGGGGAAGAACTCACCAAAGGTTGCAGATCGGACGTTGTATAGAGATAGTGCTTCCAGTATGGATAGAGCCGCGTCGATGTCTTTGTACTTCCCCCGGGTACGTCGTGTGAAGCCCACAAAGTTCACATGAACATTAAGAAGGGTATGCTGCGAACGTTGTAGCATCCCATTGGCCCATTTGTAGTTGCGCTTTGAGATGCGGATGTCGCTCCATAGGTTTGGTGCGCAGATGGCTATGTCCCTCCATAGACGAAAAACCTGAGTGAACTTGATCCAGTCATGTCAACTGGCCCCATTTATCCCATATTTTTCCTTGGGTTTGAGGGTGACTGCGTCTTTTATGTACACAAAGACCAGGTGAACAAGTTCCGGAGGTAAACTCGACACAGGCACAAGAGCATTTCGTTGATTGGCCTCTTCTACTAGTGCATGTGGGTTTTTTGCGTTCGTCCCCGCTTCAGCTATGTTGTTCAAGCCATTCTTATTGCGTTCGACGACGCGTCGAGGCATAGGGGATACAGCTAGAAAATAAGCCTTGTTACATCCAATTCAAGTATCTGGAGGGCAATCGACATTTCCATACCTTGCGACCTGAGAGCTTGGGATAAAAGCGAATGTAAGATCCAGAGTCGAGAGCAAAGGGAAACGTTGAGGTCATGAAATTTGCGCGGCCCGGCTTATATGATTCCCACGTAGCAGATCGCAGTCGTCGTAGGCGACCAATCGCTCTGTGTTCGAATTCCGTCATCAAATTATCCAAGCGGGAGGACCTGTGTCCGTTGGTAATTATATACGGGGCGTCGCCTTGAACAAGAATCGTATCGAGGAAGAGAAACAGTAGAAACGATTTTTGGAGGACGCATCCTCAGCAGATAAATGGCATACCAGCGCCATCCAGCAAAATCTGTCGCAGCCTTAAACTGCTTACGACATGTTCCAGTGTGAGGATGTCGAAGAGGGAACGGACGAACATGGCTTTTGTGTGGTTTCTAATTCAAGCGCGAAGGTGTAGTCGGTGGACGGAGGAGGAATGTTAGAGATGATTGATGAAGATGTGATGAGTAGGGAAGGAGTGGAAGCTGGCATTGGTCAATTTGGGTGCTGATCTTTCTGTCGTTCTTCCTCGTGTTCGCCGTCACTCCCTACCGTGGTCCAGTGAATATTTATCTTAGGAAAGATTGAACTGTCCTGACTACGAAAAAAACTCGATCATGACCACCTCAGCCTGGCAGTTCCTTTCGCGGCCGGCCTCGAGGTCTTCCCCGAGGACAGGATAAGCATGTAGGGTTTCATGGATCATGCGCCCTTGAAAAGTGATTAGCGGCTCAAAAGCCACATGGTGAGCATGGCTTGCGATGTTACCAGGCGCGATAGTTAACGAATACACTTTTGACAGTTGCAAAGTCAACTTGACAGACGTCGACTCGGAAGGAGGTGAAAGGCACTGCATTTTCTGCTGAAAATGCTACAGGCAAACGGAAATAGTTCCGACCAATGAATTGAGTTCCATATATACCTTCTGTAAAGAACGTCACAGAAAGGGGGCATCAAGAGGTATAGAGTTTGCAATGTAAAAACGTGTTTCCCCGCTGACAATACCCACCTTTCCAGAATATATCCGTTCCCAGCTCTATGAACAGTGGCTGTTACTTGAACCGTCATACTTATACGCGCCGATATCGACTTGGACATGCGCGTTCCCTCTTCTCCCCTCAAGTATGTTCGATTACGGCGTCCGGTTGGGTATCTTCTTCACCGTTGAGGCTGGATTGTATGTTTTTCTCACTCAAATCACGCTTGCGTATTGGACCTGATGGTGCCGATTCTTTCAAGTGTCTCGCTAATCTCTACCACGTTTGTACTGGGCTTTGCTCTCGTCAGTTTTTTTCCTATAACATAGTAGAGTATCTGACTTACCTCATCTACCATTAGTACAGGTGGCTGCGATGGTCGGTTTTTACTCGAGCCAGAGTGATAAGACCTTTGGATGCAAGCGATAACTCTCTGTTCCTCAATCTCATGCTTGGGGACCTGATTCAGTCAATTGGTAAGGGCTCGTTCTTCTTCAAGTTCTAATGGAACTAGCCTCATTTACGTCTTCCAATTTGTAGGGAAAATGCCCAACATTAAATGGATGCTGGATGCCGTCAGTTCTGTCGTGAATATGTAGGCGCCCGAGACTAAACAATTCGATAGACGATCACGGAAGGGTTGCTATGCCATGCTCAGGCAGCAATAAAGCAGATTGGCAATGTCTGCATTGCTATAACGTGAGTCAAAGCTCTATACAAATTGACCAATGATTTACTCCGGCCAACCTTCGTGTCTTAGATCTCTGGTGAGCAAGTTATTCCACAAGTCGCTGCGACTGCTAATGGCGTCCATGTTGTAGGCCATCACCCTCCACACGTTCTCCGTCCTGGTTCTGAGATGGAAGGAACCTCGACATTTCTTCAAATTCGTCATACCCGGAATATGGATCTTCACAGCAATCGTGATCGGGGTTCCCGTTATCATCCATCGGAAGGAGGAATACTATGGTCCGAGCAGATACTGTATGTCTTCATTTTCACTTATTTTCATCTGTAACACCGATTTCTTCCTCTTAGGGTGTTGGCTCAGCCACGCTGACACCTATATTGTGGAATCGCTGGTCTCTCAATACCTGTGGATGTGGATCTCCCAGGGTGCGATGGTCATTTTTTACACCATCACGTATCTCGTGATGCGTGGCTGGCTAGTTGTCGATGACCGCAGCATTCGCTGGAACAAAAGGCGTGGCTCTGCCCATCAATCCGAGCCACAAGATGACTTGACAGAGGAAGAGACAACGGCAAGAGCAATGGCGCATCTTATGCTCTTGTGAGTACTTGCCGTGTAATGGGACTAAATAAATGTTTACATTCCGAAAAGTTACCCAGCCGTTTATGTCATCTCAAATGGCCCGCAAAGCGTCGTCAGTTGGATGAAGTTCAGCAACCCGCATACCAATATTCCATACCAGGCGACACTCTTCGCCAATGCCCTCTATGGACTATCCGGATTTTTTAACTGCGTTCTCTTTGCCTGGACAAGACCCGCACTGGTAGTTGGCGAAAAAGTCACCATTGAGCATGACGAAGAATCTCGAGGCGAAAAGGCATCCCCCCGATCACAAAACTCTCTTGGTTATCTCCCAACTCGCAAACGTCAGGACTCCACAGGCGAGATGGAACCTGTGCTAGGTTTGTCAGGAAACGACCACAGAGTATTCCCTGACCAGGGTATCCAGCATTCGCCCTCCGATCCCTATGCTGCTCTACCAGCCGGTGGAAGTGGTGTTCATCTTTCCCCAGGTAGGACCGACTACCGGAGATCAGCAGCCTCATCTTATTTGACGGAAGAGGAAGATCACGGTTATCTCCCCCACTAAACTCATAATATTTTGCTTCCAGACAACCGCTATACATTTTACGAACATTCGCCATAGCTGTAGCTTCACTACTGACCCTTTATCGTTCTATGGACTATAAACAACTCAATATACTGTATCGTCAAGTTACATCCGTTGTGGCTCATCAATGTGCTCTTCAATCTTCAACCTGACATTTAGCGAGGGGTTAAAAATTCATGCATTTTCGAGAACAGCGAGGTTTAGAAATACTCGGCCTGAAAAAACTATGCTGCTTTCATCTCGGCGTCTTCGTCCTTCTTCGTCAAACCCTCTGAAGAAGCGATGCGTCGATCTCAGCTTGTCGATAGATCTTAGCTTTGGGCTGCTTGCTCGCAGGATCTAGTATAAAAACTGCGGATTTCACTGTTCAAGTAACATCAAACCATTAGCGGGATTGCAATCATCAATGGACACAAATCCGATCTCACTTCCCAACGTCGTACTATCCATCGTCTTGCGCATTGTCCTTATAACCAACCTGATAGCATCTTTGACCAGAATATCGACCAGCATAGAGGAGTGATACACCAAAAGGACGAAGACCTGAATGAAATGACGCGGTTCATGATCAATCGCGCGAAGGTTGTGAGAGAAGACGAGACGCACCACCAGAGTGCATATAACCTCCGCGCGAGCAATTCCACAGGTATGTCTATACGAGGAGACCAGGAGGACAAATTCCAGGAGTAAACGCGACACAGGCGCAAGAAGGTTTCGTTGACTGGCGTCTTCTGCCAGCACCTGTAGGGTTCATCCCCGCTTCGGTCTTGTTATTCGAATGTGAGCCATTCTCATCGCTTTTGATGACGCATCCGGATCCAAGACAAGACATGGCAGATACAGCTAGAAACTGAGCCTGGTTGCATCACAATTCAACTTGAAGTATATTTTAGCGGGCGATCTAGATTGACATACCTCGACAGGAAAGGGGCTGAGTGATTCGGACAGTAGACCGGCGACCATCTGTCTATGGATTCTGAAAGGTGACGACTTTGATGTACCTGTCGATATGCTAATCGGACACCACGGGTGGGGAGTTCGGGATGTACCAGCCTGAATACCGATCTTTTGAGTTGTCGTTCTGCTTCAGCACTTTGCGTTGTTGGTTAGTGGTTCACAGTAGCATAGCCAAAGGTAGCTAGCATGTGGGCAAAAGCACGACAGTGTTCTCCAGCCCATGTCAGGAGACATGACCATTCGAGACGAGCTGCAACGGGCGGGAGGGAATATCGCCGCTGTCGATTGCAACTGGGGTTTCTAATGTGTTAGTCTCGCAATGGGTCCGTCTCCCAGACAGGGCTAGAAACTTTACAAGGCCTGGTCGATAGCAGCGCTGAATAGCAACAGATATTCAGCCTGGGAGTGGTGGGTGGGTGAAAACTGAGAAGGCCGCGGCAGCATGAGTGGCGAGGGATGATGGTGGTACGAAGCAGAGAGCGGCACGTGCTCGCCATCACTCCCTCGAAGACTAGTCTGACTACATTCTATCGCACGGCTAGAATTCCAATATTCGCATTCAGGCTGATCACGAGCCTAGCTGTGGCAGAGCAGAATCTGAGATCTCGGGGTGGGCCATTGTTTGGACAATGATCCCAGGATCTTTCCTCTCCAGCTTAGTTCCTCCTTTAAAAGGACATCCAACACTACCATGAGATTTCAGGACATCGGGGCTGCAAAGTGCAGAGCAAGAATTGTCTCACTGATAACTTATGGACTCCTCCATCTTATCTCAATTTCCCCACTCTTATGCTTCATCGTCGAGGATTCCACCGTCTCCCCCACTCCCTACCGTTCATTCTGAACATCTGCGTACCACCTCCCACCTGGGCAGCGCAAACCCCAGACGAGGTGCAACTCTCCCATCGCACCTGTTAGGAACAGGCTCAGGCGTCTCTCCACGCCAGCACGCAAAGAAGAGATCAAATAAATCCACTAACTTCGAGCCTGACGAGACAGGGAAGACTATCTCACTCCAAAGCGCACAGGAGCAGCTTCGTACTGGTACCGCAACGGAACATCTGAGGTTCCAGTCCACAGACAAATCAACTGGTGCGCCGGAGACACATCATTTCCTTGACTTATCTCATCGATATGCCTCAGAGGGAGGGGAGGGGCCTAACTTTCCAGAACTCGATATCACTTTGAAAACATCGCGTATGTTACGGCACTGGCCATCGTCATCGACCATCGAAGAAGAAGCCGACGACTCTGACTGTGCTCCTTATACTGGAACAAAGGAATGGGGTCGCTTTTCGATGCAAGTCGGCCAAAAGATGTTGGATGCGACTATGAAAAACAAAGTTCTCGTGAGTTATCTTCAAACCTATCGTATATTACATACTCTAATCAGGCCTTTCTTTTTGTCCTCCTCTAGCTCATGATCTCTGGCCTTGCTGTTCTTCATTCGAGTATTGGTGTTGGCGGGAATGGAGGTCCCGGTGAAAAATCTAGTGAGCCCAATGGCCGAGCCGAACCACCAATTGACTGGGTGGATGGCGTTGCCATCCTTATTGCTCTCTCCGTTCTCGTACGCATTCTTTTTTCTCCTCTTCCGTT
>Ga0247742_10003281_pt1 | contig 10247 bp, 10 predicted proteins | sample UWRJL208509C2_FD_180944 | JGI IMG/M metagenome (GOLD analysis project Ga0247742, IMG submission 180944) | Plant litter microbial communities from Arlington Agricultural Research Station in Wisconsin, United States - UWRJ-L208-509C-2 | ecosystem: Environmental > Terrestrial > Plant litter >... | reverse complement strand
GATTGACCTTATCTATGGCGTTCCAGGGATGAGTAATGAAAGATGGCGGCAGAATATAGAAACGGCTTTGTTATTTAGTATTCCACACATTTCAAGTTATGCACTGACAGTTGAGCCTAAAACAGCTTTGAAGAAGTTAATACAGGCTGGAAAAATAGCAGAACCTAAAGACGAGGTAGCCCAGGAACATTTCGAGATACTTGTAGCTACTTTGCAATCGAATGGTTTTATACATTATGAGCTGTCAAATTTCGGAAAAGAAGATTATTTTTCGAGGAATAACTCGGCTTACTGGCTAGGGAAAAAATACATTGGTATAGGTCCGTCAGCACATAGTTATGATGGAATCTCAAGAAGTTGGAATATTGCAAATAACAGTCTGTATCTGCAATCAATTGAAAAAGGAGAATTACCTAATGAGATAGAAATTTTGACGGTTTCAGACCGTTATAATGAATATATAATGACAGGACTTCGCACTATTTGGGGGGTATCGCTGGAGAAAGTATTAAATGATTTTGGACAGCGTTATCTGGATTATTTATTGGGACAGGTTAAGAGGTTTGTAGACGATGGAATGGTGTCGGTTAAAGATAATGTTATAAAATCCACACAAAAAGGAAAGTTTCTGGTTGACGGAATTGCGAGTGATTTGTTTTTGATAGATTTGGAATAATTTTCTAATTATCACAAATATTCAGAATAATGAACCGGAAAGTCATTTTGTTTTTTTCCTCTATGCTACTTTGTATATTGCTGTTTTTTTATTTTTCAGCATATGGACTAAACCTTTCTTATTACCATAAAAGCGAATCGGAGAGAATGTCACTCTTTATAAGTATTCCGTTTCTGTTATTTTTTACTATTTTAGTGCTGTATAAGAAAGATTCTTTTGAAAAAAGAAGTTTCAGGTTATGGGATTACATAAAAGGATTAGGTGCATTACTGACGGTTAATGGAATGTTTTATTTCTTTATAACTCCTTTTATTTCGGGTTTTATGATGTTTCTAAATGTACACTTTGGGTTTCATCAGTCCGTTGCTATTGAAGGTAAGATTATAGATAAACATGTCAGGACTTCTAAAGGAGCTGTTTTCGAACTGGTAGTCCTTAATGAAGATAATAACAAAATATATAAGTTTGATACAAACCGTTTCGAAACAGAGAAATTTAAGATAAACGATCGCTTTGAAAAGCAAATGCAGACGGGTCTGTTTGGATTCATCTATGCAGATTAAAATGTTAGCTACTAAAATTATAATATGAAAATTACGATTGATCACAATGATACAAGCTTTAAGGCAGATTTATCAAAGCCAATTGATATTTCGATCTCTTTAAGTAATACGGATAATAATCCTATCGCCTGGTATCTGGAGAAACCTGTAATTGAACCTGTACGTTTTGGAGAATGGGTAGGTAAGGTCAGTGAAGGCAGTTCATCTACCAATTTTAATAATATACTTTTTAATCCACATGGGCATGGCACACATACAGAATGTCTTGGTCATATTACCCGTGAGTTTTATAGCATCAACCAAAGTCTAAAAACTTTCTTCTTTATGGCTGAGTTGATTACGGTACAACCGGAGCGACAGGAAGAGGATCTTGTAATTACAAAATCGCAAATAGAACAGGCTTTGAAAGGAAAAGCACCAGAAGCTATTATTATACGGACTTTGCCCAATACGGCAGATAAATTATCAAAGAAATACTCGAATACAAATCCTGCTTATCTGGATGAGGCAGCAGCAGTATTCATCCGTGAAAGCGGTGTCCGACATCTATTGATTGACCAACCTAGCGTTGATAAAGAACATGACGAAGGAAAATTGCTTGCACATAAAGCATTTTGGGATGTAAAAGACATAGATAATTTAAATCAGGATGCCCGTCTGGACGCTACAATAACCGAACTTATTTATGTGCAGGATGATGTACAGGATGGAAACTATCTTTTAAATATTCAGATTGCTTCGTTTGAAAATGATGCGAGCCCGAGTAAACCAGTTTTGTACAGATTAGAATAAAGAACTACACATATAAAGAATTATAGAATAACAAATATTTAGTTGTAATGAACATAGAAAGTTATTTTGAGTATTGTCTTTCAAAAAAGGGAGTAACAGAACATTTTCCTTTTGATGAGGATACATTGGTATTCAAAGTTGGAGGAAAGATATTTGCCTTATCGTCACTATCCCAATGGGAAAAAGGGCAGCCGGCGGTGAACTTAAAATGTGATCCTGAGCGTGCAGAGGAATTACGTGCAGAGTACGATGATATCAGGCCCGGTTTCCATATGAGTAAGGTTCATTGGAATACGATAAGTATAAATCGTGATGTTCAGGATAACCTGCTTAAGGAACTGATTACCCATTCCTATGATCTGGTATTCAAAAGCCTGACTAAAAAAATACAAAATGAAATTATCGAATTAGATAAATAGGCATTACTTTTGCCAGAAAGATTCAAGCAACTAGCTATTATCCACTCAAAAGATGAAAGAACAAATAAAAAAATTCCTGAATGAAGAGCAGGATCCAAAAGCCATAGAAAAAATCACTTCCAAACTGAATGATTTATTGATGAAAAATGAGGAAGTCGGTTATATAGGTGTTCAGAAAAAGCCTGTAACCGTTTTTCCGGACAGTATTGTCGTTACAAATAAAAGGATTATTATCTGTAAGCCAAAAAACTTGGGGCTTTCTATGGATTTTACAGACTATACGTGGGATGATATTGCCAGCGCTTTTGTAAAAGAAAATATATTGGGTTCAGAATTTTCATTTACGACTACCACAGATCTTTCAATTTCGATTGATTATATACCAAAAACACAGGCGAGGAAACTATATACGTATGCTAAAGAGCAACTTGATCTATTGAAGAACGGGCCAGCTCCTGAAGTTATTCCCATTGTATCGGATACTCCTATAGAAGAGCCTAAAGTAAAAGAAGAAATACCAACAGTAGAAGCTGTAGTTGAAGAACCGGAAACTATTGAAGAAATGGAAACGGAAGAAGTAACTGACTATGCAGAGATTATGCCTGCTGTGCAACCGGTATATAATACTCCAACGGAACCTATACATACTCCTCCTGTAAATTCAACAACTTCAAAAGATCGGCCATTAGCCGAATTATCTTCTGAAGAGCTGTTTGATAAATTGCAGAATTATAAAAAATTACTGGATAATGGACTGATTATGCAAGGAGAATATGATGCATACAAAAAAGAGATTTTAGGATATATGTAATTGGTTATGGGCTGATGGTCAATAAGTAAGAAACAAAAAATTCTTTAAAGTAAAAGGGTAAAATCATTAATGATTTTACCCTTTTACTTTAAAGAATTTTTGATGCCTATAATAAGTAATAGGTAATCCGGGAAGTCTTCTTCTTGCCTCTTAAAGCGTCTTCTTCTGTTTTTCTACAAAATTATTCGCTTGTAATTCAAGCAGTTCTTTTGCTTTACGCCGTTGCAGATCGTATAATTGTTTATCCTGTGCAATATCTTCATATACTTTGTCATGCATAGAGGCGCTAGTTTTTACAAGTAGATTGCGTTGATATCTGTCCTGATCAAGTGTCGCTTTTAAGGCAGTTTCCAAATCCTCAAGCTTAAAATCATATTCGCCTTTTGGGGATAATAATTTGGCGATAATAGGAGAGGTTTCAATTGCAAGGAATAATAACATAATAAAGAAGGAAGGTAGCCATGGCAGTTTGTCCAAAGCATTTATCCTTGCCATCAGTCCGTCAAAGCCATCTATTATTGGCTGGGTATCGCTGACTTTTTTGTCGAGGTCAGCCTGTAGTGTTTTAGTCTTGCTTTCCTTCTCCGCAATCTTTGCTAGATTGTTTTTTCGTAAGGTGTCAAGTTCCAGTCTTGCAAGATTGTGTTTAGCTATTTTTTCTTTAAAGACAGGCCCCTTTCCTAGTTTTAAAGTTCCTTTAGTTCCTTCAGCTTCGCTAATGTAGGTTTCGTATAGTGTGTTTACTTCTTTTTCCTTATTGCTAATTTCGGATTTTAGGCGATCAATTTCACTCTTGTTTTTGTCAAGATCCGATTTAAAGTAATTGGCAACTTCTTTTTTGTTATTCAGTGCCATTGCATTTTTCTCTTTGAGTAATACGGTATTAATTTCTTTCTCAAAAATTTTAATTTCCAGTGGTTTTGAAATCACAATTGCAATGATTACAGCGAGTGCTATCCTTGGTGTTGCCTGTAAGAATTCCTTACCAAAACCATCTCTTTTCCTAATTGTAGAAACAATAAAACGGTCAAGATTAAAAATTAGTAAACCCCAGACCAGTCCAAATGCTACCGCTGGATATATACTGTCGAATACAGTAAATAGAGCATAGGCTGCTGCTATAAAAGCCATGACTGCTGTAAAGAAGACCGTGGCGCCAATACCTGCGAATTTTGTTTTTTCGCCTTCGGAACAGCCTTCGAGAAGGTTTTTGTCGGTTCCGGAACAGAGGATAAAGAATTTCTGTAACATGATGATTATTTTGATGATTGATGGATTACAAATTTAACGCCAAAAAATCAATAATGTTATAAAGTGCTGGTATATTTTCTGTTAAGACAAATATTGATGTTCTTGTATAAAACAAAAAGGCCCGGTTTTTTGATCCGGACCTTTTAACTAACAACTCAAATGTGAATAAACAGAGGATTTATAAGGAATAGTTTTATATGCAATTGATTCGGGAAATCAATCATTTTGATTATTAGTTTTTGGCATTATTGAGATAGGTAGTGTATACATTACTCTTACTCCTTGACCGTCTATTTTTCCTGGGGTCCATTTAGGAGACTTGTTCAGTACTCTTGTTGTTTCGTCTTCGGTACCAAAACCAGGTCCCTTTATGATCTTTATATTGGAAATACTGCCATCTTTTTCAATTATAAACTGCGCAATAATTCGTGCTTTATCTTTGAGGTCGGCAGGAATCTTAAAATTTTCGCCTATGTATTTGTAAAATGCCTCAAGCCCTCCAGGGAATTCAGGCTTGTTATCGGCTTGATTGTAGACCTGTTCTGGATCTGATTTGTTTAGTTTTGCTTTATTTCCATAATCTTTTGGCAAAGGGAATTTAACCTGATCTGTTTTTGTGATTTTTTTTGCAGGAATATCGGAGGTTTTATTATAAATAGCCCACTCGGAAACTTCTGGAGATACGCCGTCCTTGTCTTTATACACTGCAGGCAGCTGTTTTATTTGATCTGGTGTAAGCTCACTGTATTTTTTTGTACTGATTATCCTGCCACTCTTATCCATCAGTTTAAAAACCGTTTTATCATAATATTTTTCCTTTGTAACAGCTTTTGCTTTGTTTGTGCTTTTTATTTCCTGTGCGACTGTTTTAGTGCATAAGAAGAAAATAAGTGTTGTCAATAATGGTAAAAGCGCTAATTGTTTTAGCATTTTTACAGACGCTGATGTGGTTTTAGTCATCATAATTAATCTTTTTTTAGTTAGTGAATAATTTAAATTACTGGTCAGGAATATTATCCGGTTTCCATCTGCTTTTGATAATAAAAGCTGTTGATAGAAAGGAGCATTATTATAAGATGCCACCACTTTCTCATCGGCAAGAAATTCGTGATTGAGTTGGATAGCTCTTTTATACAGGATAAAGACGGGATTGAACCAAAAGATAGTTTTTACTATTTCTATAAATAATATATCCAATGTATGTCTCTGTTGTACATGTGTTAATTCATGTACATATAATTCATTTTCGATATTTCGTTCCTGTAATCATTTTCATTGATAAAAATAGTATTCAGAAAAGTATGAGGCAGCTCTTTTTCTTTTACTAAAACCAACCTGGCATTTTTGTAATCTACTGTAGGGTTTTGTTTTATTTTATTCCTTATTTTGATAATATTATTGATAAAACGTATAGCTAACAGCAGAACAGTTAATCCATATATAATTCCTAACCACAAGTTGTAATTTAGGGGTTCATCATATTTTGCTTTTGCAGATAGTGGCGTTTGGAAAGATTCAGATTCAGCTATAACCTGTGGAATATCCTTTATAATCTCAATAGTTATAAACGGGATTGTGAGGGAAAAGACTATTGCGAAAAGCAGATAAAACCTGTTGAATACATGCATCTTTTCTCTTTCCAGGAAAAGATAGTATATGCCAAACATTATAAACAGGCTGATTGTTGATTTTATCAGGAAGGCTGTCATCTTTTCTTTTTTTGAAGTTCATTGTCTACTATTTTCCTTAATTCTTCCAGTTCAGTTGCCGTAAGATTCGTTTCAGTCGTAAAGAAAGACGCAAACTGGGAGGCCGAATTATTAAAGAAATTCTTGATCAACCCATTCACATGTTTAGAAAAATAGTCTGATTTTTTGACCAAAGGGTAATATTCCCGTGAGTTTCCATATTCTTTATAAGCGACAAACTTTTTATCAATCATTCGCTTGAGTAAAGTAGCTACAGTAGTAGTAGCTGGTTTTGGCTCCGGAAAAGCTTCTAAGAGGTCTTTCATAAAACCTTTTTCAAGTTTCCATAGATGTTCCATTAATTGTTCTTCTGAATTGGTAAGTTGCATATTTTTATTTTTTAGTTCTTTTTCGGAGAATATTTCCTTCATTAGTAAATAGGATGCTATTATAAAACAAATTAGTATATGTCTATTGCTCTACATATTTAGATTGTGTTCTACAAATGTAGAGTAATAATTTGAATAGACAAATTATTTAATACTATTTTTTTAAAATAATAGTTAAACTCGTGTTATTTAGATGATATAGTTTATGTTAATAAAAAAGACTCCTGTTTTATAAGGAATCTTTTTTGTGATTATAACTGTAAAAAATGATTGGACAGGAAAAAAAAAATCCGTTCACAGGGAACGGATTAGTTTCTATTTGTTGAATAGCTCGGCAAAATATTTATAAAATAAAGGGATAGTCTCAATTCCCTTTAAATAATTGAATATCCCGAAATGCTCATTGGGGGAATGGATTGCATCGCTGTCAAGTCCAAAACCCATTAGGATCGTTTTGCTTTTAAGTTCTTTTTCAAATAGTGCCACTATAGGAATGCTGCCTCCGGAGCGAACAGGGATTGCAGGTACGCCAAAGGTTTCGGTATAGGCTTTATTCGCTGCCTGATAACCGATACTGTCTATAGGGGTTACATAACCTTGTCCGCCATGGTGTGGTTTTACCTTTACGGTTACACCTGCAGGGGCTATACTTATAAAGTGTTTGGTAAACAACTCTGTTATTTCTTCCCATTCCTGGTGTGGAACAAGACGCATAGAGATTTTGGCATATGCCTTACTCGCGATAACGGTTTTGGCACCTTCTCCTGTATAACCTCCCCAGATACCATTTACATCTAATGTAGGACGTATAGAATTTCTTTCGTTGGTTACATATCCTTTCTCACCATATATGTCATTAAGATCTAACGCTTTTTTATAGTTCTCAAGATTGAAAGGTGCTTTTGCCATTTCTGCTCTTTCTTCTGTAGATAACTCTTCCACATTATCATAAAAACCAGGAATTGTAATATGATTATTTTCGTCATGAAGGGAGGCAATCATTTTTGCAAGTACGTTTATAGGATTGGCTACAGCTCCACCATATAAACCCGAATGTAAATCGCGGTTAGGTCCGGTAACTTCTACTTCTACATAACTTAAGCCTCTTAGTCCGGTAGTGATTGATGGTTGTTGGTTGGAAATCATTCCGGTGTCAGAAATCAGTATAACGTCATTCTTTAGTTTTTCCTGATTGCGTTCCACAAACCAGCTTAAACTTTTGGAACCAACTTCTTCCTCCCCTTCAATCATAAATTTCACATTGCAGGGAAGTGTATTTGATTGGACCATATATTCGAGCGCTTTTACATGCATGTACATTTGTCCTTTATCGTCACATGATCCACGTGCGAATATAGCTCCTTCAGGATGGATATCGGTTTTTTTAATCACCGGTTCGAACGGAGGAGAGGTCCATAATTCGACAGGATCGGGCGGCTGAACGTCATAATGGCCGTAAACAAGTACCGTAGGTAAATTTTTATCGATTATTTTTTCGCCATAAACTATAGGGTAGCCTGGGGTATCACAAATTTCGACGAAATCACAGCCTGCTTTTTCAAGGCTTATTTTTACAGCATCAGCAGTATCGATAACATCTTGTGAATAAGCAGTGTCAGCACTAACAGAAGGAATTTTTAAGAGTTCGATCAGCTCGTTTATAAAACGTTCTTTATTGTCCTGAACGTATGATTTTATAGTATCCATAAAGGCATTATTGGTTAGAAGTTCAAAAGTACAAAAAAGAGTATGAATATTTTTTTCATTATTTGCTTTGTTAATTCAAACTTATGCTTATATTTGCACCCGGATAACAATCCACATACAATTAGCCGCGGATATGGTGAAATTGGTAGACATGCCAGACTTAGGATCTGGTGCCGCAAGGCGTGTAGGTTCGAGTCCTATTATCCGCACAAAAAAGCTTCTCATTTGAGAAGCTTTTTTTATACCTATATTTTAAGGTCAATAAATTATTGTTTAATATGGATTTTAACATCAGGATTCAATACTTTAATTGAATCCCGAATGTTGGATACTAAATGATAAAAGTAACTTAAAGCTTATTCAGTTTTGAAGATTCTTTTACAAAAGGCTGAATTTCAATGCCGGAATTATAGAGCTCAATCTTACAATTCTCAAGTGTGTCAGAGCATACTGCACTATAATTTTCTATAGAAGCCCATGGTCTTATCGCAAGTTTGACAGCACTATCTGTAAGTTCAGTCACAGCAACTGTAGGCTCCGGATTTTGGAGTACCATAGGATTGTTTTTGAGAATCTGAAGTATAATATTTTTTACCGCTTTAAGATCAGCATCATACGCAACTGAAAACACAAGATCGGCACGGCGCGTTCCCGCCATAGAGTAATTAATTATATTGCCATTGGATAAAGCACCATTAGGAACAAAAATCATTTGGTTATTCCCTGTAATCAGTTTGGTCACGAATATCTGTATTTCTGAAACCGTTCCTGTAACGCCTTGCGCTTCGATGGTGTCGCCAACTCTAAATGGCTTGAACATAATGATCAACATTCCGCCTGCAAAATTAGACAGCGATCCTTGTAAAGATAATCCTATAGCCAGTCCACCGGCACCAAGAATAGTCACAAATGAAGAGGTCTCCACTCCTAATTTTGAAATGAAAGTTACAAACAATATGATTCTTAAAAACCACAATAAAATATCGGCAAGGAATTTAGAAAGTGTAGGTTCAAGCTCTCTTTTAACCATTATGTTTTTAACAATCCGGTTGATTAGGCGAATTGCATAGATACCTACGATAAGAATTACAAAAGCTGAAATAAGTCTTGGCGAATAATCAACCAGAATACTTATAAATTGAGATACATACGAGGAAATGTTTTCGGTAGAAAGTGTCATAATGAAATTAAATTATAATAAAAAGCCTGCTATTCAAAATTAGTGGACAGCAGACAAAATTACTATTTTAATAATAGCTATGTTTTAAAAGCTAAGTTAAAATCAGCACTTTTAAATTAATGTATTTTGATGTTATTGTTTAATGATTTTCTGGAGATTGGTTTTATTTCCGATAAAAGTTTTTAGCAGATATATACCTTTTGAAAAAGCATTCAAATCAATAGTTACTGTTTCTGAATTTTCATTTACAGATATTACAATACGTCCCTGTATATCAAAAATCTGAATCTTTGAAATGATTTCAGTTGCTTTTACGGTTATAGAATTTGATGTGGGGTTTGGAGCCACCTGAATAAAACGGTTTGTTGCAAATTCATCATTAGATAGTAAATCCATATTTATTGCTGTCCAACTAGTGCTTAAATTGTTATCTAGCGCAGTATCGGTCAGTTGAAGGAAACTCCCATTCCCATCTGCATTTGGCCATGGGGTATTGTCATAAAAATGGACATGATCAATGATGTTTCCAAACCCGTCTGCTAAGACTAAATCCTGATTGCTATTGGATAAATTACGTGTAAACTCACCATAAGCGGCGAAGCCATACCTATTTTGAAATACGGAAGATTTACTTGCAAGGTACACGCTGGAATTGGCTGCAATTATTTGGTTTGCCGGAAACTGGTATACAAATCCGGTGCCCCTAAAATAAACGCCGGTAACATCTACTGGTTGGGAACCTATATTTTTTATCTCTATAAACTCCTGGTC